>Ga0073920_1000005_pt1 | contig 51654 bp, 45 predicted proteins | sample GWRWT4_2Sept14_2_FD_70953 | JGI IMG/M metagenome (GOLD analysis project Ga0073920, IMG submission 70953) | Sand microcosm microbial communities from a hyporheic zone in Columbia River, Washington, USA - GW-RW T4_23-Sept-14 | ecosystem: Engineered > Artificial ecosystem > Sand microcosm >...
CGCCAAGCAGAAGCTCAAGGGCTACTACGGCGACGTCACCGAAAAGCAGTTCAAGCGCACCTACCAGGAAGCGTCGAAGATGAAGGGCGATACCGGTCAGAACCTGATCGGCCTGCTCGAGCAGCGCCTGGACATGGTCGTGTACCGCGCCAAGTTCGCGCCGACCATCTTCTCGGCCCGCCAGGTCGTTTCGCACGGTCACATCTATGTGAACGGCGTGAAGTGCAACATCGCCAGCCGCCGCGTGCGTCCGGGTGACGTGATCAGCCTGGGCAAGAAGGCCAAGGAAATGGCCCTCATCGCCGAAGCGCAGACCCTGGCCGAGCGTGAAATCCCCGATTATGTCGCGCCCGACGGCACCGACAAGATCACTTTCGTCCGCGTGCCCACGCTCGACGAAGTGCCCTATCCGGTGAAGATGGAACCGAACCTCGTGGTCGAGTTCTACTCGCGCTAAGCTTCGGCCTTACCGAACACAGAAAAGGGCGGTCCTGCGGGGCCGCCCTTTTCGATTCTGGCGCTCAGTTAGCCGGCAGCCCCATCGCCTTGCGCAGGAAGGCATCGGACTGCGACAGCAGCCGCGTTCGGGCAGCATTGCTCTGCAGGTAGTGGTCAAGCTTCTGGAACTCGACCAGTTCGACCTGCTTGCCGGCATCCTTCAGGCGATCGGCCATCAGCCGCGACTGGGTGATCTTGACGTTGGTATCCTGATCGCCGTGGAACAGCAGGACCGGCGCCTTGATCTGGCCAGCGTTGCGCGCCGGGGAGCCTTCGCGGATGTGGGCGCCGGTGCCGATCAGACGATCGACCAGCGGATAGTCGGAATAGTCGATCCGATCAGCCCGCATGCCTTCCAGATCGGTGACCGGGGCAACCGCGACGATTGCCTTGAACAGCCCCGGATCGAGCACCGAGCTCTGCAGGGCGGCATAGCCGCCGTAAGACCAACCGAGGATGCCCAGCTTGTCCGGCGCGGCAATGCCCTGGCTGACCAGCCAGCGGCCGGCATCGTTGACGTCGCCGATTGCCGTGCGCCAGGACTGGAAACCATTGCGCCGGAACCAAGCGTTGCCATAGCCGGCCGAGCCGCGGAAGTTGGGTTGGAGCACGGCATAGCCGCGCAGTGCATAGAATTGCACCAGCCAGTCGAACCCCCATTCGTCGCGTGAACCCGGCCCGCCATGCGGCATGACAATCGCAGGCAGGCCCTTGCCGGTGCTACCCGGCGGCAGGGTGAGGTAACCAGGGATCTGGGTGCCGTCCGCCGCAGCAAAGGTGATCGGCTTCATGTCGGCCAGCTTGAGACCGGCCAGTTCGGCGCGCACCGGCAAAAGCGGCTCCAGCTTGCGAGTGGTCTTGTCGTAGCGATAAAACTGGCCCGGATCGACGTCGCTTGAGGCGAACAACAGCAACTTGCTTTCATCCGCACTGGAATCGACAAAGCTGATCGCCGGCTTGCCCGGCAGTGCCCTGCCCAGCCCGGCGGCCAGCTTCTTGAGCTCGGGATCGAAGAATTCGATCATCCGCCGCTCGGTGGCATAGCTGGCGCCAACCACGCGATTGCTGGGGCCGATCTGGACTAGCGAATCGACATCGACGTCGTTGCGGCCAAGGATCAGCTCCTTGCTGCCCAGACCGTCGAGCGTCATCGCATAGAGCGCGGTAAAGCCATTGCTGTCATCGAACCCATAGGCAACGTTGCGGGTGCTATCGACGGCATAGGGTTCGAACCCGCCCCACAGCCCGGCGTCACTCTGGACAACCTTCGCCAGCCCGTCCCACTCCCGCGAATCCGGCTTGCGGTACGAATAGCTGACCTTGCCGCGCAGATAGCCGTCGGCATCGCGCGGCATGATCCCCATGATCCGGACATTGCCATGCCCGTCACTGATATATTCTGATGCCTCGGTCCGGGGTTTCTCCACCAGCTTGCGGGCGAGTGTGGTCACGTCGACCTCCTCCACCCCGAGCCCTTCGCCCTTTGAGCGGATGTTCGATCCTGAGGTATCCTGCGGCAAGAATACCCGGGTCATCAGCACCTTGCCGGGCTTACCCGGGAGGTCCCAGTCGATAATTCCGCCGCCGTAAAAGACCCGCCCCAGCGAGCGCCCGCCATTGCGGGCCGAAAGCTGCTTCACATCTGCGCCGTCAGTGCCCATCGAAAACAGACGTGAGAAGTTTAGCGTGCGGCCGCCCTCGTCAACCTGCAGGGTAACCATGCAGACCAGCCGCGTATCGGTCGCAAATTCGCACCAGCGGAGCTGCTGGTCCATCTGGCCCTGACGCATGATCGCTTTGGGCAAGCCCGGAGCCGACAGATCAGCCAAGTAAAGGATCTGCCCGCCCGACTTGTCCGGCGCGACAATCGACACGTAATTGCCGCCCGGTGACATCGAAAGCTGGTGGATAGATTCCAGCGCGCCGAACTTCTGTGCCAGCGTGCCCGCATCCTGCGCCGTAGCCGGAATCGCCAAAGTTACTGCAGCGGCCGCCAGCAGACTGGTGACATAGCGCATGGCATTCTCCCCCTGTCAGGGAGTCGATCGCGAATGCCGGATTCGCTCCCCGTCCTAATTCGGGGAGCCTATCAGCGTCGAAGACCGATGCAACTCCCGCAAGCCATTGCGGAAATCGCGCAATCAGTTCCGGAACGAAGGATCGATCCGGTCCAGCTTGCGCAGCAGGGCCGGCCAGGCGAGGCCATTGGCCAGCATGCCGATCCCGGCCGGCGGGGTCTGCGACTTGACCTTTTCCGGCGTGCCCTGCGGCGGGTTGTTGAGACCATCACGCCCGGCGGACAGCATTTTGACCTGGGCATCGCAGGCGCGCTCCAGGAAATAGAGCCGCAGGAAGCATTCACCCACGGTCCTTCCGATCGCCAAGGTGCCGTGGTTGCGCAGGATCATCACGTGCTTGTCGCCCATGTCCTCAACCAGGCGGTCGCGCTCCTCAAGGTCGGTCGCGATGCCTTCGTAGTCGTGATAGGCGATGTCGGAGCCGGCGATCATCGCGGTCTGGGTATGCGGCAGCAGCCCTTCGGACATCGCGCTGACGGCCTGTCCGGCCGGCGTATGCAGGTGCATCACCGCGTGGGCATCCTCGCAGTTCATGTGCAGCGCCGAATGGATCGTGAAGCCGGCGGGATTGACCGGGTGAGCAGTCGGCATGACCGGCTGGCCTTCGACATCGATCTTGACCAGCGAGCTCGCAGTGATCTCCTCGAACATCATGTCATAGGGGTTGATCAGGAAGTGATGTTCCGGCCCCGGCACCCGCGCCGAGAGGTGGGTGAAGATCAGATCGTCCCAGCCATAGAGTGCGACCAGCCGGTAGGCTGCCGCCAGGTCGACGCGAGCCGCCCATTCTTCAGCACTGACCGCGCCGCGGACATGATCGTCATTCGAAGCCGATTTCGTATCGAGCACAGTGGCCATGATCGCTCTCCCTCTTTGGCAAGAGCCTAATCCAGAATTCTGCGCTTGTCAGCGGCCCAGATAGTTTCGGCGGAATTCGGCCGCAAAGGCGCCAATGGTTCTGGCGGTAATCGCATCGCGCATCGCCTGCATCAGCTGCTGGTAGAAGGTCAGGTTATGCTCGGTCAGCAGCATGGCGCCCAGGATCTCCCCGCTCTTGTGCAGGTGGTGGAGATAGGCGCGGCTGTACCTGGTGCAGCAATCGCCGGGGCAGCGTTCATCCAGTGGGGCCGAGTCCTCGGCGTGTTTGGCATTGCGCAGGTTGACCGGGCCGTTCCAGGTAAACCCCTGCCCGTTGCGACCTGAACGGCTCGGCAGGACGCAGTCAAACATGTCGACCCCGCGCTCGACCGCGCCGACCAGGTCGTCGGGCTTGCCCACGCCCATCAGATAGCGCGGGCGGTCCGCCGGCAGCATCCCCGGCGCGAGATCGAGCGTGGCGAACATCGCCTCCTGCCCCTCGCCCACGGCCAGGCCGCCGATCGCATAGCCATCAAAGCCGATTTCCTGCAGCGCCTCGGCGCTTTCGCGGCGCAGCTCTTCGTGCAAGGCGCCCTGCTGGATACCGAACAAGGCCGAGCATTCTGCATGTTCCTCACCGCTGTCGAAGCCCGCACGGCTGCGCGCAGCCCAGCGCATCGACATCCGCATCGACTGGGCGATGGTCTCATACGGCGCATCAGCGCGCGGGCACTCGTCGAACGCCATGACGATATCGCTGCCGAGCAGCCGCTGGATCTCCATGGAGCGTTCCGGCGTCAGCAGGTGCCGGCTGCCGTCGAGGTGGCTTTTGAAGGTCACCCCGTCCTCGGTGATCTTGCGCAGATCGGACAGGCTCATGACCTGATAGCCGCCGCTGTCAGTCAGGATCGGGCGGTCCCAGTTCATGAACTTGTGCAGCCCGCCCAACCGCGCGACTCGCTCTGCCCCGGGCCGCAGCATCAGGTGATAGGTATTGCCCAGCAGGATATCGGCCCCGGTTGCGCGCACAGTCTCAGGCTTCATCGCCTTGACCGTCGCGGCCGTACCGACGGGCATGAAGGCGGGCGTGCGAATCTCGCCGCGCCGCATCCGGATCGTACCGGTGCGGGCCTTGCCATCGGTGGCATGGATATCGAATTGAAAGCGCGGCGCGGTCATCGCCGCACCCGCTAGACGAAACGGTTGCGCTCGACCAGCCCGACCAGTGCGCCCCGCATTTCGTCCCAGGCTGCCTGCTCGGCGGCATCCAGCGCCGGGACGCCCGCCTCGATCACATCGATCAGCGCCTCGATCAGGCCGCGAAACAAGTCGGGCGGCACGTCCAGCGCGACGCGGTGATGCGGCACTGAGGTATCGAAATAGATCCGCGCCTCGATCGGCGCTTCAAACCAGGTCATGACGTAGTAGAGCGTGTTGCCGACCATCTCGGCCTCAAGCCGCTCCGGCCCGTGCGGCGCGTGGTGGACGAAACTGGCGCGGGCATCGGGGTAGCGGCGATAGTATTCTGCTATCACTGGCGCGGTGAGGTCACCCAGCGCTTCGGCTGCTCGTTCCAGCCGCGCTTCGATTGCTGCCTGACTCTCTGCATTGGTCATCAGTCCCTCCGCCACGCAGGTTAGCCGCAGCGGAGGGACGCTGTCTTGTTCCAAATCAACCCGCGTCGGGCAGCCAGTTGCCGTGGAAGCCCGGCGGGATCCGGTGCGGGATATGAACCGAAGCGACCGGCGCGGCAGCGATGTTGGCGGCATCGAGGATGACGAGGTCGGTCGTCTCGTTCACCGCATCGATCACATAGCCCATTACCCAGCCATCGCCCTCTGGGGCATCGGCCGAGCGCGGCACGAAAACGAACTCGCCCGGTACCCGGCCCGGGCCGAAGTCATGCTGGCTGCGCTCACCGGTTTCGAGGTCATAGCGATAGATCGGCGCCTCGCCCAGGAAGCCGACGTCCTCCTCGTTCGGCAGGCCCATCGACCAGGCATAGCGATAGGGCTGGCCGAAGAAGCGCTCGTCCGGGCGGTGAAATTCCTGCGGCGCCCGGTCGAGCGTCTTGCGGGTTACCTTCCCGGCGGTGGGATCGATCGTCCAGCGCTCCATCCCCAGCGGCTTGCCATTGGGGCCGTCCGGCCCGCCCGCGAACATCGTTTCATGGACCGACATGTCGACCACCACCGTGCCGTCCTTGGCATCATAGGCATTGGCGACGTGGAAGACGTAGCAGGGATCGACATCGCACCAGACAATGTCAGCCGCCGTGCCCTGGCGCGGCAGCAGGCCGACGCGGGCGCGGTGCGCCGGGTTCCAGGCATAAGGGAACTGCTCGCCCCCGATCAGCGCCTTCATCGAGAAGGTCACCGGCAGGTCGAAGATCAGGACATATTTCTGCGTGATCGCGCACTCGTGGATCGAGGGCCCATGTTCGACCGGGATCGGCTCTTCGCGCAGCACCTTGCCGTCCTTGGAAACCACGACATGCCAGACGGTGTCCTGCGTCATGCCGTCATAAGTGATCGCGTGGAGTTCGCCGGTCAGCGGATCCTCGTGCGGGTGAGCGCTGAAGGGGACATGCAGTGTACCGCCAAGGTCGGTGTAGGCCACGGTTTCCAGCTCGTCATTGAGCTGTGCGGGGAAGGAGCCGGCCTCGACAATCGCCAGGGTTTGGCCATTGTGCTGGATGACATTGGTATTGACCAGATCCCGCCGCCCGCGCCGCGGCCCTGGTGCGGCCTTGGGACCGCCCTGCGCTTCGAGAGTCTGGCTGCGGATATAGCGGTTGCGATACCACAGCGCCTTGCCGTCCTGCAGGCGGACGCCGTGGACCATGCCGTCACCGATGAACCAATGGTGGCCGCGCGGATCGGGCTTGAATGGGTTTGGGCCGATGCGGACATAGCGGCCGGACAGTTCGGCCGGGATCGTCCCGGTCACCTTGAGGTCGGTCAGCGTCCGCTCCTCGCTCATCGGCGTGTGAATGCCGGTCAGGAACGGATGCTGCTCCTCGGCATCCTGGCGCGCGCGATTGAAACTGGCGACGGCCGTGATGCCCTTGGTGACGACGCTGCGAATAACGGTCTCGACTGCGCTTGCCATGATGCGAATCTCCGCTTAATGTTTATGGCGTAAACATAGCAGCCATGGTAACAGTGTCAACATCACCTCAAACCCGCGCCTATCACCACGGCGATCTGCGCTCTGCGCTGGTCGAAGCCGGGTTGAAGGCGCTTGAAAGCACGCCGGTCGAAGACCTCTCGCTGCGTGCCCTCGCCCGCGAAGTCGGCGTGTCGCCGACGGCTGTCTATCGGCACTTCCCGGACAAGCAGGCCCTGCTTGGCGCCCTGGCGGCAGAGGGGATCGAGCAGCTGGGCCAATACCAGCAGGCCGCTGCGGCGAGTGCATCGGGAAATACCGACGCCTTTGGCGCGACGGGCCGGGCCTATGTCCGCTGGGCCTTGGCCCACCCTGCCCTGTTCCGGCTTGTGTTCGGGCAAGGCCGCGATGTCGGCCCGTCAATCTTCGGTGACAACCTGGCCGCGCGGCTGCTGCAAGACCGCGCCCGCTACGCCGTTGGCGGAGATGAGGCCGGCGCACAGCGGCTCATGGTCCAGGCCTGGGCCGTGGTCCATGGGCTCGCCATGCTGATGCTTGATGGCCAGCTGCCGCAGGATGATGCGCTGATCGACCGGATAATCGACCCGCAGACCCTGTTCGCGCGCTAGGCAGCGGCGGGCATGAACCGTGCCGCAATCCGCTTGATTGCCTCAACGAACAGACCGAAGAACAGCCCACCGACCACAGTCGCCAGCGCCAGTTCGATGAAATTGATCTTGAGCTGGATCAGCGGTGCCGCCGCCACGGTCAGAAACAGCATGGCCGCGGCGTTGAACAGGAACGGCAGCACGTTGATCACTTGCAGGTAGATCGCCGCCACCATGATCAGCAGGCCCAGGATCGTGCCGTTGCTGCCCATGATGGTGGTCAGGTAAATCACCTGCCAGGCCAGCGCGATGCCGACCAGCGCCCCGGCAATGGTCGCGGGCAGCCGCTTGATCTCCAGCGCTTCCAGATTGGCCCAGTGCCACAGCAGCAGGAAGGCACCGAACAGCGATACATCTGAGAACAGCGCCGTGCCGATGATCACCCAGGCCACCACCGCCACCAACACGATAGCGACAATGCCAAGCCCAGCCAGCGGCCCTGGCGCCGGTGCCGCAGTAGAGTCCGTCATTGCAATTCCCCCTCCAAACCCCGTCTTTGCGCGAGGCCAGGCAAAGAGACCGCAAAAGTCGGATCAGCGCAAGCAGCGATTAAGCGCGCGATTAACCCGGCATCAGCAGCGATGAATCGCCATAGGAATAGAACCGGTATTCGTTGGCGATCGCATGGGCATAGGCGGCCTGCATCCGCTCCAGTCCTATCAGCGCCGAAACCAGCATGAACAGGGTCGATTTCGGCAAGTGGAAGTTGGTCACCAGCGCGTCGATCCCTTTGAAGCGGTAGCCGGGGGTGATGAAGATCGCGGTGTCGCCTTCGAACGGATGGATGACGCGGGCATCATCCGCCGCGCTTTCCAGCAGACGCAGACTGGTGGTGCCGACCGCGACGATCCGGTTGCCGCGCACCCGCACGGCATTGAGCCGCGCGGCGGTCTCCGCGGCGATCACGCCCCATTCGGCGTGCATCTGGTGGTCCGCGGTATCGTCAGCCTTGACCGGCAGGAAGGTGCCGGCGCCAACATGCAGCGTCAGCGTCTCATGCCCGATCCCGCGCGCGGCCAGGGCCTCCATCAACCGCGGGGTGAAATGCAGCGCGGCGGTCGGGGCAGCAACGGCGCCGTCCTTGGCCGCAAACATGGTCTGGTAGTCGCTCTTGTCAGCCTCATCGATCGCGCGTTTGCCTGCGATATAGGGCGGGAGCGGCACTTGCCCGGCGCGGTCGAGCAGGAGCTCGACCGGTTCCTCGCCCGCGAAGGCCAGGGTCCAGCTGCCATCGGCATGGCGCTCCTCGGCAATTGCAGTGACACCGGCCGCAAACTCGATCACGTCCCCCGCCTTGAGGCGCTTGGCATTGCGGACGAAGGCTTGCCAGCGGCGCAGGTCGATCCGCTTGTGCAGCGTCGCGCCGATCCGGGCCTGGCCGCGATAGCCTTCCAGTTGGGCGGGAATGACGCGGGTGTCATTGAAGACCAGCACGTCGCCGGGTTCCAGCAGGCTGGGCAGGTCGAGCACACCCTTGTCGGCAAAGTCCCCCTGCCCCGGCACATATAGCAACCGCGCGGCATCGCGCGGACGGGCGGGCCGCAAAGCTATCCGGTCGGTCGGGAGCTCGAAATCGAACAGGTCAACGCGCATGGCCGCGCCCTAACGAGGCGCGGGGCATGGTCAAGCCGGGAATCCGGTTCAGTTGGACTTGGAGCTGCTCAACATTTCAGCCGAGATGGCCGCTGGTGCCGTCGCCGCCGGCGCTGCTGGGCGCGGCTTGCCCTCGCTCAGCAGCGAGGCCTGGACGATCTTGGTCGGATTGGCTGGCGGCTCGCCCCGCTCGATCACGTCGACATAGTCGATGCCCGCGATCACGCGGCCGAAGTTGGTATAGCGGTGATCGAGCGCAAAGCGCGGATAGAAGACGATGAAGAACTGGCTGTTGGCCGTGTCCGGCTGGTCAGTCCGGGCCATCGAGACCGAACCGCGCACATGCGGGATATAGTTGAACTCGGCCTTCAGGTCCGGCAGCGGCGAACCGCCCTGACCGGTGCCAGTCGGGTCACCAGTCTGGGCCATGAAGCCGTCGATCACGCGGTGGAAGATGATCCCATTATAGAAGCCTTGGCCAACCAGCGTCTTGATCCGCTCGACATGGCCGGGGGCCCAGGCCGGCATCAGCCGGATCAGCACCCGGCCGCCATTCGACAGGTCGAGCGCCAGGATATTCTCAGGCTCAACGGCCGGATCGGGATTGATCACCGCGCTCAGCACCGGCGCGGCCGGGGCCGGCGGGGTCTTGTCCTTGGCCAGGCCGGGGACGGCAAACAGGGCCAGGCCCAGGGCAACGGTGGCAAGCTTGGCTCGGATCATCAAATCAGGTCTCGGAAACTGGAGGGTCGCTCGTGCTGGCGCGGGATAGCGGCGTCAGCCTGTCGTGGCAATGAACGGTGCAAGACTATGAACCGCGCGGTCCGCCCGCCTTGGCAATTTGCGACAAGACATCGGCGCAAACGGTGGGCGTGACGAATTTGGAGATATCGCCGCCATAAAGCGCGATCTCCTTCACCAGGCGCGAGGCGATCGGTTGCAGCGAGACGTCGGCCATTAGGAAGATCGTCTCGATCCGGTGATTGAGCTGCCGGTTCATCCCCGTCAGCTGGTATTCGTATTCGAAATCGGTCACCCCGCGAATGCCACGGATCACCACCTGCGCGCCCTGGCTTTCGGCAAAATCCATCAGCAGCGAATTGAACCCGACCACCTGGATATTCGCATTGCCAATGGTTGCAACCTCACGCTCGACCATCGCAATTCGTTCCGGATCGGCGAACATCGGCGACTTGGCGATGTTGGTAGTGACACCGATGATCAGCCGGTCAACCAGCTTTGCGCCGCGGGCAATGATATCCATGTGCCCCAGAGTGATCGGATCGAACGTCCCCGGATAAACCCCAACCCGTTCCATCAGTGGTCCCTCTCCACAATGAACCGCGCCAGATCACGCAGCAGGTCTGCCTCTGCCCCATGCTGGCCCAGGTGCGCAATGGCCTGATCAACGAGCATTCGGGCCTGTTCACGGGCGCGGTCCGGGCCGAGCAGCGAAACGAAGGTGGCCTTGCCAGCCGCCGCATCCTTGCCCACGGCCTTCCCAGCCTTTTCGGCATCGCCTTCATAATCGAGCAGATCGTCGGCGATCTGGAAGGCCAGCCCGATATCGCGAGCATAGCCGCGCAGGTGTGCACGGCCTTCCGCTGGCACGCGGCCCAACACGGCACCCAGCTCTACTGCTGCGCCCAGCAAAGCTCCGGTCTTGAGCTGCTGCAGCTTGGTGATCGTGTGCAGATCAAAGGTCGTGGTTTCGGCCACCATGTCCATCATCTGCCCGCCAGCCATCCCGTTCCAGCCACTGGCGGTGGCGAGAACCTGGATAAGTTCGGCGCGAACGAAGGGATCACCGCTGGCCGAAGCATCGGTCAGAATTTCAAAAGCGAAATCGTGCAGGGCATCTCCGGCCAGCACCGCGGTCGCCTCGTCAAAGGCCAGGTGCGTGGTCGGCTTGCCGTGCCGCATGGAGTCATTGTCCATGCAGGGCAGGTCATCATGGACCAGCGAATAGACATGGATCGCCTCGATCGCGCAGCCGACCCGCAGCGCGGCCGAGCGGTCCACCCCGTAAAGCGCCGCCGTAGCGGTTACCAGCAAGGGGCGCAGCCGCTTGCCGCCGCCGAGCAGGGCATAACGCATCGCTTCGACCAGGCGGGCGCGCGGATCCTGGGGAACTGGGAGCAGCGCATCGAACAGCGCCGCGACATCGCTGCCGATGTTCTGGATGGCCTCGGCCAGCAGGGGCGTTGCCTTGCCCGTCATCGGCTCAGCGCCCAGCTTCGGGATCGAAGGGACGGGCGCCGGCCGCCAGGCCATCGGCCCCGGCAATGATCTGCTCGATCTTGAGCTGCGCCGCGTCGAGCCGGGCCTGGCAGTGCTGGCGCAGCTTCTCGCCCCGTTCATACAGCGCGATCGAACTGTCGAGCGGCACCTCGCCGCCTTCCAGCTTGCGCACGATGTCTTCCAGCGCGCGCAGCGCATCTTCGAAGCTCAGGGCGGCGATATCGGAATTGTCCTCGCTCATCGCCGCGCAGCATTGACCGCGCCCGCCGCGCCGGTCAAGCTGATCGGCAAAGGAGAATGTCGATGCAGTGGATTATCGCTTACGTGACTGCGGCTGTGGCCTTTGGCGTGCTGGATGCGCTCTGGTTGCGCTGGGCCGCGCCGAACCTCTACCGCCCGCTGATCGGGGAAATGCTGGCGGACAATTTCCGGATGGTTCCGGCGCTGGTGTTCTACGCGCTCTACATCGCCGGGATGGTCTGGTTCGCAGTCCGTCCGGGCCTGGAGCAGGGGGTGCCTTACGCGGTGCTCAACGGCGCGCTGCTGGGGGGGCTGTGCTATGCCACTTATGACCTGACCAATCAGGCAACGCTGAAAGTATGGTCGACACAAATGACTTTGATCGACATTGCCTGGGGCGCCTCGGCCACCGCGCTGGCCAGCGGCCTGGCGGTCTTCGCTGTGCAAAAGCTAACCGCGCAATAGGGCTTTAACGGGAGGGGGAAAGCCATGTTCATCGGTCACTGGGCCCCGGCCCTGGCAGCTGCCGCAGCCAGCAAGCGCGCGCCGAAGATCGGCACGCTGTTCATCGCGGCGCAGTTGGTCGACTGGGCCTTTTTCGGCCTGCTGCTGGCGGGGGTGGAGCAGATGCGTTTTTCGCCCGGCATCAGCGTGATGAACCCGATGGACCTCTACCACATGCCGATCACGCACAGCCTGCTGGGTTCGGCGGCGTTTGCTGCTGCCTTTGCTGCGTTGATCTGGCTGGTGAGTAAGGACCGCACGGCCGCGCTGATCGGCGGCGCGGTGGTGCTGTCGCACTGGTTTCTCGATCTGCTGGTCCATGTGCCGGACCTGACCCTGGCCGGCAGTCCGCCCAAGCTGGGTTTCGGGCTGTGGAACCACCCGATGATCGAAATGCCGCTGGAACTGGGCATCACGCTCGGCGCGCTGTGGTGGTATGCCAGGGTGCGCCGCCCAGCCCCGTCGCGGGTGGCGGCACTGACCGTGGTCCTGCTGGCGCTCCAGGCAGTCAACTGGTTCGGCCCGGTCGAACCCGAAGTAACCGCCGGAACCAGCTTGCTCGCCTTTTTCGCCTATGGTCTCGCGACACTGGCGGCCTGGTGGATGGGCAAGAGCGAAAGCGCCCGGTCATGAGCCAGGTGACCACCAGCGATCGCGGCCCGGTCCGGATCATCACCCTGACCAATCCGCCACGCGGCTATATGAATGCCAGTAACGCCGCGGAACTGCTGGTGGCCTTGCAAGACGCCCTCGCCGCGCCCGAAATCCACACGATTGTGTTCACCGGCGGCCTGCCGGGGGTGTTCATCCGCCATTATGACGTCGGTGAGATCAAGGCCGTGGCCGGTGCGCTGCGGGCTGGCGCAATCCAGGCCGGCGGGGATCGGGCCGCTTCGCCGGTCTATGCGCTGATCGACCTGATGCTGGCCTGCGAAAAGCCGACCATCGCTGCGATCAACGGCATCTGCATGGGCGGCGGCTGCGAATTTGCACTGTGCTGCGACATCCGGATTGCCGAGGCCGGCGATTTCACGCTCGGTCTGCCCGAGACCCGGCTTGGGATCATTCCCGGCGTCGGCGGATTGCAATTGCTCGCCCGCACCGTCGGCCTGGCGCGCGCCCGCGAAATGGTCATGCGCGGCCGGATTGTGGGACCGGACGAGGCGCTGCGGATCGGGCTGGTGGATGAGGTTGTCCCATCAGCCCTCGACCGCGCGCTTGCAATCGCGGCCGAGCTGGCCGCCAACCCGGCCCATGCCGTCGCGGCGGCTAAGCGAATGGCGCAGCAGATTGCGGCCGGAGAAAGCCTTGAACAGGGGCTGCTCACCGCCGCGCGCGAATTCATGGGCACACTGGACAACGACGAAACGACCCGGCTGATCGATGGCTTCCTCGAAGGTGGGGAAGATATCCTCGCGGGCTAGCCTTCGCCGCAGGTGGGCGCTAAGGGCCGCCCATGGCCGAGATTACTCCCGAAATCGTCGCCCAGCACGGGCTGTCAGAGGATGAATACCAGCGCGTGCTGCACGCCCTGGGGCGCGAGCCGAACATGGTCGAGCTCGGCATCTTCTCGGTGATGTGGTCCGAGCATTGCTCGTACAAGTCGAGCCGGATTCACCTCAAGAAGCTACCCACGGAAGCCCCCTGGGTAATCTGCGGTCCCGGTGAAAATGCCGGCGTGATCGACATCGGCGATGGCCAGGCCGCTATCTTCAAGATGGAGAGCCACAACCACCCGAGCTACATCGAACCCTACCAGGGCGCAGCCACCGGCGTCGGCGGGATCCTGCGCGATGTGTTCACCATGGGCGCGCGGCCGGTCGCGAACATGAACGCGCTGCGCTTCGGCCGGCCCGATCACCCCAAGATGAAGAGCCTGGTCCAGGGCGTGGTTGCGGGCATCGGTGGCTATGGCAATTGCGTCGGCGTGCCGACCGTTGGTGGCGAGACCAATTTCCATCAGGCCTATGACGGCAATATCCTGGTCAATGCGATGACCGTGGGGATCGCCGATACCGACAAGATCTTCTATTCGGCCGCTACCGGGATCGGCAATCCGATCGTCTATGTCGGCTCCAAGACCGGCCGCGACGGGATCCACGGCGCGACCATGGCCAGCGCCGACTTTGACGAAAAGTCCGATGAAAAACGCCCGACCGTACAGGTCGGTGATCCGTTCACCGAAAAGCTGCTGATCGAAGCCTGCCTTGAACTGATGGCAACTGACGCCATCGTCGCGATCCAGGACATGGGCGCAGCTGGCCTGACCTCCAGCTCCGTCGAAATGGCGACTAACGGCAAGGCTGGGATCATCCTAGACATGGACAAGGTGCCGTGCCGCGAAGAAGGCATGACGCCCTACGAAATGATGCTGAGCGAGAGCCAGGAGCGGATGCTCATGGTGCTCAAGCCCGGCAAGGAGCCGATGGCCGAAGCGATCTTCAAGAAGTGGGAGTTGGACTTTGCCGTGATCGGCGAAGTGACCGACACCGGTCACATGGTGCTGACCTGGCAGGGTGAGACCGTCTGCGATATTCCGCTCGGGCCGCTCGCCGAAGACGCGCCCCTGTATGATCGCCCAGCGCTGAGCCTCGCCGACTACAAGGCCTGGGCCAAGGTCAAGCCGCTGGGCGATGTGCCCCAAAGCGTGGACCTGCGCGCGGACCTGCTCAAGCTGATGGCCTGTCCCGATCTCGCCAGCCGGCGCTGGATCTGGGAGCAGTATGACAGCCAGGTTGGCGCCGACACCCTGCAGAAGAGCGGCGGCGATGCGGCGGTGGTGCGCATTCACGGGACGAAGAAGGCGCTGGCGATCAGCACCGACTGCACCCCGCGCTATTGCTATGCCGATCCCTATGAAGGCGGCAAGCAGGCCGTGGCCGAAACTTACCGCAATATCTCAGCAGTTGGCGCCAAGCCGCTGGCAATCACCAATTGCCTCAACTTCGCCAATCCGCAGCGGCCCGAAATCATGGCCCAGATCGTCGAGGCTCTGCGCGGCATGGGCGATGCCTGCCGCGCGCTCGACTATCCGATCGTTTCGGGCAACGTCAGCCTTTATAACGAGAGCAAGGCGACCGGCGGCGGCTCGGCGATCCTCCCCACCCCGGCGATTGGCGGCGTCGGCCTGATGGCCGATCACGAGATCATGGCCACGATCGCCTTCAAGGCCGAGGGCGAATGCCTGGCGCTGATCGGGCCGAGTTATCCGGAACTGGGGCAGTCGCTGTGGTTGCGCGAAGTGCATGGCCGTGAAGATGGCGATCCGCCCAAGGTCGACCTGGGCGACGAGCGCTTCAACGGCGAAGTGATCCGCCAGCTGATCGCCGATGGCGCCGTGACGGCGGTCCACGACGTCAGCGATGGCGGCCTGCTGGTCGCGGTTGCCGAGATGGCGCTGGCCGGCAATATCGGCGCCGCGATCGATCCGATGGATACGGCCTTCGCCTTCAACGAGACCCAGTCGCGCTATCTGGTGACCTACCCGGCCGACAAGCCGCTCGACCGCAACAAGGTGCCATTCGAAAAGATCGGCACCACCGGCGGCGACGCGCTGGTGATCAACGGTCAGCCAGTCAAGCTGAGCGCGCTGCGCGAAGCCAGCGAAAGCTTCTTCCGCGACTGGATGGAAGGCTGAGTCCCACTGCTCCCGTCACCCCGGGCTTGACCCGGGGTCTCACTGTCATTTCGAACCTTGCCCTGAACGCCTTACCGGCGGAAAAGGAGCTGGACCCCGGATCAAGTCCGGGGTGACGATCAAGAGGGACAGGTGTGACCACAGGCTATTCCGGCACGCCGCTGGCGAAGAAGCTCAACCTGCGTGACGGGATGCGGGTGTGGTTCGATGCCATGCCCGCCAGCGTTGCCGACGAGATCGACGAATATGCGCTGGAGTTGCGCTTCGTGGCCGATCCGGCGGACGGCATCGATGCCGCACATGTCTTCGTGACCGAACGATCCATCTTGGAAGAGCGGCTTACCAGCCTACGCTACCAGATCGCGCCCGATGGTCAGATTTGGGTGAGCTGGCCGAAAAAGGCCGCGAAAGTCCCGACCGACATCACCGAGGACACGATCCGCGAGCTTTGCCTGCCGCTCGGCCTGGTCGATACCAAGGTCTGCGCGGTCGACGAGGTCTGGTCCGGCCTCAAGCTGGTGATCCGCAAGGACCTGCGTACCTAGTTCCTCTCCATTTTTGGCGAATGCCACAAATGGGGAGGTGGCATTTGCGGCAGCAAATGACGGAGGGGCCTCTGCCCTCGCGCCAATACCCCTCAGTCTCGGCCTGGCGGCCGATCCACCTCCCCATTTGCCGCCTTCGCGGAAAATGGGGAGGATTTTGAGAGGCTTAAGCCGCCTGTTGGGCGGGAGCCATCAGATCGTATGGATCAATGCCAGCCGCGCGCCACATCGTGTGGGCCTGCTGGTAATAGCTCGGCGGCTTGATGTTCAGCTTAGCGCGAACTTCCTCGATCGGCAGCGGCAGCAGGTCAGTGATGCACATTTCGACCAGTCGCGGGCAGGCTTTGCCCATCTTCTGTGCCTCGCGCACTGCGCGGAACACCGGGACATTCACGGTCTTGCGCTTGGCGATCTCGACCGCCCCGGCATAACCCAGGAACAAGTGCGCCGGGCTCGGCTGCTGGCTGTAAGTGAAGGCCAGCACGCACTGCTCGCCCAGCGCATCGCGCCCGAAGCCCGACAGGATATGCATCAGGTCATGCGTATCGCGCATCCGGTTGAAATACCAGGTGACCTGATCTTCCCAGTAGAAGTCGAGTGGACGGTTCGCGTCGAGTTCATCGACCAGGCCGTGCGCCGACAGCCCTTCGCGCTCCATGAAATCACAATAGACGTGAGCAAGGCTGCCGGCCGGCATCTTGCGCAGCGCCTCGTGATCATCGAGGAGCTTCATCAGCGATGGCTCTTTGCGGCGGATCTCTTGCGCGCGCTCCGTCTTCAGGAAGCTGCGCGCCGCGTCATAGACCCCGCGCCAGGGCAGTGCCTCGAAAATCGGGGTGACCTTGGACGTGTCTTCCTTGTCCTTCACCAACTCGCGGAAATTGCGCCAGGCCTTGGGCAGGTCATAGCGCATCTCCGGCCGGCCCGGCAGCATCAGCGGCAGATCCGGGTCGGCGAAATTGACGTGAGCCTGGCGCAGTGAGGGCCGGGCTTCGAGCGGTGCGGTCATCATGTTCATGGCAAGCGCGATAATGCGAACTACTTACAGAACTGTCAATAGTGGTTTTGGGGCGCCTAGGCCCAGTCGTTCTCAGCAATCCCCAGCAGCCGCAGCACGTCGGTCAGGTCACCGCGGTCGATCGCACCGTTGGCGGCGGCGCGGGCCTTGGGCTTGGCGTGGTAGGCCACGCCATAGCTCGCGGCGACCAGCATCGGTATATCGTTGGCGCCATCGCCGGTGGCCAGGCTTGCCGCCCCGCCCCGCGCTTCGACTTCACTGCGCAAAACCGCTTCCTTGACCGCGCTGTCGACAATGTCACCAACCAGCCCGCCGGTCAGCTTGCCGTGGCTCACGGCCAGGCGGTTGCCAACCACGCGTTCAAACCCCAGCCGTTCAGCCACCGGATCGGCGAACTGGTGGAAGCCGCCGGTCACCAGCACCGTGCTGCAGCCATGTGCCTTGAGCGTTGCCACGAGCGTGCGCGCGCCCGGCATGTCGCGAATGCGCTGATCAAGGCATTGCTGGATCGCGTCTTCACCCAGCCCGCCCAGCAGTCGGACCCGCTCGGTCAGGGCTTCGGCAAAGTCGAGCTCGCCCTGCATGGCGCGCTCGGTGATGGCGGCGATCTGCTCCTTCAGGCCGGCGAAATCGGCCAGCTCATCGATGCATTCCTGCCCGATCATGGTGGAATCCATGTCCGAAACGAAGACCTGCGGCACTTGCGGCAGGTGGTCGGCAATCAGCAGGTCCGACGGCTGGAAGTGCCGATCGAGCACGCCCCGGATCGCCGCCGGATCGCCGTCTTGCGTCATCACCTGCAGCACAGAATCGAGCTCCGGCAGCGGATCGGCGCCGATAACTCGCGCGCCCTGCGCCTCGATCGCATGGATCGCGGCATCGAGATCGGCGGACAAGAGCGCCGGTTCTGCTATCACGCGGGCAATGAGCACGCAGGATTCCCCTATAGATTCGGGCCAGGACCGGCCGCCGCTGGCGCTCATCGCAGGGCCGACTGCGAGCGGCAAGAGCGATCTGGCGGTGCGGCTGGCGCTGGCCTTCAAAGCGCGGGGGCGCGCGGCCGTGGTGATCAATGCTGACAGTGCGCAAGTCTATGCCGACCTGGCCGTGCTGAGCGCCCGCCCCTCGCCCGAAGAAATGCAAGGCGTGCCGCACCAGCTGTTCGGCACATGGGACGGGGCAACGGCCTGCTCCGCCGCCGATTGGGCCAAGGCCGCGCGCAATGAGATTGCTGCTGCCCATGCCATCGGAGCCGTGCCGATCCTGGTCGGCGGGACCGGTCTCTATCTGCGCACCCTGCTCGACGGCATTGCCCCGGTGCCGCCGATAGTCGCAGGCGTTCGGCTTTATGCGCGCGGGCTGACGCTGGCAGAGGCGCACGCCGCCTTGCAGCGCGAAGATCCTGAAGCCGCCGCGCGGCTCAATCCCAATGATACGACCCGGATCGTGCGCGCGCTGGAGGTCGCCTGTTCAACCGGCCGTACCCTGGCCGAGTGGCAGGCGGCGAAGGTTGGCGGGATCGGCCAGTCGGTCGATCTGCATGCCGCAGTGCTCCTGCCTGACCGCGTCTGGCTTTATGAGCGCTGCAACCGCCGCTTTGAGCTGATGCTGGACCGCGGCGCGATTGCCGAAGTCGAGGCCCTGCTCGCCCGCCAGCTTGACCCCGCCCTGCCCGTCATGCGCGCCATTGGCGTCCCGGAAATCAGCGCTTTCCTGTGCGGCGACTGCAGCCGCGCCGAGCTGGTCGAGCGCGGGGCCCAGGCGACACGGAACTATGCCAAGCGGCAATATACCTGGTTCCGCAACCAGCCGCCGGACGAATGGCTGCGGATCGAGTCTCATAATGTCGAACCGGAAGCCCATTTCGCATCTTTATTACAACATTAGCGCTTGACACGTTATTTACTGTCGCCTAGGGCCGGATCACTTCCTGCCCATGGCAGGCCCGCACGAGTTGGAGAGGGCGACCCGGCACAGGCAACTGTGCCGGGTCGGTTCTTTAAGAGGGCGGCGAGAATGATGAAGGACTGTTACGGTGAGTGAAGAGCGCAGCGGCGCAAGCATCCTGGTCGAAAGCCTGGTCCGCCAGGGGGTGGAATTCGTCTTCGGTTATCCCGGGGGGGCGGTGCTGCCGATTTACGACGCGTTATTCGCCGATCCGCGCATCCGCCACATCCTGGTTCGGCATGAAGCCGGCGCAGCCCATGCAGCCGAGGGCTATGCCCGCTCGACCGGCAAGCCCGGCGTGGTACTGGTTACCTCCGGCCCCGGTGCCACCAATGCCGTGACCGGCATTGCTGATGCCTTCATGGATTCGATTCCACTGGTGGTGATCACGGGCCAGGTCGCAACCGGCCTGATCGGGTCGGACGCGTTTCAGGAAGCCGATACGGTCGGCATCACCCGCCACTGCACCAAGCATAACTATCTGGTGAAAGACCCCTCGGAGCTCGCCGCCACGATCGACGAGGCGTTCCAGATCGCCACGCAGGGCCGCCCCGGTCCGGTCGTGATCGACATCCCGAAGGATGTGCAGGTTGCCGTTGCCAGCTTCACCGATGGCGCGCCGCAGCGGCCCAACCGCTACAGCCCGACCCTGCGCGGCACGGACAAGGATATTGCCCGGGCGATCGAACTGATCGCCAATGCCCGCGCGCCGATCTTTTACACCGGCGGCGGCGTGATCAATTCCGGACCCCGCGCCGCCGAGCTGCTGCGCGAGCTGCAGGCCCGGACCGGCGCCCCGGTGACCTCGACGCTGATGGGCCTCGGCGCCTTCCCCGCTGACCACGGCGACTGGCTGGGTATGCTGGGCATGCACGGCACTTACGAAGCCAACATGGCGATGAACAAGGCCGACCTGATGGTCTGCATCGGCGCCCGATTTGATGACCGCGTGACCGGCCGGCTCGATGCCTTCTCGCCCACTTCAACCAAGATCCACATCGATATCGATCGCTCCTCGTTCAACAAGACGGTGCCGGTCGATCTGCCGATCCTGGGCGATTGCACCTTGGTGCTGGAACAACTGCTCGCTGCCTGGGGTGAGCGCAAGGGACAGGACCTGACGGAGTGGAAGGCCCGGATCAACGGCTGGCGCGCGCGCCAGAGCCTGGCCTATCCAGCCAACGCCAAGGCGATCATGCCGCAGCTGGCGGTCGAGCGGCTCTATGCTCTGACCAAGCACCGCGATCCGGTGATCGCCACCGAAGTCGGCCAGCACCAGATGTGGGCGGCGCAGTACTTCCCCTTCTTCGCGCCGAACAAGTGGCTCACCTCGGGCGGGCTCGGCACGATGGGCTATGGCTTACCCGCCGCGATCGGCGCGCAGCTGGGCAATCCGGACAGCCTGGTGATCGACATTGCCGGCGACGCCTCGATCCAGATGAACATCCAGGAACTGGGCACGGCCACGCAGTACCGCCTGCCGGTCAAGGTCTTTGTGCTCAACAACGAATGGATGGGCATGGTCCGCCAGTGGCAGGAGCTGACCTATGAAAGCCGCTATTCGGAGAGCTATTCGGACAGCCTGCCCGATTTCGTGAAGCTGGCCGAAGCCTATGGCTGGAAGGGCATCCGGATCGAGGACGAAAGCCAGCTTGATGCCGGGATCCAGGCGATGATCGACCATCCGGGCCCGGTGATTGTCGATTGCCTGGTCCACAAGGAAGCCAATTGCTTCCCGATGATCCCCAGCGGTGCAGCGCACACCGACATGATCCTCTATGGCGATTCCGTCGCCGGGACCATGGACGACGAAGCCAAGGCACTGGTGTAAGGGGCAGGCCATGATGAAGATCAAGCAGCAAGCGTCGGAACGCCACGTCCTGACCATCACGGTCGATAACGAAGCCGGGATTCTGGCCAAGATTGCCGGCCTGTTCACTGCGCGCGGCTATAATATCGACAGCCTGACCGTGGCCGACATTACCGAAAACCATGCGGTCAGCCGGATCACGATCGTCACCCACGGCCCGCCGGCGGTGATCGACCAGATCCACGCCCAGCTCGAACGGCTGGTCCCGGTCCACAAGGTGATCGACCTGACCGAGGCCGGCGACCACGTCGAGCGCGAGCTGGCGCTGGTAAAGGTCAAGGGCACCGGCGACGCGCGGGTTGAGGCGCTGCGCCTGGCCGAAGTGTTCCGCGCCAAGGTAATCGACACGACCACCAGCAGCTTCGTCTTCGAGCTGACTGGCGATCCGGGCAAGATCGACCGCTTCGTTGCGTTGATGCGCGAACTGGGCCTGGTCGAAGTGGGCCGCACCGGGGTGGTCGGCATGATGCGCGGGGCCGAAGCGGCCTGAAATTTAAACAACTATAGCCCGGCAAGCGCGGGGCACACTGCAAGAGAATGGGACTCACATGAAGGTTTACTATGACGCCGATTGCGACCTGAACCTGGTCACGGGCAAGAAGATCGCCGTGCTCGGCTATGGCTCGCAGGGCCACGCTCATGCGCAGAACCTACGCGACAGCGGGATCAAGGACGTCGCCATCGCGCTGCGTCCTGGCTCGGCGAGCGCCCGCAAGGCCGAAGGCGCCGGCTTCAAGGTGTTGTCCAACAAGGACGCCGCCGCCTGGGCCGACATCCTGATGATCCTCGCGCCCGACGAGCATCAGGCGGCGATCTGGGCCGATGACATCAAGGGCAACCTGCGCCCCGGCTCGGCCCTCGCCTTCGCCCATGGCCTCAACATCCACTTCGGCCTGATCGAGGCCCCGGCCGATATCGACGTGATCATGATTGCGCCGAAGGGCCCCGGCCATACCGTGCGCAGCGAATACCAGAAGGGTGGCGGCGTGCCGTGCCTGGTGGCGGTGCATCAGGACGCGACCGGCAACGCGCTTGACGTTGCCCTCGCCTATGCCTCGGGCGTTGGCGGCGGGCGCAGCGGCATCATCGAGACCAATTTCAAGGAAGAGTGCGAAACCGACCTGTTCGGTGAGCAGGCGGTGCTGTGCGGCGGGATCACCCACCTGATCCAGGCCGGGTTCGAAACCCTGGTCGAAGCCGGCTACGCCCCGGAAATGGCCTATTTCGAGTGCCTCCACGAAACCAAGCTGATCGTCGACCTGCTCTATGAAGGCGGCATCGCCAACATGCGCTATTCGATCAGCAACACCGCCGAATACGGCGACATCACCACCGGCCCGCGGATCATCACTGACGAAACCAAGGCGGAGATGAAGCGCGTGCTGGCCGATATCCAGTCAGGCCGCTTCGTGAAGAACTTCGTGCTCGACAACCGCGCCGGCCAGCCGGAACTCAAGGCCGCTCGCAAGGCGGCAGAAGCCCACCCGATCGAACAGACCGGCGCGCGCCTGCGCGCGATGATGCCGTGGATCGGCGCTAACAAGCTGGTCGATCAGGACAAGAACTGATCTTTTACTCCCGCATGTTAGCAAACTGGCTCTGCCTGCGGCGTGACATCACGTAGCAGGCATTGCCAGTATTGCCTTCAGGAGCCTATATCAGGGGTTCCTGCAGCATTGTGAGGGATCAGGAACTTGCACTCGCCCATGAGCGGCAGGCCGCAATGAGTAATGGCCGTCTATTTGGTGACTCGCTTAACCGGCGGGAAGCCCTGCGCTTGCTCAGCTATGCATCGCTGCTGGTATGCGACCTCGCATCAATCCAGGTTGCCTTCACCATCGCCGCGCACTGGCGCGGAGCCTATTGGCTCCAGCTTTACGGCTTTCAGATCTCGTTCCTGTTCTGCGGGGTCTATGCCTTCCTGGCCTTAAGCAGTGGCAGCGTCACCCGCGAAGCCTTCGGCTCGCGCCTGCGGTCGGCGATGCTGGGTGAGCAGACGCTGTTGATGGCCAGCGCGCTGTGCATCGCCGTCCTGTTTTTCCAGCCGCATGGGCTGACGCTGTCGCGTCTGTCGCTGCTGACGGCCATCGTGTTTTCGGGTCTGTTTATCGGCGCCGGCCGGATTCTGTTTCTCAGCCTGTTCCTGCAGAACCGCGACGAGTTCTGGACCAGCTGCGTTGTCCTGCTGGACGGTGCGCAGCCGCCGCCCGGCATTGCGGCCACGGTGATCGATGTCCGTGCCGAAGGGATCGATCCTGAACGCGGCGATCCAGAAATCGTCGCCCGGCTCGGCGCGCTGCTGGCCGGCTATGACCAGACCGTGGTCATCTGCGCGGATAGCGAGCGCGCCAATGCCTGGAGCCTGATGCTCAAGGCTTTCGACATCAAGGCCGAAGTGGTCACGCCCTCGGCCCTGCCAATCGGCGCAGTCGGGGTGGGCCGCTTCGGTGACCGGCCGACGCTGATCGTCAATCGCGGTCAGCTGTCACTAGCCAACCGGATCAAGAAGCGGCTGGTCGACATCCTGTTCTCGGGGCTCGCCCTGCTGGTCCTTGCGCCCGTTCTGATCATCGTTGCGATTGCGATCCGGCTGGACAGCCCGGGGCCAGTCTTCTTCCGCCAGCTCCGCGTCGGCTATGGCAACCGCCCGTTCGAAATCTTCAAGTTCCGCTCGCTGCGGCACGAGGCGACTGACCGTGATGGCAACAAGTCGGTCTCGGTTGGTGACAGCCGCGTGACCCGGTTCGGCGCCTTCATCCGCCGGACCAGCATCGATGAGCTCCCGCAGTTGCTCAATGTCCTGCTCGGCGACATGAGCCTGGTCGGCCCGCGCCCGCATGCCCTAGGCTCGCGCGCGGGCGAGAAGCTGTTCTGGGAAATCGATCCCAGTTACTGGCAGCGCCACGCGCTCAAGCCGGGGATCACCGGCCTCGCCCAGATCCGCGGCTTCCGGGGCGAGACCCAGGCCCAGGAAGACCTCACCCAGCGGCTTAGCTCGGATATCGAGTATCTTGAGGGCTGGACGCTGTGGCGTGACTTCCGGATCATGATCGGCACGATCCGCGTCCTCGTCCACAGCAAGGCGTTCTGACCGTGGCAACCGCTGCGGCCCGAGTGCCGCTGTCCAATGTTCGCCTGATTATCGGCTTTGCCGTCACCATCGCACTGCTCGGCGCGCTGGCCCTGGTCTGGCAACAAGGGCTGTTCGGCGATCCGGCCCGGCTCCCGGGCGGCGAGGCGGCGCGGCAGCGCGAGCTGGCCGTCCTGCCGGGCAAGCCCGGGGCCGAACCGCAGGCCCAACCCTCGCTCGATCCCTTGACCGCGCTGAACCAGAACGCCGCCATGCCCTTCGTCAAGGGCCCGATTACTCCGGCCCGCGCCTTTAAGTTCACCGGCTCGGCCGTCGATCGGCTTCAGGCAACCGAATGCCTCGCCCTGACTGCCATGGCCGAGGCCGGTGGCAGCGATCCGGGTCAGCGTGCGGTGATCCAGGTCGTGCTCAACCGGGTGCGCCATCCGGCCTTTCCCGGCACGGTCTGCGGGGTCGTCTTCCAGGGGTCCGAGCGCACCACTGGCTGCCAGTTTTCCTATACCTGCGATGGCTCGCTGGCCCGGCGTTATCCCGACACGGCCTGGCAAGCCGCGCGCAAACGGGCCCGCGAGGCGCTGGATGGCTATGTCTACAAGCCAGTCGGCCTGGCGACGCACTATCACACCAACTGGGTCTATCCCTATTGGAGCAGCAGTCTCGACAAGGTCGCGCAGGTCGAAACGCACCTGTTCTTCCGCTGGCGCGGCTTCTGGGGCACCCCGGCGGCCGTCCAATCGCGCTACGGCGGCGGCGAGCCCAACTTTGCTGCGCTGGTCGAGCAAGTGAATCTGCCCGATCCGCTCGCCACCCAAGCGGTCGAGGACGCCGCCACCGAGGCCGCCGACATTGCGAAGATCGGCAGCCTGGCTGCGGGGAAGGGCGCCGGAGAACTGGTCATCCCGCATCCGGATGGCGGGGCGTTTCTGGTCGGTCTGAAGCCAGGCACGGGTGCCTCGGGCGCCGTGGCGATGGCCCGCCGCCTGTGTGGTGGTAATGGTTATTGCCGGGTCATGGCCTGGGCCGACCGCAATGCCGTTCCGCGCGGTTATCCGGTGCCGCCCCAGGCCCGCAACCGGATCAGCCTCAACTACGTGCTCGATGATCAGAACCGCGAGACGATCGAATACGACTGCCAGGTGTTCAAGGGCACGCCCACCGGGCAGTGCCGCGGCGGCCCCGAAGCCCTGCCCGTAGATAAAAAATAAGGCTTCGGCATTAAGTCAATCTTGACCATGCCGACCTAATCCTCATCGCAAAGGGGTCGTTTCCGCGGAATTGCGGGATTTTTGGGCGGCCCTGGCGGAGGCAGATTTGGCACTTTGGACCGGGGAATTGGGGGCTGCGCTTAGGCGCTACCGTGCCACGTTGGTAACGGTGGCCATGCTCAGCGCGCTGCTTAACGTGCTGGTGCTGGCCGGTTCGTTCTATCTCATGATGATATATGACTCGGTCCTGCCGAGCCATTCACTGCCGACGTTGCTTGGCCTCTTCACTCTCGTGACCATCGCTTACTGCTTCCAGGGCCTGTTCGAACACGGCCGCGGCAAGCTGCTGTCGAGCGTCGGTTCGCAGCTTGAACGCCAGCTCAGCCGCCGGGTCCAGCGCGCGATGAGCGACATGGGGCGGGTGAACGGCAAGACCGAAGGCGATGGCCTGGCACCGATGCGCGACCTCGACCAGGTCCGCAGCTTCCTGACCAGCACCGGCCCAGCGACCCTGCTCGACCTGCCGTGGATCGGCTTCTTCCTGATCGTGCTGGGCCTGCTGCATTACTGGCTGGGGCTGTTCGCCCTCGCCGGGGCGGTCGTCCTGATCGCACTGGCCATTGCGACGCACCGCGTCGGGGTGGAGCCGACCCGCGAACTCGCGCAGCTTATCGCCGAGCGCTCGGGCCAGGCCGAAAACGCGCTGCGCCACAGCGAAGTGCTGACCGTGCTGGGCATGCGCGGCGCGATGGAGCGGCGCTGGGAGCAGGTCAATCAGAGCTATCTATCCGCCCAGGACCGCCTGGCCGGTGCCGCCGGCAAGCTTGGCAGCTTTTCGAAGGTCTTCCGCCTGTTCCTGCAATCGGCGATCCTTTCAGTCGGTGCCTTGCTGGTGATTGATGGCAAGGCCAGCGGGGGCGTGATCTTTGCCGCCTCGCTGCTGTTCGGCCGCGCCCTGGCGCCAGTCGACATGGCGATCGGCAACTGGCGCAGCTTCACGGCCACCAAGGCCAGCTGGGCCCGGCTCAATCAACTGCTCGAAGAGGTTCCGGCCATCGTATCGAGCAACATCGCCCTGCCCCTGCCCAAGAACGACCTGCGCGTTGAAGGCGTGCAGGCTGCGCCTCCGGGCCACCCGATGCCGGCGGTTAGCAATGTCGGTTTTGCGGTCGAGGCCGGTTCGGTCGTCGGCGTGATCGGGCCGAGCGGAGCCGGCAAATCCTCGCTGGCGCGGACCATTGTCGGCGCCTGGGCGCCGCGCCGCGGCTCGGTCCGGCTCGATGGGGCAACAATCGACCAGTGGCCGGCCGAACGGCTCGGCCAGGCAATCGGCTACCTGCCGCAGTCGGTCGAACTGTTTGACGGGACCATCGCCGAAAACATCTCGCGCTTTGCCAACGATCCGGATTCGGACGCGGTGATCGAGGCCGCCAAGCTGGCGGGCGTCCACGAAATGATCGTACGGATGCCGCTGGGTTACGAAACCCCGATCGGCCGCGACGGCTCGTGGCTTTCCGCCGGCCAGCGCCAGCGCATCGGCCTGGCCCGCGCGCTTTACGGCAATCCGTTCCTGCTGGTCCTCGACGAGCCCAACTCCAACCTCGACCAGGAAGGCGAAGTGGCGCTGGAAACCGCCATCGCCAGCGCGCGCAATCGAGGCTGCATCGTGATCGTTGTTGCTCACCGGCCGGCAATCCTCGCCCAGGCGACCCATGTCGTCCTGCTTCGCAATGGCCGGATGGAAGGCTTTGGCCCGCGCGACGAAGTGCTCGCCCCGCTGCTTCGGCAGGGTGACGGGCGGAAGTTGCCCGCAGCCGCATAACCACATACAAGGGATCGCACCCGGATGGACATGACACACCAGTTTCCCGCCTTGGAAACTGCCGCTCCCGAGCAGGCAGCAGGACCCGAGGGAGAACTGCGCCAGCAGACCAGGAAGGTGATGCTGGGAGTCGGGATCCTCGTCCCGGTCCTGCTTTTGGCCGCAACACTGATCCCGATTGGCGGGGCCGTGATCGGCTCGGGCCAGGTCGGCATGGAAAGCAGCGCCAAGCGCGTAACCCATCCCAATGGCGGAGTTATCGCCTATCTGTTCGTCCGCAATGGTGACCGGGTGAAGGCTGGCGATCCGTTGCTGCGCTTCGATGACGGCGTCACCAGCGGCCAGTCCGAAATCTCGGCGCTGTCGGTTGACCAGCTGCTCGCCAAGCGCGCGCGGCTTGAAGCCGAGCAAGTCAGCCTGCCGGCGATCCGCTTCCCCGATTCGCTGCTGAACTCAAACTCGCCCGGCGCGAAAGAGGCGATGGAATACGAGCGCCGCCTGTTCGGCCTGCGCCAGGTCGAGGAAACCAGCCAGCGGGCCCAGCTGGGCGCGCGGGTGACCCAGCTCCAGCGCGAGATCTCTGGCTATCGCATTCAGATCGGGGCGCTCAACCAACAGAGCGCGCTGATCGAACCCGAACGCAAGGGCGTGCAGGAACTGTGGGATCGCGGGCTCGTCACGATCAGCCGCAAGAACGAGCTGGAGCGGACTGCAGTTGACCTCAAGGGCAATGTCGGCGCGCTTTATGCCACGATCGCCCAGACCGAAGCCCGGATCGGCGAAACCCGCCAGCAGATCGTCCTGCTCGGTCAGCAACGCCGCGCCGATGCCGGGACCGAACTGGCCACGGTCAACGCTGCGCTGAATGAACAGCAGATGCGCAATATTGCCACGGCTGACAGCCAGAACCGCAGCGTCGTAAAGGCGGGCTATGCCGGCGTGGTCGAAAAGCTGGCCTTTTCCGGCGTAGGCGGCGTCATCCGTCCGGCCGAGCCGATCATGGAAATTGTCCCGATCGATGATAACCTGATCGTCGAAGCGGCGATCTCGCCAAACGATATCGAACAGGTCCAGGTCGGCCAGCCGGCGCGGATCCGCTTCACGTCGATCAACTCGACCGCCACGCCCGAAATCGTCGGCAAGGTGTTCTATGTCGCCGCCGACCCGACCGTACGTGAGCGTGACGGCTCCAGCTTCTTCCCGGTGCGGGTGCGGATCGATGCCGAGATGCTGAAGCGCTATCCGGAGCTCAAGCTGCGCCAGGGCATGCCGGCCGAAACCTTCATTGAAACCGGCAGCCGCTCGATGCTGTCCTACCTGACCAAGCCGCTGCGCGACCAGTTCGCCCGCGCCTTCCGGGATAATTAAGGGCTTGATCGCTTGCGGGCCGCTGGGCCATGCCGTTCGTTGACATGGCCCCGCCCGCTCCCCGCACCCGGATCTTTCTGCGCGACGACGATGTCGGCGCCTGGACGCCCGCGCTGGCGCGGTTCGTCGCCTGTTTCCGCGAGCACGGTCTGGCGGTCAGCTATCAGGTAATCCCCGCGCACCTGACCGATGAAGCGGCCCTGCACTTGCGCACTTTTCACGCCGAGCGGCCGGACCTGTGCGAATTTGGCCAACATGGCCTGACCCATGAGATGACGGTCGGCGGCAAACGCCTGACCTGGGAATTCGGGCGAGAGCGCGATCTGGCCACCCAGCAGCGCGTGATCGCCGAGGGCAAGGCGATCATGCAGGCCAAGCTGGGTCAGGCCTTCCCCGCCAAGCTGTTCACCCCGCCGCGCCACCGGTTTGATGGCAATACGGTCCGCGCGCTGCACGCCGAAGGGTTCACGATCCTATCGGCGGCGGCCTATGTCGATCCGCTGCGCCGGGTCGTCTACCGGCTGGGCCACGGCTTGGGGATGGGCACCATCGTCAATCGCGGGATCGCCTATCACCCCGGGCTGCGCCCCGAAGCCCCCTTGCGCGAATTGTCGATTGCCGTTGCGGTTGACGATGGCGCACCGGTCCGGCGCGAAGTGGGCGATGTGCTGGCCAAGATCGACCAGGCCCGGCAGCACACCTCGGCGGTCGGCCTGATGTTCCATCACCAGGCCTGGGATAGCCCGGAAGGCGCCCGGTTTCTTGAAGAGCTGGCCCTTGGCCTCAAAAGCTTGCCGGACTGCGATTTTATCTTGCTGTCCGACCTGGCGCAGTCGGCCGTTTAGCAGTGGAAAAGCTGCGCCCGCGCAGGTGAATTCCCCGACCCGGTAACGTAACCTGTCCCAGCTTGGAACAGTTGGGGTTTGAGGTCGCGCCCCCCTAGCTCGGGAACCGGGAAATGAAGCGTCCGTATGCAGGCCTGCTCGCCACTGCCGCCGCCGTGCCCGGCATATGGCTGCTGGCCAGTGCGGAAGAGGCACCGTCACCCGGCACGCCAGCACAGGAGCCGGATCCGGGCGAGCTCGCCCAAGCGATGCCCGATCCGGCCCAGCGCCTGGCGGCAGTCACGCCAAGCTTTGGCGGGGCGGAGCCTGCATTGGAGTCCGCGGACACCCCGCCGGCTGAGCCGTCCGAGTTGCTGCCGGAAGTCGAAGTCGCCACTGCGTCCCCGCTGGCCGTTATCAATCCGGTCATCAAGGTTCCGCCCGCTCCGGTTGCGATTTTGGCCATTGCGGCAGAACCGCAGCCAGTCATGCGCGGCCCGGAATTCGTGGCGAAGCCGGTAATCCAGCCGCTGCCCGTCGTGGTGCCTGAAGCAGCCCCTGTCCCTAAGCCAGTCAAGCCGCCCGCCGCAGCGCTCGCTCAGGCCGATGCTCCGCCGCCGGCACCGATCAAGGCGGCTCCCGCCGCGACGTTCGTGGCGGAGCCGGTTGTCCAGCGGATTGCACCGCCGCCAATGGCTCTGGCCAAGGCAGAAGCGCCTCAGCCGAAGCTGCCGCTGCGTGTTGAGCGGACTGCCTTCGTGTCGCAGGCCGTGGTTCAGGCCGCGCCAATTGCCGCCGCGCCGACTCCGAATGCACCGGAGGCAGCAGTCACCCCGGCACCGCCGCCTGCCAAGGCTGAGGTGATTACACCTGCGCCCGCGAAAGCGCTTCCGGCGTTCGTTGCCGCACCGGTCATTCAGGCACTTCCGGCCAAGCAACCGGTTACGGTTGTGGCAGCATCCTTGCCCCAGCCAGCGCCGCAAGCGCCAAAGGCTGCGCCCGCAATTAGGCGGGTCATCGCGGCGGCGGCACCGAAGCCGACGGTGCAGGCAGCGCCGGTAAAGCCAGCACCAAAAGTCTTTGTGGCCGCTACGCCCCCCGTCCCCAAGCCGGTGGCAACGGCCAAGCCGCCCGCGCCCGCGCCCGTGCCCACACCCGCGCCAGCCCCGCGGGCCAAGCTGCCTGTGGGCGAGGTGGTGCTCGCATCATTCTCGCCGGCTCCGGCGGCCGCCGCACCAGTCCCATCGGCCCCGCCCCGCCAGGTCGAGACTACTGCCGCGAAAACCGTCCCGGTGGGCGCACCTGAGCGCGTAACTTACCCCGAACCGGCGTTCGGCCCGCCCGAAGCCCGGTTCATTCCGGCTGCCCTGACCTCGGTTGAGCCGCCCGAACAGCCGACCAGCCTCGGCTCGGCCAGCACCCTCGCCCAGGCCATCGCCTATAGCTATGAAACCAACCCGCGCTTGCTTGCCGAACGCGCTTCAAACCGGTCTGCCGATCTTGGCTACCCGGCTGCGCGGGCGGCCTTCGGGCCCCGGCTCGATGCCAGCGCAAGCCTGTCCTACACCCGCGACCGCGACGAGATCCTGCCCGGCAGTTTCCTGCGCCAGCAGGGCTGGAGCGACACGGCCAGCCTGATCCTCAGCCAGCCGCTGCTCACCTTTGGGCGATCGCAGGCCCAGGTCGGTCAGGCTGCCGCCAATATCGACTATCGCCGGGAATCGCTGCGCCTGGTCCAGAACGAGGTGATGCTCGATGTCATCGCCGCCTATGTCGGCACCCTGCGTGAGGCCGGTGCGGTGACGATCGCGCGCGAAAACGTCGCCCTGCTGCAGCGCCAGCTTGAGGAATCCAACGCCCGCTTTGCCGTGCGCGAGATTACCCTGGCCGATGTCCAGCAGGTTGAAACCCGGCTGGCGCTTGGCAAGACGGTCCTGCTTGATGCCCAAGCGCGGCTGGGGGAGATCCACTCGCGGTTCTATCGCGCAGTCGGGATGCCACCGGGCGAACTCGCTCCGCCCGAGCCGCTGACCCTGCCGGTTACCGCGTTGTCAGAAGCCTATGGGCTGGCGGACAACGAAAGCCCGCTGGTCCGCGCGGCCCAGGCGCGTGAGCGCGTGTCGCGCGCGTTCCTCGCCGGGACCCGTGCCGAAGCAGCTCCGCGCGTCGATTTCCGCGGCACGGCAGACTACGGCTCAATGTCGGACTATGCGCGGGACCTGCGGGGAACGCGTGTGCGCGGCACGGTGACCCTGTCGGTCCCGCTGTTCGACAGCGGCGCCCGCCTCGCGGAATCCGGGCAGGCCCGCGAAGCCAATGCCGCTGACCTGCAACTGATCGCCGCCGCCCAGCGGGACAGCCGGACCGCCGTGGCGACTGGCTGGAACAACCTGCTCGCATCGCGGATGTCGATCGATCACTACCGCCAGGCAGTCGACAGCGCACAGCGCGCTTATGAGAACGCCCAGCGCCAGGAGCGGGCCGGTATGCGCACCACGCTCGACGTGCTCGATCTGGCGCGTGACCTGCTCAATGTCCGCAATGCCTACAACGCGGCCCTGGCCGATGAGTATCAGGCGCGCGCCAACCTACTGGCCGCGCTGGGCCAGCTCGATCCGGCAAAGATGGCAGGCGGGCTCAAGCTCTATGATCCGGCCGATCACTTCCGCAAGGTAAAGGGCAAGGGCGATATTCCCCTGTTGACGGGCGGCCTTGCCGCGCTTGACGGGGTGACCCTTCCCAACCTCAAGGTCAGCCGCCCCTCGCCCGATGCGGCGGCGCTGGTCGGGACGGCGGAGACGGTGACGGGGGAATAGGCCGGGATTGGTAAATCCGCTCGACGCCAGCGCGCCACTGCGGCAAGCGCCGATCATGACACGGGTCCTGCACATCTCGGCAGACTATCCGGATGCGCTCCAGCCGGCCAAGACGCGCGCCATTGCCAACTTGATCGAGGCAACGGCAGGGCAGCTTGACAATTTTGTCTATTCACTCAACCGCGTGAACGGCTGGAAAGGCTGGGTGCAGCCGGGCCGCACCGCGATTTTCGACGCGGTGCCTGGGCTCGTCACCCTGCGCTATCATGCGCCGCGTTGGGGACTCATGTTGGCCCGGTCCATGGAAGCCGTGGCCGCCGCCATCGCCGCCGATCTGGCCGCGCGGAACTTCGATCCTGACGTGATCCACGGCCACAAACTGAGCTTCGAGGGACTGGCCGCCCAGGCGCTGGCGCGGCGGTTGGGCAAGCCCTTCGTGATCTCACTGCAGGGTAATACCGACCAGAAGGTGATCTCGGCCCGCCGCGATCTGCATCGCCGGTATCAGGCCGTGTGGCACGAGGCGGCCCAAGTCTTTCCGTTCAGCCCATGGATCGAACAGTGGTGCCAGGACCGGTTCGGCACCCGCCGCGGACCGACTTCACTGCTGCCCTGCATTGTCGCGAGCGAGCGGATTCTGGCGCCCAGCGAGAACACCGACACCGTCTGCACCGCCTTCAATCTCGACTTCTGGCAGAACAAGAACCTGCAGGCTTTGGTCGAGGCCATTGCCATTGCCCGCCGCGAAGTCCCCGGACTGAAGTTCAAGATTGCCGGCGCGGGGAGCGATGACGCGACTGCCCATGTCAGGCGGCTGGTTGAACAAGCCGGGATTGCAGGAATCACGACCCTGTCTGGCCGGATCCCGCCCGAACACATCCAGGACTGGATGAATGATGCGGCCGTCTTTGCCCTCCCGTCGCGCCGCGAAACCTTTGGCATGGTATTCATCGAGGCGCTGCTGGCCGGGACGCCGATCATCTATCCCAAGGGCACTGCGGTCGATGGCTATTTCGCGGGGACCGAATTCGCCCGCAGCGCCGCTGCGACCAGTTCGCAGGGTATTGCCGCAGCCATCGTCGCGGCGATCCGCAGCTCGGCGATCAAGCCCCAACTGCGTAGCTGGCAGGATAGCCCGGATGCGGCGCGCTTTCTGCGCGCGAACATCGCCAGCAGCTATATCGCTGCAATCGGCAGCGTGGCCCGATGACCCTGCGCACCAAATTCGACCAGCTGCTGGAGCGGACCCGGCCCTATCACGCCCCGATCGGCTCGCTGGGGGTGCGGGGTCTGGGCGTATTGGCCGGATTTGCCTTGACCGTTGCGATCGGGCGATGGTTCGGTCCGGTCGCAAATGGGCAATACGCACTCATTTCGCAGACCGCGCTCTTTCTGGCGACGATTGCTATCGGCGGGCTCGATCTCGCGGTTGCGCGCGAGTTTCCGCAGGCGGCAGTCCTCGGCAAGGCGCTTTCCCGCCGCACCCTGGCAGTCGTGCTCGGCCAGTCAACGGCCCTGGCGTTGGTGCTTTCGACGCTCTTGCTGCTGACCTCCGATGGGTTCCTCCACCTGCTCGGTCGGCCATCGCTGCCAGCAGGAAGCCTGGGGCTGCTGTGCCTGATCCTGCTGTCACGCACGCTGATCCGGATGCTGGCGACCGTCCTGCGCTCGCAGTCAGTCTTTCTGTTCAGCCAGGCGGTCGAAATGATGCTGGTGCCGCTGGCCACGCTGGCGCTGGTTGCAGTTGGCCTGGCCCATTCGGTAACCGACATCCTGATCGCCACGGCCCTGGCCGGAGGCCTTACCATCATCGCCGCGCTGGCCATTGCCTGGAAGCGGACCAGCAGCGCGGCAGACGCCCATCAGGTCGGCCTGGGCAAGCTCTATGCCACGGCCTGGCCGCTGTGGGGGGTGGCGATCGCTCAGAACTTTGCCGATTGGTACGGCCTGGCCACAATCACCGCAGTCGGCGGCCTGGCCGAAACGGGGATCTACCGCGTCGCCTCGCAATTCGCTGTCGCTTTCTCGATCATCACGCTCGGCCTGTTCGGCACCTATTCGACCCCGATCAGCGCGGCCTTTCACGCTGGCGACAAGGTGCGCGCCGCCCAGGTTGCGGGTCAGGCCACCAAGCTGGCTATGCTGCTGGTCCTGCCACTGGCTACAGCCTGTTTCATTTTTGCCGAACCCTTGCTGGGGATCGTTGGTCCGGAGTTCGCGCAGAATGCCACGGTGCTGCGCGTGCTGGTCGGCGGGCAGATTGCCTTCACGGCCGCTGGGTCGGCCAGCATGGTCCTGGCGATGAGTGGGCACCCCAAGGTCAACCTGTGGGTCAATCTTGGCACCACGCTCGCCCTGGTTGCGGCGGCGCCGTTCCTGGTCAAGATTTGGGGTGCGGTCGGCCTGGCCACTGCCATTGCCGGACTTATGGGCATCAAGGCCGTAATTTGCATTCTGGCTGTCCGCCGGCTCGAAGGAATCGACCCGCTGCGCGGCAAGACGCTCGATCGCTAGATTCCATCGTTTTTTATTGTCTTAGTTGCTTTGCGGGGGCCTTCTTAAGGTCGCTAACCGCAGATTTCCTTGAATGGTGACGAAAGTGTAACCGCGAAGGTAACCAGATCTTTCCCATGAGCCATTAACTCGTGACCTCCTATCCAGCCGTTAGTTTACTAACAGGGGAAGCGATTTCATGGCGATCTGGACCGTTACCAACAGCACTGAGCTTGCCAACGCCATTGCCAAGGCGGCAGCCGGCGATGAGATCAAGGTTGCAGGCGGGGTCTATGCGGAACTCGCGGTCAAGGGTAAAACCTATGGCACCCCGCTGAAGATCACCGCGCTGGACGCTTCGAACCCGCCGGTTTTCAACAAGGTCGTCGTCTATCTCTCCTCGGGCGTCGTGCTCGACGGGCTGAACTTCAAGCTTCCGGCTACGGCTACGTCCTCGTCGGCAAGCTCGGCCCTGGTCATTGACCAGTCGAGCAAGGTCAGCGTCCTCAATTCGAAAATCGTGGGCAGCCTCGCCACAAATGGCGTCGACCCCAACGCGACCGCACTCGATGCAACCGGTAACGTGATCGGCCTGCCGTTCGGTCGCGGTATCACGATCACCAAGTCGACCGATGTGCTCATCAGCGGCAATGACATCGCGCAGTTCGGCAAGGGCATTGCGCTAGTCTCGTCCAGCTTCGTGACCATTCACAACAACGAAATCCACGATCTGCGCAGTTCGCCGATTGTTGGCTCAGGCCTCAACAACATCACCATCAGCTCCAACCAAACCTACAACTACACGCCGTGGAAGTGGGGCGAGACCTATGGCGATCATGGTGACCTGATCCACATCTGGACCGATGCGAACTACCAGAGCTCGGCCTCGACCAACATCGTCATCAAAGACAACTTCCTGACCCAGGGCACGGGCACGCCCCTGCTCGGCATCTTCCTTGAAGCAAACACGCCGAACTACGGGTTTGAAGGCGTTCTGATCGACAACAACGTCATTTCGAACGCGAACAACCAGGCCCTGCGGCTTGAGCGCGTGTCTGGGGTGGTGAGCAACAACACCGCAATCACGCCTGACAACAGCATGCTGAAGGGTGCGCCCGGCCTGATCGGTGCCTATGGCTCGTCGCTGACCATCACCAACAACATGCTTGGTCACATCACGATCTACACCGATTCGACGGCAGTCCAGTCGGGCAACATGATCATCACCCGCACCGATACGGCCGCGGCTGGCTTTTACGGAAAAGTCTTCGTCAATGGCCTGGTCGAGAATCCCAAACTCACCGATCTGGCCAAGCTGAGCGGTTTCACGGCCGGGGCCAACCTTACCAAGGCCGGCGCTCTGGTCTGGGAATCGACCACGACCGTCGATGCGTCGACCGGGACAGTTTCACCAGGGACCGTCACGGTCGAGCCGGTTCCGGCCGATACGACCACCACCACCACGCCGACCTCGACCACCACGACCGCCGAGCCAGCTCCGGCTCCGGCTCCCGCGCCGGCTCCGGCGCCTACCACGCCGGTTATCACTGGGACGACCGGTGCCGACCGCCTGGTCGACAAGGGCATTGCTTCCAACCTGGTCGGACTGGCCGGCGATGACACCTATGGCGTCACGACCCTTGGCACTACCGTAGTCGAAGCTGCCGGCGGCGGGATCGACACGGTAATCGCCAGCGTCAGCTTCACACTGCCTGTCGAAGTCGAGCATCTCAACCTGACCGGGGCCGCAGTGTCCGGCACCGGAAATGCCCTTGCCAATGACATCAAGTCGGGCGCCGGGGATCAGATCCTCAGCGGGCTGGCCGGTAACGATACGCTCAATGCCGGCACCGGAAGCGACACGCTTTATGGCGGTGACGGCAACGACAACCTGACTGGCGGTGCCGGGAGCGACAAGCTCTATGGCGGCGCCGGCAAGGACATGTTCGTCTTCGGCCAGGACAGCATTGCCGGGCGCGACTTCGACGAGATCTTCGATTTCGTCAGCCGTACGGACAAGATCGACCTGCGCGGGATCGATGCCAACAGCAACACCGCACGCAACGATTCCTTCAGTCCGATCTGGGGCGCCGAATTCTCCAAGAAGGCCGGCGAGCTGCAGATCAAGGCCTATGGCTCTGGCACTCTGGTCTCGGGCGATGTCAACGGCGATGGTCTGCCGGACTTCAGCATCATGGTCCACGGTGTGGCCAAGCTGCAGTCGACCGATTTCAACTACTGACCGTGATCGACCGGTCGGCGGTACACGCCGCCGACCGGAAGTTCCGAGCGGTTTGACAATCACCTGATAAGACGAGACTGTGCCGCAGTTGCACAATTAGGCAAGGCGCGCGGGTTTGTACGATACGGGTTCATCTGTATTTGCCGCCCGCTGGCCGGCTGGCACCACCGATGCCCTCCCTCCTCCGGTCAATGATCTGGCCCCGCTGCTGAGCGGCTGGACCGTCGTTCGCGGCAATGGCTGGCAAGTGGCGGCCGCCACTACCGATTTCATCTGCGAAGCCGGCGATTGGGTGATCGCCAGTCCGGTCCGGCGGCTGGTTAATCGGCAGCATGGACGGCTGCTTGCGCTGGCCGACCTCGCCGTTGCCCTGCAACGTCATGGCTTGCCGGCCCTCGACGATCTGGCACCCCCATACCGCCTGCTGATCGCCAACCGCACGACCAATGTGCTCGTCGCCTGCTGCGACGAGTTTGGGCTGGGGCACCTGTTCGAAGCCGAACAGGATGGGTGCCGGTTCTATTCCAGTTCCGCCAGCCTGGTCGCCAAGGCGATCAAGGCGCCGCCCGATCGCGCCGCCCTGATCGGCTATGCGCAGCTTGGCGTGTTCGCCTTCGCAGCATCGCCCTATCAGGGCGTGACCAAGCTGCTACCGCCCGATCCCTGGGCGACGCAGTTCGAAACTGCAGCCGATTCCAGCGCCATGCTTGCCAGCGACATTGTCGACACATTCCGCAATGCCGTTCAGGCCATGCTGGCAGCCGCGCCGGACGCTGCCCTGGAGCTTAGCGGAGGCCTCGACAGCCGCCTGATCCTCGCCGCCATGTCACCCGAACAGCGCCGGGGGCGGCGCGCGCTGACCTTGTCCAGCCCGGGCGATGACAGCAAGGACCTGATCATCGCCAGCAGGATTGCCGCCGCGAACGGTTTGGAGCACGTGGTCAAGGAAGGCCCGATTGACCAGTGGGGCGATCCCGATACCCTGTTCGCCACCCTCGACCTGGCCAGCGCCGGCTACAATTGCATGGGCAATCCGGTCGACAAGGCAAGCCTGCTAGCCAATGGCGAGGATGGCGATGGGTTGATCCGGTTCAGCGGCCAGAATGGCGAAATCCTGCGCGGCTTCTATCACCCCTTGCAGCCCCTGGCGACACAGGCATCGGACAGCTTGCGCAAGAGGCTGGTCAATTGGCGCCTGATTGCCAACGACCGGGTCCCGGACCGACTGTTTTCGCGCGAGATCGTCGAAGGCTTGATCCCGGAAACCCGCGATCGACTTGTCAGGCAACTGGCCGAATTCGAAGGTGAATGGGGTCAGGCGCTCGACCGGATCTATCTGCGGCTGCGGATGCAGGGTTGGGTCGGGAATGCCGCCAGCAGCAGCCTGGTCAGGCGTACCACGCTGATGCCATTCTTTGATCGGGATTTCATAAAAGCGGCGCTCGCCCTGCCCGCTTCGGCGCGCAGCAATTCGCAGGCCGCCTATCGCTTGCTTGCCGCGCTCGATCCGGTTCTGGCAGCGATCCCGCTCGACAACGATGTGGTGCCGGCAGCGGTACTGCGGCCGCAGCTTTCGAACAGCATCTCGGGCGCTTTTACCAAGCTCGGCAAGCTATCCCGCAAGGTGTGGCAAAGGCTCAATCCGCATCCAAAGCCGGTCATGGGTAGCGCCGCCGTGACGGCTGCGTGGTATCGCCACAAAGGTTGGCAGCAGCTTGATTTTGAACGACTCGCCGCTTTGGGCCTGTTCGACCCGTCCGCGCTGGAATTGCTACAAGCCGGCCAGCTGCAGCCGAACCGTAGCGAATTGGGCTTTCTGCTGATATGCAACGCGCTGTGATACGGTCCCTATGACAAAACGACTGCTGCTTGCCCTGGCGATGCTGTTCACCGCATTGAATGGCCCATCGGGCGTGGGCGCAGCGCAGACCCCGCCGCGCCAGTACTTCGTCGACTATGCCAAGGGCGATGACGGCAACAACGGGCGGTCTCCGCAGCAGGCCTGGCAGCACGCGCCCGGCGATCCGCAGGCCACTGGCCAACCGCGCGCCGTCCGCCTCGGGCCGGGAGATCGGGTGATTTTTGCGGCTGGCGTTGTCTATCGCGGCATGATTGACGTCACCGCCAGCGGCACGCCCGATGCACCGATCGTGTTCGAGAGCGCAGTTGGCAAGCCGGCTGTAATCAGCGGTGCCGAACGGTTGGTGGCGCTCCCCTGCGCCGGAGCGGCCGCCTGTGTCGGCGCCCCTGCCGGAGCAGTTCTGCTGAAGATCGACCGCGCTCAGGCGCTGGCGGGAACCATCTTCGACGATGTCGGTCCGCTGCGACTGGCTCAGAGCCCCAACCCGGAACTGGTCCAGTACCCGGACGAGCCCACCGAATTCTACTCCATCGCCACCAACCGGATCGCGACGGGCCAGCTCCGCCTGCCAGCACCAACCGCCGATTGCCTGACAGATTGCCCGATGGAGATCGCGCTGTGGGTGCAATCCAACGTAGTGGTGACCCGGCCGATCCTGTCGGTCGTCGGCGGGATCGCGACCTTCGATCCGCAGGGCCTGAAGTTCTATACCGATCGCGACACCCGCTATGCCCTGCGCGGCTTTCGCGAGTTCCTCGATCAGCCGGGCGAGTTTCTGCCCATTGGCAATGGACTGGTGCTGGCGCTGCCAAGGTCCAGCGCAGCGTGTTGCGAGATCGCGTCAGGCCGCGGTGGCTTCAACTTGCGCAGGTCGTCCTGGGTGACGATCCGCAACCTCGAATTTCAGCACATGGCGGATGGCAACGTCTTCGGCAAAGGCATCGGCATCTTTGCCAATACGCCGGGCATCGCCGGCATCACGATCACCGGCAACCGGCTGCACGATTTCGATCTTCGCTCTGGCACGGGTGCGATTAACCTGCGCGGTGTCAGCGATCTGACGATCAGCAAAAACACGATCTCGGCAATCCAGCGCGGCTCCGGAATCCGCCTTGGCGGCCCGTCGGATCGGACCACCATCAGCGACAATCGCATCTCACGGATTGGCCGGACGGCAATCTATGTGTCGGTGGTCAATGATGTCGAGGTGACGGGCAATACGATCAGCGACATCCGCGGCGTGCACGGTAATGGCCTGACTGCCTACCTCGCCAACCAGCGCGTGGCCTTCCGCCGCAACACGGTCGTCGATGCCAAGCAGCCAGCAACGTTCCACGGCAGCGGCCCCCAGAACCTCACCCCGCACAATCTGATATTCGAACAGAATGTGCTGATCACGACGCGGGATTCGCTCGGGTCGCTGATCAGCTGGGGCCAACAGACCCGTAACGTCATCATCCGCGAGAATGTTTTGCTGGGCGGGCGGTTCGGCCTGCGGATGAGCAAGGCCGATTTCGATGTCACGGCGCTGCGGAACGTCGGCATGCCACCTGCCCCGACTGCGCCGGTCAGCGAACCTGGCGGGCGCGATGCGAACCGCTGGCTGATGGCCCCCCCAGGCTGGCAAAAAGCGCTTGTCGAACAGGCGAATGGCACACGAACACTTGCCCCGGCACAGCGCGCCCGGCTATGCCAGGACATCTTCGGCAAGGACGCCAGCGGCCTTGCTGTGGGGGCGGCCTTCGTCTGTCCGTAGGATCAGCTCTAGCCGCGCTTGCGAATAGCGGGCATATCGAGGTCACATGATTACCGGCGCCACGCTCTGGAACAGGCTAAATGTCGTCGGAAAGCTCTGGCGATGGCGCCGCGCCGGGCCGCCGCCGGCGGTGCTGGCCGGCTACCTAGACGTAGCAAAGCGCAAGCGGTATCGCTTTGTGGCCAAGGCAACCCTGGCAGCAATCGCGCTGTTCTATGGCTTCATATTCGGCGCGACCGGCCCGATTTTCCTGGTCCAGCTCCTGCTGCCCTTGGCTGCCCTCGCCTTTCTGGTGCTCTGGCTGCTTCCTGAAACTGGCAAGCAATCCCCGCGCCTGGTCGAAGGCCTGTTCTTTGCCTTCCTGACCGTTTCGATGCTGTGGCCGGACTATCTGGCAATCGCATTGCCTGGGCTGCCTTGGATCACCCTGGCCCGCCTGACGGCCTTGCCCTTAGCGTTCTTCTACATCTCGTCGCTGTCGCAATCGGCGGCCTATCGCAATGAAATCAAGGCCATTCTGAACGAAGTGCCACTGATCTGGAAAGCCGTGGCGATCTTCGCAGGCATGGCTGCCTTCAGCGTGATCGTTTCCGACAAGCCGGTCGAATCCGCTAACCGCTTTTTCGTGGCGCTCTATGCCTGGGTGATGATGTTCTTTGTTGCCAGCCATGTGTTCAAGGCTCGCAATCGAGCCACGTGGTTCTGTTACCTCGTCTGGTTCTGCACCATCGTGATCTGCATCATAGCGTTTTTCGAAGTGCGCAAGCAGGCGCTTCCGTGGGCAGGCCACGTACCAAGCTTCCTCAAAATTCAGGATGAATCCGTGCAACGCATGCTTGCACCGAAGGTCCGTGGCAGCACCGGGATCTTCCGCGCGCAGAGCAAATTTGCCTCTCCCTTGAGCATGGCCGAATTTCTAGCTCTGAGCGTGCCGTTCGTGATGCATCTGGCGGCTTATCATCGGCTGTTTGTAGTGCGGGTTGCGGCCTTCTGCACGATACCTCCGGTTATCTGGGCGATCGTCGAAACGGATGCCAGATTGGGCATGGTAGGCCTCTTCTTGGCGATGCTGCTGTTCATCCTTGCTTGGGCAATCATGCGCGCGCGCGAACGCAAGGACTCCTTGATCGCACCCGTCGTCTTGCTTGGCTACCCAGCGGGCTTTGCCTTGTTTCTGGCTGCATCACTTACGATCCAGCGATTGCGCAATATGGTCTGGGGATCGAGCGCCTATGATGACAGTGACCAGGCACGGATCGACCAAATGAACCTGGGCATCCCGATGATCGTCAAGCGACCGTGGGGCTATGGAATCGGTCGGTCAGGTGAGCGTCTCGGCTTTACCAACGCGGAAGGCATGATCACGATCGATAACTACCTGTTATCAATTACTCTGGAACTTGGCATCGTCGGGCTTGTGACCTTTGCCGGGATGTTTGCACTGGGTGCGTTGACCGGTGGCAAGGAGGTGGCGAAGCAATACGATTTCGAAACTTCGTTGATCGTCCCGGCCTCGATCACATTGGCCAACTTCCTGTTGATCAAAAGTGTGCTGAGCCAGATGGAAAACCATCCGCTGTTCTTCGTCGTACTCGGCCTTACAGTCGCCCTGATTTATCGAATCCGCGAGAACGGTCGTGCGAAACTACTTTTCCCGCCCGGCACGGAGAATGGCAGCGCTTGAGCGGCCAGTGTCAGAGCAGATCAGAGCAGCGCCCGGAAAATCCTGACCAGTTCGTCGCAATAGCCTGATAACAACTGCTCAGCCTTGGCCGAGCCGGCCAGAAGGCTTTTGGCTAACGTGTCTCGGGCGTCGATCGCTTGAAGCGTCATGTTCACAGCATGGTCAGTCGTTACGCCCGTCGCGGGAACGACATGAGGATAGTCCAGCACCCCGCCGAACAGGCCGATGAACTTGCGGCTGTAAGCCACGGGCAGCACCGGCACCCCGGCCGAGTAAGCCGCAATGCAGGCATGCATGCGCGCGCCGGTCAGGAAATCCAGTCCGGCGATATAGGATTTGGCTTCAACCGGATCGGCAAAATCAGGCGCGCGTGTCAGCCAGGGATGCCGTGCAGCCAGCGTCGTCGCCACGGCCCGGTCATCGTCAACCGGCACGGCATCGCTGAGCACGTGCGAGACCAGCACCACTTCCAGATCGCTCCGCTGCGAAAGCGCGCCCAGCAGCTGGTCGATATAGGCCGGGTAATCGATCTCCATCCCGAAGCTGCTCGCCCGGTCATAGCCGCGGTTGTAGAGCAGGCCAGAGACATTGATCCCGATCCGCGGCTGCTCCGCCGACTTGCCCGGCCGATCGAACGGCAAGGCGAAAGCCACGTCGACTGTCTGGCTCAGGCGCGCCGTGGGGGTCATTGCCTTGGCGAAATCAAAGGAGAGCGGATCGCGGCAGAACACCGCCTGTGCCCGCGCCATCACCCAGGCCGCCAGACGCTTCTGCACCGGCTTGGTGAAAGGGCCGATCGTCTGCGGCGCCAGGACCAGCGGTTTGCCAAGTGCCAGGACCAGGGCCTTGCTCCAGATCAGGAAGGCAAAGCGCTTGGCCCCGTAAATGTCGGTGAAACTGTCACCACCGCCGATATCGATCACGCAGTCGCACTGCCGCACCGCGCGATGAAACGCCCCGCCGGGGACCATGGCCTTAGTGTTGAGCCGGACGAACTCGATGTCAGCGCCTTGGACATAGGCCGGCCGGCCGGGATCGACGAAGCCCAGGATCACAAACCGCACTTGTAGTCCGGCAGCCTCCGCCGCCCGCCTGATCAGGGCGATATTGCCGATTGTCAGGGCGCCAACCCCAAGATTGCCAGAATTGATCGAATGCCACAGCAGGCCGACACATATTGAGGTTCCTGCCATGCTTAGGCCCTGCCCTCAGCCTGGGGCAGCCATTCGGGCTTGCCGCGCTTATTGCGCACACCGGACAACCAGCCGCTGAGCGCATTTGTCATGGATCGAAATGCCAGTCGTCGGGCATAGCGTGCCACGATCAGCAGCAACGCACCGACAATCCCGATGTACAGCCTCGCCGGAGTTGCCGTGTCACGCAGGGTTAGAATGCGGTTTCGCTCATCACAGTATATTGGCAGCCTGCTCTGGCGGCTAATATCACCGGCAGATCCCGTCGTCGTGCCTTGGTAGTGGACCACGATTGCGTCCCGGCAGAAACCCAATCGCAAGCCCAGTGCCGAAGCTCTCAGACACCACTCCACTTCTTCGCCATACAGAAAATAGTCTTCACGCATAAGGCCGGCGACATCGATAAAAGTGCCAGAAACCAGCAGCGATGCGCCTGAAATGAATGATAGTGACCGCTCGACAAACTCCGCATTAGGACATTTGCTTAGCGGCAAACCCTTGCAGATGGCGGTCGAGTAGGCAAGCAAGGGGTGCCATTTTCCGCCACAGGTTTGCAACACGCCGGTTGGCAGAACAATTGGTCCACCGACCGCCTCCACGTCCTTGTTCGCCAGAGCTTCGACCATTGCACTTAGCGCCAACGGATCGGGATGCGTGTCTGGATTCAGTATCCAGTACCCGCTCTGCCCTTTGCGCAATGCGATGCAGCGATTAACCCCGCCAGCATAGCCAGGGTTGGTTTCGTCCGCAATTACAGTAATTTTCTGTCCGTTGAGCAAACGGTCAGGCAAACAAGCACGCAGCTGGTCGTAGGATCGTTTGCCACCGTTCTCGCAAATGACGATTTCAAAATCCGTATAAGTTTGACCAGCCAGCGCATCCAGGCATCGCACAACGTCGTCGATATTTCGGTATGCCACGAGGCATACAACAATGTGCCCAAGTTTATCCATTTTCGAACCTAGTCTCTTCGCCAGCCTTCATCGAGCACCCGCAGGCGGAAATTGCTATGATAATTGCATTAGTTAAAAGCGAAAGCATTGAGTGCTGCGGATCTGTTGCTGGTCTAGTCGCAGAGTTCGGCGATGCCCACAATGGCCCGACTCTAAGCAAAAATTGACCAAGCCAACATGCGCGGTTCAGGCCCTGACCAGCCGCGCCGGAAGCACCGCCCGGATCAGTGCCGCCAGCCGCTCGCGCCGCTCCAGCGCCGGGTGCTCGATCAGGTGCCACGACAGCACGGCCAGCACGAGCGTGACTGGCAAGGTCAGCGCGATCATCTCAATCGCTGAAATGCCCGGAACCAGCCAAGCGGCCGTCTGCTGCGCTGGAAAGGCATAGATGTAGGTGCCGTAGCTGTAGTCTCCCAGGCGGTTGTACCCCAACAGCCAATCGGCCTTGGCATGGCCCAACAGCAGCGCGAGATAGGCCAGCGCCAGGCCATAGGCCAGCGGCCAGAACGGCGTGGTGTAAAGCGCCAGAGCCGCGGCGCAGACCAACACCGCGGCCAATCCGCTGGCCGGAATCCGGTCACGAAACAGGTAGATCGCCATGCCGGTGACGAAAGGAAAGGACAGCCGGGTCCAGCTGCCGGGTTCACCGGTCAATACGATATAAGCGGAAAAGGCCGCGTACAGCGCCAGAAAGCCGAGAAACCACTTGCCCCGCAAGGCGCCCAGCAGCCCCAGCAACACGACCATGGCATAGCAGGCGACTTCCCAGAACAGCGTCCAGAGCGAGCCATTGATTGCGCCCGGGTAGATGTTCTCCGTGAAGACATGGGGCAGCTCGAACTGCAGGAAGCGCAGGCTCAGGTTGCGGGGGACATAGGTCCAGACCGCCGGATCGGCGAAGAAGGTCCGCCAGTCGACGCTTGCCGCGATCGGCCCGAGGATGAAGGCAGTCATGGCCAGGACCACCAGCAGACCCGGGAAAATCCGGGCAATCCGGGCCGCCGCAAAACTCCACAGGTCGGTGCGCCGAACAAAGCTGCGGGCGATCATGTAGCCGGAGATGCCGAAGAAGATGTAGACCGCAGCGGCGCCAAGCGACTGCCCGGTCAATTGCTCAAGCGGCTCCTCGCTGCCCATGCCGCGGGTCAGCGGATAGCTGTGCGAGACCAGCACAGCCGCTGCTGCGATCAACCGGATCAGGTTAAAGTGATTGTCCCGGCCGGTCGGCAGGTCAGCGAAAGTCCTCAACCAATCTCTCCACCTGTTTGACGGCATGCCCGCTGTCCGGCCCGGTAACGTTTGCCAGCCCCCTTGCCGATTGGCCAGCCATCGCCGCAACAAAGTTCATGCTTACGGATTATTGGCATATTCAGTTTATCATCCAATCTCTAAGGACGAACTTTATTCAGCCGTGCCTAGTCCATTGCCAGTGATACTGGTCACAAGCTTGGCTTAGGTATAGCTTCGCCGCCAAAGGCGCGATTGACGGGATAGACTTGATGGAATCGATCTTCGACTGGATCACGGTCCTGGTCTTTTGTGGTCTGGCCGTGCTGTATCTGCAGCGTTCGGCCGCACCGGAGCCGACCGACAAGATCTGGCATTACCTGCCGCCAGCGGTGGGCTGCATGGCCGTGAACTATATCGGCGATGAAGGCTATCCGATCCCCGCCGTCGTCCTGCTGGTGGCGGTGCTGGCCTATATCTACTACGTCCTCAAGCCGCTTTCACGGCCTGAATAGGCGACAACGCGCGAACCTCTTCCCTCCCATATAGCGGAACATCATGAGCTGGATCAGAAAGCTTTTCGGGCTTGTCAAAAATGCCGACCCGACCGAGGACGAGGACGGGCAAGCAACGCTTGTGGTATCGGGCCCGGCTGCGCCGGCGAGCCCGGCCGGCGGATTGCCGCGCTTTTCCGGCCTGGCGAACGAGATCGAAGCTGACCGCAGCTATTCGCGTGAGCTTTCGGCCGGACACCGGCTGGGCCGCGCCTACCCGGTGTCGCAGCCGGTATCGGACCTGCGGCAATTTGCCGGCCGGCGCGAGCTGCTGACCAGCGTGATCCGCTCGATCGAAGAGCGGCGGATGCACGTGGTGCTCTATGGCGACCGCGGCATCGGCAAGACCTCGCTGCTGCACATTATCGCCCTGCTGGCCAAGGATGCCCGCTATTTGGTGCGCTATTCCTCGTGCAGCGCGTCGAGCGACCTCGACGGCACCTTCCGCGCGATCGCCGAAGACATTCCGCTGCTGTACCACGAAAAGGGCGATCCGACCTCGGCTCAAGTCGAATCCGGCAAGACCCTGGCTGATCTGTTCGATGCCAGCCGGTTGACGCCGGCTGCGCTCAGCGAGGTGCTGGACGGCGTTTCGGGTACACGGGTCCTGATCATTCTCGACGAATTTGACCGCACCGAGAAGCCGGAATTCCGCCGCGAAGTGGCCGAACTGATCAAGAATCTGTCTGACCGCAGTTCCAAGGTCCAGATCCTGATCGGCGGCGTGGCAGAGAACCTGAGCGAACTGGTCCGCCAGATCCCGTCGATCCGCCGCAACCTGCTGGGCATCCCGGTTGGCCGGATGAGCGACGTCGAACTGGCCGAGATCCTGACCAACGGGCAGGCGATCAGCGGCCTGCCGATTGACAAGGTTGCACAGGACCGGCTGATCGGCTCGGCCAATGGCTCGCCCTATCTGGCCAACCTGATTGCCCACCAGGCCAGCAGCCGCGCGATCGAGCGTGGCGGCAAGACGGTGACCGCAGCCGATCTCAAGGACGGCCTGGGGATGATGGCGCGCGAACAGATGCTGCGTCTGCCCGAACGGGCCCAGCAGCAGGTTGAGACGCTGCTGGCGCAAGTGCCGCATGATCAGTTGCGCGCGGCCGTGGGCCATGCGCTGGAGCATTTCGGGCACGTTTCACTCAAGCAGTTCCCGGCCTTGAAGGCGATGGCCGACGGCAAACCCGTCGGCGACATCTCGCTGGCCTTTGAGGATGACGGCGTTCCGCTGACAATCTGGCTGCGCCTCGCCGAACTCGAAAACTGATCAAGGCTGGCCGGGCCGGAGCTTCCTGGCCAGAGCCTGGCCTGGCCAAACCTCCGCAACGCGAGGCACAAACGCAAAGGGCCGGGTCAATGACCCGGCCCTCGAAGCGGTTTTATCTGGTATTCAGATCAGGCGTAGCTGACCTTGACCGTCTGGCGACGGCGACGCAGCTGCCAGCCAACCAGGCCAACACCGGCAATCATGAGCAGCCAGGTGGCGGGCTCAGGAACGGCCGAGAAGGTGGTGATGAAGAGCGTCGAGCTCGACAGACCGCCCAGGTTCAGCGTGATCTTGTCGGTCGGGGCCAGGTTGTCCCAGCGGAAGAAGGCCGTCGACTGGGTGCCCTGACCAGCTCTACCGCGGTGGATGCCGATCACGGTCTTGCCCGAGAGGATCCCAGTGCCAGCGGTGAAGTCGATCGTATTGCCGCTGATGCTGCCGAGGATCTGAACGGTGTTCGACAGGATGTTCGGCGTCCAGTTGTAGCCAAGCAGCGCGAGCGCAGCCTTGGCATCAGTCCGCATCGCGGGCGAACCACCAAGCAGCTGGCCCTGGTACCAACCAACGCAGGCCGAAGCCGTCGGCGAAACCTGAGTCGTGGTGCAGCCAAGGCCCGACGAAACGAGTGCGGCCTGAGCCGGCGAAGCAGCTGCGAAGGTCGCGGCAGCTGCGAGTGCGAGAGTGAAAGTCCGCTTCATGTCAAATACTCCAGTGTTCTCGCCCCTCATCGCCCATGCCCCCTTTCGGGAAAGCGCGACCTTTTAAGCTAAAGGCCGATTCGGAGTTAATGCCTGTTTAACCCTCAGCGGCGGAACTGACAACGCAAAATTCTATGGGTTTTCCGATATGTCCCATAACGGTGCAGCGCTTTGGCGGTCCGTTAGCCGGACTCATCACTCAGCCGCGAGCAGCACCTTGCGGCCATCCCGGCCAAGCGACCCGGCCAGGGCCTGCAAGAAGGCCTCAACCTGGCCGAAAACCGGGACATCCGGCTTGGCACGGATGGCCGAGGCCCGCACCAGCGCACCATCCGGCACCAGTCCTTCGATGGCATTGGCAAAGCGCATTTCGCGCTGCTCCGCTTCACTGCGGGGGAACCGGCGGCCCATGCGGGTCCAGTAGACAACGTCTTCGATCCGGTCGCGCGAGGTCGCGGTCAGCGCCACCACCGGCACCTGCATCCCACCCAGATCGAGCGCAAAGCCGCGCGCTGGACCAACAGCAAAGCCGACGGCCGGATAGCAGACCTCTGGGCGATGCAATTGCAACGAATCGCTCTGCCGGGTGCCGTAAGCGATGCTCAGCATCATCGGCGGGTCGGCCTGGTCGGCGCGATAGTAGATCCGCGCCAGCTGATCGCCATAGAGCCGCGAAGCCAGGCTGCCCTCAGTGCGCGGGACGACGATGTCCCCTTCCCGCCCCTGCGACCAGGGCCCAAGCTGCTGCGGCACCAGGTTGGTGAGCTTGCCGCCAGCCGGCATCAGCACGACCGGCGTGCGCGGGCGCAGCCATTCGGCCAGGCCCAGTCCGCCGGCGCAGGCCAGTCCGGCCAAAAGGTCACGGCGATCGATCGTCATGCTGTCCTGTCCCGCAGAAACCAGCGGCTTACCAACTGGTCGAAGGCCATGATCAGCAACAGTCCAACGACGAACATCACCATGCCGGTGGTCGAATGCATAAAGCCCTGCGCGGCGGCATCACCGAAATAATAAGTAATCATGATCAGGCCGAAGACGCGGATAATATTGGCCAGGATCGCGATCGGGATCACGGCCAGGAGCAGAATTCCGGCGTGGCGCAGCGAGGCGCGGTGGGCCAGGAAGATGTAGAGCAGGCTGATCGCCGTCAGCCCGAACAGCGAATTGAGGCCAGCGCAGGCGTCCTCAACCAGCAACTGGTACTGCGCGACCTGCAGGACCACGCCTTCGCGCGCGATCGGATAGCCCAGCGCTCCGGCCATGCCTTCCGATGCCCAACTGACCAGAACCTGCAGCGGCGCGGTCAGCTGGGTCATCAGCCACCCCGGCGGCGGCAGGCACAGCACGAGGTAGAACAGCGGAAACAGGTGGCGACGCAGGGCGGCGAGGCCCACCAGCCGAATGACCATGCCGACAAAGACCAGGTACAACCCCAGCCCTTCGACGCTGATAAAATCGTAGGCGCGCCCGAATGCATAACTCAGCAGCCCAACCAGCAGCACGGGCACAGCCGGTCGCCAATGCGCTGGCGCACCCGGCGGCGGGACGCGCAGCCCATCGTGATGCAGCAACCATAGCCCCGTGGCGAGCACGATCGGGCCGTGCGCACCAGTGTCGGTCGACCACGCGCTTTGGGCCAGGCTGGCGATCGTCGGCACGGCCAGGACCAGCAGCCCCAGCAGCAACGGCCACCAGGCCGGAACCGTCAGCTTTGTGCGGGTAATCGCCTCAGAAGTCATTCAGGTAGGTGCCGATCGGCTCTGCCCCGTCCGCAGCGAGCTCATCCAGCAGGACGCGCACATCCTTGACGAAAGTCCGGTCACGCCGGGTCACCACCAAGGCGTAATGGGTGACAGCCGCGATCCGCCGCGCGTCGGCCGACTGGCTCGACGGCGGGGTATCGACGATGGTCAGGTCAAAATCGCGCAGGCATTGCGCGATGAGGTTGCGGAACACCGGGGACCCTAGCCGGTCGGCTGCCGCAATGCCGGCATCGCCCGCGTAGAGCACCGAAAGCGAGGGTTGCACCCGCTTGATCGCACTGGTCAGCGGCAGGGTATCATCGGCCAGGCATTCACCCAGCCCGGCACCATACTGGTCGCTGGCGATGAACTGGTGAACCGAAGGCCCGCGCAGATTACCATCGATCAGCAGGGTGTTTACCCCAGCCTGAGCCATGACGAAGGCCAGATTGGCGGAAACAAAGCTGCATCCGGCTTCAGCCGCGGGCGAACAGATCGCCAGAGCACGGCGACCACGGTTGACGTGCTGCGACAGCAGGTTGGAACGCAAGGCTCGGAAGCTCTCGGCCTGGATCGAACCCGGGCGGGTCGCCGCGACCAGATGCTCGGTCAGGACGAACGAGCGCTGCGCTGCGTCCTCGGCCGGGGCTGCCGGCCGTTCGCGAAGCGCACCCGGTGCGATGGTGTAGTCGGCGTCAGCCATGACCTAGTGCCTCAGTGGTTTGCGGCTTGCGGCCAAAGTTGAACAGCTTGAAGCCACCAGCCCGCACTGGCACGGCCATTTCGCCCAGGATGGGCAGCTCGCCAAGCCGGAGGTCAGCAGCGCAGCGAACCCGGCGGGCGAGCAATTCCGCGATCAGGGCCGAAAGCACGCCGAGCATCAGACCAAGCCCAAGCGAACCGAAGATGATCAGCGGCCAGTTGGGGAACGAAGGCTTGTCCGGCGCCGTCGCAGCACCCAGCAGGGTCAGGCCGCTCTCAATCGACTGCGACTGCTGCTCCAGCTCGGCCACGCGCATGCTGGCCTTCTGGAACTGGTCGCGCAGAACGGCCACTTCAACCGAGATGCGGCGTGCTTCGTCGGTCTTGCCGCGCTGGGCGAGCACCTTTTGCAGCTGCGAGCTGTACTGCGCCCCGATCGACGGACCCGTCGGCCCTGCGGCAATGACCTGTGACGGGCCCGACGTGCTGGCAAGGGCTTCGCGCTGCCGCTTCATATCGAGCAATTGCGGGTTGTTCGGGCCAAGCGTGCGTTCGGCCGTCGCGATCGCTGCATCAAGTTGCGCGATCTGCGCCGCAGCGGGATTGCTGGCCCCGACCGAGATAGCCGGTCCACCGGGCTGTGCCGGGGCCGCAACGGCCAGCGCGGTCAGCCGGCGCTGGTCCTGATCGATGTCCTGATCGTCGAGAACAATGCCATTGGCGCGTTCGAAAGTGCTCTTGCGCTGTTCGGCTGCGGCCAACTCTTCCTTGATCTTGGCTGCCTGCCCCTTGAACCATTCGGCATCGCGTCCGGCGTCCTCGCGGCGGAAGGCAATCGCCTGTTCGATGTAGGCGCGGCGCACGGCTTCGGCCACGGCGGCGGCGCCTTGCGGCGAGGCTGCGGTATAGGAAATGTCGAGGATGTTGCTGCCCTCGATCAGTTCCGCATTGGTGCTGTCGATAACCCGCTGCGCCATCCACCGCCGGAAGTCGCGAACGTCATCCGAACGGCGATTGGCATATTGATCGGCGAGGTCAGGCGAACTTGCCCAGCCAAGGATATCGACCACCTTGCCGGCGATGCGATAGTCGCGGATAAGCTCGGTCTGCGTGCGAACATAGGCCCGGGCGAACTGCGAGGAGATGCTCTCCCCCGTGATCGGATCGGGCTTGACCAGGTTGAGCATGACGCGGGCATGCGCCACATAGCGCGGCGGCAGGACCAGCCCGACAATCGTGGCTGCAAACATGCTGAACACCGTGGCGATCAGGATCATGCCCCGACGGGCCCACAGCAGTCTGAAGATTTGTTCGAAACTCATGCGATCTGGCCGATCCTGAATGGACT
>Ga0073920_1000006_pt1 | contig 51079 bp, 44 predicted proteins | sample GWRWT4_2Sept14_2_FD_70953 | JGI IMG/M metagenome (GOLD analysis project Ga0073920, IMG submission 70953) | Sand microcosm microbial communities from a hyporheic zone in Columbia River, Washington, USA - GW-RW T4_23-Sept-14 | ecosystem: Engineered > Artificial ecosystem > Sand microcosm >...
CACAGGTCGATGCCCGCGCCCGTCCCATCCACCTCGCGCGCATGGCGCACGTTCCACTGCGCCGCCTGCGCGCCGGTATCGACGAAGGCGTAGGCGCACAGCAGCAAGGCCGCCGCGCCGCAGTTGGCGTTGATCAGCCACGGCGCGGACTTCTCCTTCAGCAGCCGCCACAGGATAAGCCCGAGGCCCACAGCCACCAGCCCCATCCAGACCAGCGCCGCGATCCGCAGCCGGGTCAGCGAATAGGCATCGATATAGTCGTACAGCCGCAGCATGGCCGAGGCGACCAGCACCACGTTCTGCGCGATCCACAGCATGACCAGCCGCCGCACCAGCGGACTCGCCGCGGTCTGCGATCCGGGGCGCAGCGTGATCAGCACGAACAGCGCGGCGAGCAGCGCCGTGACGATCAGCGGATAGGCCCCGCGATGGGCATAGTCGGCTAGCGTCATCCCCTGCGGCAGCGGGACCAGGCCCCACAGCCAGGCCAGGTCCATCGCGTTCTGCATGGCGAACAGCAGGTTGAAGGCCAGCAGCGAGAGCAGCACCGACATGGGGCTGACCCCCGGCAGGGCGAGATCGCCTGAGCCGTCGAACGTGCCGAAGAACGGCCGGCTGCGGCGCGGACGCAGCACGCCCCAGACCACGACCGAAACGAAGCCCCAGAAGAACAGCCGCTCGAACAGCGTCTCGTCAGGAAACGGCAGCGACAGGCTGGCGAGGAATTGCTCAATCACCGGGTTGGCGGCGGAAAACAGCGCCATGATCACCGCCGAGCCCGCCAACGGCAGGACCAGCGCGGGCAAGTTGCGGCGCAGGCCTTGCACGGCCTGCGGCTTGCGGCGGCCCGTCCGGGCCAGCTTGAACAGGTCGATCAGCGGCCCGAACAGCGCCTTGCCGCCATGCGCGAACAGCCGCTGCGCCCAGCGCCAGCCATCGTCAAACCGCGCCGTGCCGGGCAGCAGGATCGCCAGACCCAGCGCCACCCAGAACAGCGCGAAGGGCAGCAGCGTCGCGTCCCAGGCCATCGCCCCGGCCATCGCCAGCGCCACGCAGAGCGCCGCCAGCGCCCGCCGATCCCGCCGCAATGCCGGCAGGGCGAGCGCCGCCGCCAGCGCCAGCACCGCGCCGAACAGGCCGAGCCAGCCATGGCTATGCCCGCTCTGGTAGAACACCCGGTCCGCCAGCGCGACCAGCGCGGCGGCCAGCACCAGCTTGAACCAGAACCCGTGGCGATGAACGAGCGTCATGCGAAATCTCCCCTGAATGCAGGAGAGGCTCTAGCGCGGCACCGCGCAGACCGTGCTGGTGCGGCGGTGGGCTTGTTGTGCAGATCCGGTGCAGAGCTGGGTCAGTACCCCTGCGCCTGCCCGTCTTTCCGCATTTCGGTTGCGCCGGTCAGCACGCCGGTCTTGGGGTCGCGGGCGATTGCCTGATAGCCGCCGAACATCGCGCCATCCTTCACCACCTCGACCTTGTGGCCCATCGCCTGCAGCGCCGCGACGGTTGCCGCCGGGATGCCGGGTTCGACGTAAAGCGTGCCGAGCGGGTCTATTGTCGGGCCGCTCGCCGGCTCGGTCGGCTCGCGCCCGCCTTCATGGTTGAGCCGCGCGGCGTCGCCTGCTTCCTGCAGGTTCATGCCGTAATCGACCAGATTGATCAGCACCTGCACGTGGCCCTGCGGCTGCATCGCTCCGCCCATCAGCCCCAGCGTCATGTATGGCTGACCATCCTTCTTCACGAAGGCCGGGATGATCGTCTGGAACGGGCGCTTGCCGAGAGCATAGACGTTGGCGTGGCGTGCATCGAGGCTATAAAGCTCGCCCCGGTCCTGGAACATGAAGCCCAGCCCATCGGGCGTCAGCCCGCTGCCCATGCCGCGATAGTTGGACTGGATCAGGCTGACCATCAGCCCGTCCTTGTCGACCACGGTCATGTAAGTCGTATCGCCCGGCCCCTCCAGCTTGGGTTCGGACTTGGGCTCGCCCGGCGCGAACTCCGGCGTCGCGCGCTTGGGATCGATCAGGGCGAAGCGCTTCTTCCCATATTCATCCGACAGCAGGTCCATCGGGAAGGGTGCGAAACTGGGATCGGCATAGAACTTGGCGACATCGGCATGGGCCAGCCGCTTGGCCTCAGTGATGTAGTGCAGCACTTCGGGGCTGCCGCGCTCCCACTGCGCCAGGTCGACGTTCTTGAGGATATTGACCATCTGCAGCGCGGCGAAGCCTTGTGTGTTCGGCGGCAGCTCGCACAGTTCATAGCCCTTGCGGTAGGCCACGCAGGCTGGCTCGAACCAGTCGCTGCGGTGGGCGGCAAAGTCTTCGAGGCTGTAGGCCGAACCCTGCCGCTTGAGGTAATCGACCATCACCTTGGCGCTCTGCCCGCGGTAGAATTCGTCGCGGCCGTTCTGGCCGATCCGCTCCAGCGTGTTGGCCAGGTCCGGATTGCGGAACAGCTCGCCCGCCTTGGGCGCGCCATTGGCAAACCAGGTGGCGCGGGCGTTGGTGAAATCGAACTTGGCGGCATTGCGATCGAAGTTGCGGAACGCGCGGCGGTAGTACTCGGCGATCACCGGTGCGACCGGGTGGCCCTCGCGGGCATAGCGGATCGTCGGCGCCAGCACGTCCTTCATCGGCAGCTTGCCGAACTGGGCGTGCATGGTGAACCAGGCATCGACCGTGCCGGGGATGGTGACGGAGAGATAGCCCAGCGGCGGCAGGCTCTTGGCCTCGCCCAGCTTGGCCTGCAATTGCTTCAGGGTCTGCCCCTTCGGGCTGCGGCCCGAGCCATTGAGGCCGTGCAGCTTGCCGGTCTTGGGATCATAGATGATCGCGAACAAGTCCCCTCCGATGCCATTGCCGGTCGGCTCCATCAGCCCCAGCGCGGCATTGGCCGCAATCGCCGCATCAACCGCATTGCCGCCCGCCTTCAGCACATCGAGCGCAATCTGCGTCGCTAGCGGATGGGCCGTCGCCGCCATGCCATTACGGGCATAGACCGGACTGCGCGACCACGGCGCGCCCGCCGGACGGCCACCCGCGCCGATCTGCTCGGCCACAGGGCGCAGCTTGGCCTGCTGCTCCTGCGCCAGAGCAGGCTGGGCGAGTATGGTCAGGCTGGCGGAAAGCAGGATGGTCGCGCGCTTCATGACATTCTCCGGCGTAGGGCTGCGGAGTGAAGCTCTAGGCCGGGGGCGGTGTTGCGGCAAGGGTTGGGGCGGGGGTGCGAATACGGGCTTTGGGGCGGGGCCCTCGCTCCGCTTCATTAGACCCGTCACCCCGGACTTGATCCGGGGTCCAGCTTTCGCCCCGCCGCACGTGCTAAGGTTTCGCTTCCCCTCGGATAATGATTGCGAACAACCTGCAAACGCGCGTGACAACTGCAGCGGAGGCAATTAGCGATCCAGGTGTGAACGCTATTGAACACCAATCGACCTTCCTCGACGCCCGCGACAACACTGCCCCCGCGCCGATCGATCCACGCGGGCTGATGCGCGATCTGCAGGCGTTTCGCGACCCGCAGCTACGCCGCAGTGCATGGGAATTGGCGGTTACGCTGATCCCGTTTCTGACCTTGTTCGCGCTGATCTCCATTGCGACAGCGGCAGGCTATTACCTCGCGCTCGGGGCAACGCCGCTGGCGGGTCTGTTCCTGCTGCGGCTGTTCATCATCCAGCACGATTGCGGCCATGGCGCGTTCCTGCGCAGCCGGACGAGCAATGACTGGTTGGGTCGGGCGCTGGGCGTTTTGACGCTGACGCCGTATGATTGCTGGCGGCGATCGCACGCGCTGCATCACGCGGCTACCGGCAATCTGGATGCGCGCGGGTTCGGCGATATCGATACCCTCACGGTGCGCGAATATCTGGAACGCACGCCGCTGCAGCGGTTTTTCTACCGCTTGTACCGCCATCCCGTGGTTCTGTTGGGCTTTGGCCCGGCCTACCTGTTTCTGCTGCGCCACCGGCTCCCGATCGGCCTGATGAAAGAAGGGTCGATTTACTGGGGCAGCGCCATCGCGACCAATCTGGCGACTGCACTGGTCCTCGCCATACCGGTTTTCCTGTGGGGCTTCGGCGTCACGGCCATGGTGTTCTTTCCGGTGCTGATCAGCGCCGCATCACTGGGTGTCTGGCTGTTCTACATCCAGCACCAGTTCCCCGAAGCGCATTGGGATCGCGACGCCGATTGGTCATTCCATGATGCGGCGCTGCACGGCAGCTCGTACCTCGATCTGCCGCCGATATTGAGCTGGTTCACCGGCAATATCGGGATCCATCATGTCCACCATCTGGCGAGCAGAATTCCGTTTTATCGCTTGCCCGAGGTGCTGGAAAAGCACCCCCAGCTGCGCGACCTGAACCGGTTCACGGCGCTGGAGGCTTGGAGCACCTTGCGTCTGGCCTTGTGGGATGAAGGCGAGCGAATGCTGGTGTCATTCCGCGAAGCCTGGCGCATCCGGAACGAGAACTGCGCCCCGCGTTCATGACGTTGAAATGCGCGTAAGGCTGCAAAAGTGCTGCGGCGCGCCTGCTCATGCAGGTTGATGCGCGCGGATAAGGCCGGGCGGCGTTGGTGCAGGCCAGATGCGCGAAAATGCGCGGCTTAAGCCGGTCGCGGACCCTTGCGGTGCGGTTTGGCGTGGCCGCCGGGCTTGCCCTTGAACGGCGGCCGGCCGCGCGGGGCTCCGCCGGGGCCGCCGGGGCCGCCGGGACCACCTGGACGCGGGCCGCGATCGTTGCCGCGGTCGGTGCGGGGACGATTTTCACGGGCGGCGTCGCGCGGGGTTTCGGGGGATAGATCGATCGTGATCCCGCTTTCGTCCTCGCTCCCGGGATTAGCGGTGCGGGCGACGGCGGCGCGGAACTTGGCTTCGAGTGCGCGGGGGATCTGGAAGAAGGTTTCGTTCGGCGTGATGCGGATCGCGCCGATCTCGTTGCGGGTCACGTGGCCGCGGCGGCAGAGCAGCGGCAGCAGCCAGCGCGGATCAGCGTTGTGGCGGCGGCCGATGTCCATGCGGAACCAGACGGTATCGTCAAACCCTTCGCGGTGATGGACCGGCCGCGCTTCGCCCGAAGGCTTGGTGCGGGCCGACATGTCGATCAGCTCTTCGGGTTCGGGCAGGCGGCTGGCGTGAGCGCGGACCAGCGCGAGCGCCAGTTCTTCCGGGCCCATCGTCGCGAGCAGGCGGCCGGCCAGTTCGCTTTCGGCCTCGTTTGGCTCGATCGGCGCGGTTAGCGTCGCGATCAGGCGTTCGTGATCCTGGGCGCGGATCTGGTCGGGGCCGGGGACTTCCATCCACTCGGCATCGATGCGTGCGCCGCGCAGCATCATCTCGACCCGGCGGCGGCGCGGGTAGGGCACGACGATGACGGCGGTGCCCTTCTTGCCCGCGCGGCCAGTGCGGCCCGAACGGTGCTGGAGCGCTTCGGCATCGCGCGGAATCTCGACGTGGATGACCAGGCTGAGCGAAGCGATGTCGATTCCGCGCGCGGCGACGTCGGTCGCCACACAGACCCGGGCGCGCTTGTCACGCAGGGCCTGCAGCGCCTGGTTGCGCTCGTTCTGGCTGTGCTCGCCCGACAGAGCGACGGCCGCGAAGCCGCGCTCGACCAGAGTGGCGTGGAGGTGGCGGACATTGTCACGCGTGGCGCAGAACAGCATTGCCGTTTCCGCCTCGTGGAAGCGCAGCAGGTTGACCACCGCGTTCTCGATGTCGGAGGGCGAGACGGTGACGGCCTGATAGGCGATGTCGCCGTGGCCCTGTTCGTCGCCGACGGTCGAGATGCGCAGGGCATCGTTCTGGTAGCGCCGGGCCAGCGCGACGATCGGCTTGGGCAGGGTGGCCGAGAACAACAAGGTGCGGCGCTCGGACGGGGTGGCGTCGAGCAGTTCTTCGAGGTCTTCGCGGAAGCCCATGTCGAGCATCTCGTCAGCCTCGTCGAGCACGACGAAGCGGAGCGAGGACAGCATTAGCGCGCCGCGTTCAAGGTGATCGCGCAGGCGGCCCGGTGTGCCGACCACAAAGTGCGCACCCTGGTAAAGCGCGCGCCGCTCTTTCGACGGGTCCATGCCGCCGACGCAGGTGGTAACCGTTGCGCCAGTGCCGGCCAGCAGCCAGCCGAGCTCGCGGCTGACCTGCAGCGCGAGTTCGCGGGTCGGAGCAACGACTAGGGCCAGCGGCGCGCCGGCCGGGGGCAACTGCCCGTCTGCCACCAGCTCCATGCCCATGGCCAGGCCAAAGGCGACAGTCTTGCCCGAGCCCGTGCGGGCCGAAACGACGAGGTCGCGGCCCAGGGCCTCTGGCTCAATCACGGCGGCCTGAACGGCGGTCAGCGCGGTGTAGCCGCGGCCGGTCAGGGCCTTGGCAAGCGGTGCGGGGAGAAGGTCTGCAAAGGGCGCGGCATCCGCTGCGCCAGGCAGCGTGCCTGCGTTTTCCATGACGGTTATGCCGCTTCCTTCTTGCGCGACGCCTTCTTGCGCTCATGCGGATCGAGGATCGCCTTACGCAGACGGATCGACTGCGGGGTCACTTCGACCATTTCATCGTCGTCGATGTAAGCGATGGCCTGTTCCAGCGTCATGATCCGCGGCGGGGTAAGGCGGATCGCGTCATCCTTGCCGGTCGAGCGGAAGTTGGTCAGCTGCTTCGACTTCATCGGGTTGACTTCAAGATCGTCCGGCTTGGCGTTCTCGCCGATGATCATGCCTTCGTAGATCTTGTCCTGCGGACGCACGAACAGCACGCCGCGCTCTTCCAGCATGTTGAGCGCATAGCCGACCGCTTCGCCGGCGCAGTTCGAGATAAGGACGCCGTTGGGGCGGCCTTCGATCGCGCCCTTGTAAGGGCCGTACTTGTCGAACAGGCGGTTCATGATCCCGGTGCCGCGCGTGTCAGACAGGAATTCGCCGTGGTAGCCGATCAGCCCGCGGCTGGGGGCGATGAAGGTGATCCGGGTCTTGCCGCCGCCCGAGGGACGCATGTCGGTCATCTCGCCCTTGCGGATCGCCATCTTCTCGACAACCGTGCCCGAGTGCTCGTCATCAACGTCGATCACGACGGTTTCATAAGGTTCGGTCCGGCCGCCGTTTTCGTCAGTGCCGAACAGCACGCGCGGGCGGCTGATGCCGAGTTCGAAGCCTTCGCGGCGCATCGTTTCGATCAGCACGCCAAGCTGCAGTTCACCGCGGCCGGCGACTTCGAAGCTGTCCTTGTCGGCAGATTCGGTGACGCGGATGGCAACGTTCGATTCGGCTTCGCGCTCCAGCCGGTCGCGGATCATCCGGCTGGTCACCTTGCTGCCTTCGCGGCCCGCCATCGGGCTGTCGTTGACTGCAAAGCGCATCGACAGGGTCGGCGGGTCAATCGGCTGGGCGTAGAGCGGCTCGGTCACCGAAGGATCGCAGATCGTGTTGGCCACGGTCGCGTCGGTCAGGCCGGCAATCGAGATGATGTCACCGGCGCGGGCTTCGTCCACCGGCACGCGTTCCAGGCCGCGGAAAGCCATCAGCTTGCTGGCGCGGCCGGTTTCGACCAGCTTGCCATCGCGGTCCATCGCGTGGATTGGCGAATTGACCTTGACCGTGCCTGACTGGACCTTGCCGGTCAGAATGCGGCCAAGGAAGTTGTCGCGATCGAGCAGGGTGACGAGGAACTTGAACTCACCGTCGACATCGGCGGCCGGGGCGGGGACGTGCTCGACGATCTTCTCGAACAGCGGGGTCAGCGTGCCTTCGCGCAGGTTCGGATCTTCGTTGGCATAGCCGTTGCGGCCCGAGGCATAGAGCACCGGGAAATCGCACTGCTCGTCGCTCGCGTCGAGGCTCACGAACAGGTCGAACACTTCGTCGAGCACTTCTTGGATGCGCTCATCCGGGCGGTCGACCTTGTTGACCACGACGATCGGGCGTAGGCCCAGCGCCAGCGCCTTGCCGGTGACGAACTTGGTCTGCGGCATGGCCCCTTCTGAGCTGTCGACCAGCAGGATGACGCCGTCGACCATGCTGAGGATGCGCTCCACCTCGCCGCCGAAGTCGGCGTGGCCGGGCGTATCGACGATGTTGATGCGCGTGCCGTTCCATTCGACCGAGGTGCACTTGGCCAGGATGGTGATTCCGCGTTCCTTTTCGAGGTCGTTCGAATCCATCGCGCGCTCTTCCACGCGCTGGTTGTCGCGGAAGGTGCCGGACTGGCGGAACAGCTGGTCAACCAGCGTGGTCTTGCCGTGGTCGACGTGGGCGATAATGGCGATATTGCGCAGCGGCAGCGGGGCGGACATTCGGTAGGCCTTCGGTTCAGGGGAGGGCGGCGAATTGCTGCGCCGCAACATTGTTGGCGCGCCCCTAGCCGATGCGGGCGTTTCGGGCAAGTGAATCGGTATCTTGTGCGGTATTGGTATTTTGTGTCGCAGCGTCTAGAGGCGCCCACCATGAAAAAGCATCTGATCCGCGCCGCCCTGCTCGGCACTATCGCCCTTCCCGCAACCGCTTACGCCCAGGAAGCCCCGGTCGAGGAGGCCCAGCCGGCCCCTGACGCCCCCGAAGCTGCCGAAGGTGAAGGCAACGAAATCGTCGTTACCGCGACCAAGCGCGAGCAGACCCTGCAGGACGTGCCGGTGGCCGTTTCGGTGACCACGGCCGAAACCATCGAGCGCGCCCAGATCCGCGATCTCAAGGATCTGCAGACCCTGGTTCCGGCGCTGCGTGTGACGCAGCTGCAGTCGAGCGCCAACACCAACTTCATCATCCGCGGCTTCGGTAACGGCGCTAACAACCCGGGGATCGAACCCTCGGTCGGCGTCTTCGTCGACGGCGTCTATCGCAGCCGCACCGCTGCTCAAATTGGCGACCTGCCCGACGTTCAGCGCGTTGAAGTGCTGCGCGGCCCGCAGTCGACCCTGTTCGGCAAGAATGCCAGCGCCGGCGTGATCTCGATGGTCACCCGCGAGCCCTCGTTCAAGTTCAAGGGCAGCGTTGAAGCGAGCTATGGCAACTATAATGCGCTGGTCCTCAAGGGCTATGTCACCGGCCCGCTGACCGACACTATCGCCGCCAGCATTGCCGGCGGGATCAACAAACGCGATGGGTACGTCACCGACCTGGGCTATAACGGCAAGGCCAATGAGCGTGACCGCTGGTTCGTCCGCGGCCAGCTGAAGTTCGAGCCGAGCGACGCGCTCAAGGTTCGCCTGATCGCCGACTATGACAAGATCGACGAAGTCTGCTGCGCGGTTGTTAATGTGCGTCCTTCAGCTGCAACCGGCGCGATCCAGTTCCTGGGTGGGCGGGTCAACAATTCGGCCACGCCGTTTGCCGATGTGGCCTATTCGAACTTCCCCTCGTCGAACAAGATCGAGAACTGGGGAGTTTCGGGCCAGGTCGATTATCAGGTTGGCCCGCTCAAGCTGACCTCGATCACGGCCTATCGCAACAGCGCCAGCCTGACCAACCAGGACTCCGATTTTACCAGCGCCGATCTGATCGGCCAGAATGTCGGCGATGTGGATATCGGCACCTTCACGCAGGAACTGCGGCTCAACGCCAACTTCCTCAACATGTTCGACCTGATGGTGGGCGGGTTCTTCTTTGACGAGAACGTCAAGTTCAAGAACACCCTGACCTATGGCACGCAGTTCCGCCCCTATGTGAACCTGCTGTCGGGCGGTGCGGTGAACCAGCTTGAAACGCTGATCCTCGGCGTGCCGGTCAACACCTTCCAGCGCGCTGGCCAGGGCATGTTCGATGACTTGCGGATGGACAACCAGGCCTGGTCGATCTTCGGCAACTTCGACGTCAAGCTGGGTGACAAGCTGACCCTGACCTTGGGCGGCAATTACACCAAGGACAGGAAGGATGTCGTCACCAACACGGTCAGCACCGATACCTTCTCGGCGCTGGATTTCGTGGCGATCGGTGGCGGGATGATCCGCAACACCGTGATCGCGCAGCAGGTCGGTACGGCACTGGGCCTCGGCGCTCCGGCCAATGCGACCCAGATCGCCGGTTTCGCTGGTGCCCAGCCGGCAATCTACAGCGCGATAGTGACCGGCGCGACTGCCTTTGCCAACACCAACGCGACCAACCCGGCAGTCAATCCTCTTCTCGGCCTGCGCCCGCTGCAGTTCCTGCCGCCCTTCCTGAACATCCCGAATGCGGTCGAGAATGCGCAGACCCGCGACGGCAAGTGGACCTGGACGGCGCGCCTGGCCTGGGAGATCACCGATACGGTCAACACCTACCTGTCCTATGCGACCGGCTTCAAGGCGAGCTCGTTCAACCTCTCGCGCGACAGCCGTCCGCTCGCCAGCGACCTGGCCGCGCTGCGCACGGCCGGGCTGGCCGTGCCGAACCTGACCACTGGTTCGCGCTATGCCGGTCCGGAAAACGCCGAAGTGTTCGAACTCGGCATCAAGGCTAATTGGGGCATCGCCAGCGCCAACCTGACGCTGTTCAAGCAGACGATCACCGGCTTCCAGTCGAACGTATTCACCGGCACCGGCTTTGCCCTGGCCAATGCCGGCAAGCAGTCGACCTATGGCGTCGAGTTCGACGGCACGGTCAAGCCGACTCCGGAACTCAGCCTCAACCTGTCGCTGGTCTATCTTGAGCCGAAGTTCGACAGCTTTGTCGCCTCGGCCGTGGGTGACCTGTCGGGCACGCGTCCGGCCGGCATTCCAGGCCTGTCGACCACGATCGGCGCGCAATGGAACAAGGAACTGGGCAATGGTGACCGCGTGGTCCTGCGCGGTGACTGGCACTACGAATCCGAAGTCCAGATTGCGGAAGGCCTGCCGGCCTTCATCCAGCGCAATGCCCTGGGCCAGGTGACCTCCTACCAGCCGGCCTTCGATGCGGCGCGTCCGTTCCAGCGCGAGGTGAGCGAGATCAGCGCTTCGATCTCCTATGCGATGATGAACGGGATCGAGTTCAGCCTGTGGGGTCGCAACCTCACCAACAACCGCTATCTGGTGCAGATCTTCGACTCGGTGGCGCAGTCGGGCTCGGTTTCGGCCTATCCGAACCAGCCGCGCACCTATGGGGCGACGATCCGCTTCAAGTGGTAAGCTGAGCCGCACGGCAAACACGGCGAAGGGGGCGGGCGATCGCCCCCTTCTGCGTTTGGGGCGGGCCTATTCACTGGCCCTTCACCTTCGCGCGGCCTATAGCCGCGGCATGCGTTTTCCGTTCAGCGCGCTGCGCCGCTTCGTCCTTGTCCTTCCGCTGCTGGCGCTGGGTGTCCAGCCGATCGCTGCCCAGAGCGGCGCCACCGCCAAGACCGCTCCCGCCAAGCCTGCCACTGGCCCCTGGCTCTACCGCGGCAGTGATGTGCCGCAGGACAAGGAGTGGATCTTCGGCGAGCTGCCTAATGGCGTGCGCTATGCCGTGCGCAAGAATGGCGTGCCGCCCGGTCAGGTTGCGATCCGGGTGAGGATGGATGTCGGCTCGCTGCACGAGGAAGATGGCGAGCGCGGCTATGCCCACTTGCTTGAGCACCTGGTCTTCCGCCAGTCACGCTACCTCGCCGAAGGTGCGGCCATTCCGACCTGGCAGCGGCTGGGGGCCACGTTCGGCAGCGATACCAATGCCGAGACCAGCCCGGTTGCCACGACCTACAAACTAGACCTGCCTAATGCCACCCCGGCCAAGCTCGATGAATCCCTCAAGCTGCTGTCGGGCATGATGATTGCCCCGGCCCTGACCGAGGCCAATGTCCGCACCGAGGTGCCGATTGTCCTGGCCGAGAAGCGTGAGCGCGGCGGCCTGGCCGAGCGCGTTGCCGATGCCACGCAGCAGACCCTGTTCGCCGGGCAGCGCCTGGCGATCCGCCCGGTGATTGGCACGACTGAAACCCTGCAAGCCGCAAAGGAGGCTTCGGTTCGGGCCTTCCATGCCCGCTGGTACCGGCCGGAGAACGCGGTGATCATCGTCGTCGGCGATGTCGAGACCGCGCAGATTGAGGCGATGGTCCGTCAGCACTTTGCCGACTGGCCGGCAGCTGGCAAGCGCGCGGCGGCACCTGTCTTTGGCGATCCGGTTGCCCCGGCAGGTAGCAAGGCTGCCAATCCGGTCGGCCCGACCCGCGTGCTGGTCGAGCCGGACCTGCCGCGCGGGATCACTTACGCCGTGATGCGGCCGTGGCGTCCGGTTCAGGATACTATTACCTACAACCAGGGGATCATGCTGGATTCGCTGGCCCAGGCGATCATCAACCGCCGGCTCGAAGCCCGCGCGCGCAGCGGCGGCAGCTTCCTGTTCGCGCAGGTCAATCAGGAAAAGGCCTACCAGTCGGCCGATGCGACCTTCGTCTCGGTCACCCCGCTGGACGAGAACTGGACCAAGTCACTCAAGGAAGTGCGCGGCGTGATCGCCGATGCGCTCGCGACCGCGCCGAGCGAGGATGAAATCGAGCGCGAAATCGCCGAGTTCAACGTCGCATTCGAAAGCTCGGTCGAGCAGCGCCGCCTGCTGGCCGGGGCCAAACTGGCCGATGACATGGTCACCGCGCTCGACATCCGCGAGACGATCGCTTCGCCTGAAACGGTGCTGCAGATCTTCAATTCCTCGCGCCCGCTGTTCACGCCGCAGGCGGTGCTTGAGCACACCCGCAAGCTGTTCAAGGGGACCGTCACCCGCGCGGTCTATGTCACGCCCAAGGCCGGCGAGGCCCAGGCGGCGTCGCTTGCGGCGGCGCTGGCTGCACCGGCCGTGGCCGATTCCAAGGCAAGGCCGGGCGGCAAGCCGATCTCCTTTGCCGAAATGCCGACGATTGGCGAGCCCGGCAAGCTGGCGAGCGAAAGCCCGACCGGGATCCTCGGGATCGAGCAGCTGGAGTTCGCCAATGGCGTCAGGGTCCTGCTCTGGCCGACCACGGATGAGCCCGGACGGGTTTCGGTCAAGGTCCGCTTCGGGGCCGGCTACCGCGCCTTCACCTCCGGGGATGCCGCCTATATCGCGCTGGGCGACATGGCGCTGGTCGGCTCCGGCCAGGGCCAACTTGGCCAGGAAGAGCTCGACCGGATCAGCACCGGCCGCAAGATGGGCTACGACTTCGCGATCCAGGACGCCTCGTTCCAGTTCTCGGCCGATACCCGTTCGGCCGACATGGCCGACCAGCTCTATCTCTTCGCCCAGAAGTTCGCCCAGCCGCGCTGGGACAGCGGCCCGGTGCTGCGCGCCAAGGCGGCGGCGCGGCTGCGTTATGAAAGCTTCTCTGCCTCGCCGCAGGGCGTGCTGGAGCGCGATCTGGAATTCCTCCAGCGCGGGCGCGATCCCCGGTTTCGCACCCCGACCCCGCAGGAAGTGGCAGCGGCCACGCCCGATGGCTTCCGCCAGGTCTGGCAACCGGTGCTGGAGCAGGGCCCGATCGAGGTGCAGATGTTCGGCGATTTCACCCGCGAACAGGCCATCGCCGCGCTGGCGCCCAGCTTCGGCGCGCTTGCGCCGCGTCAGCCCTATGCCGAGCCGCTGCAGCCCGCCCGGGTGGCCACTCTGCCGGCCTCGACCGAGCCGGTGACCCTTAACCATCGCGGCGATCCGACCCAGGCCGCGGCCCTGATCAGCTGGACCACTGGCGGCGGCATGGCCGGCATTTCGGAAAGCCGCCAGCTCGAGATCCTCTCCAATCTGTTCCAGAACCGCCTGCTCGATGCCATGCGTGAAAAGCTGGGGCAGGCTTATGCTCCGCAAGTGTTCAATGGCTGGCCACAGGATCTCGAGAATGGCGGATCGATGACTGCCATGGCCCAGCTTTCCTCCAGCGCCGTCCCGGTGTTCTTCGCCACAGCCGAGGAGATCGCTGCCGATCTCGTCGCCCGTCCGCCCAGCGCAGACGAGCTGGAACGCGTGGTCGAGCCGCTGCGCCAGCAGATCTCGCGGGCCAGCACCAGTAGCGCGTTCTTCATGTACCAGCTTGAAGGTGCGAGCAGCGAACCGGCCAAGTTCGATGGGCTGCGCACGCTGCTGACGGACTATACCCGCACCACGCCCGAGGCGATGCAGGTGCTCGCCCGCAAGTATCTCCAGCCGGGCCGCTCGTGGCGGGCGCAGATCATGCCGCAGGGCGCAGCCGTGGCTAGCGCCGCGGCGCGTCCCGCCAAGCCGGCTGCGACGACCCCGGCGGAAGGACGCTAGGCGACATATTATTTCCCGATTGGGCCGATCGGCTTTTCGTCTTTTGCAATTGCGAACAGACGGCGCTATGGCGCGCGCTCGCAAAGGAGCAGTAAAGTGGCAAGTAACTGGACCCCCGAAACCTGGCAATCGCGTGAAGCCCGGCACTTGCCGGTCTATCCCGACGCGGCCGCGCTCGGCAAGGTATTAGGCACGCTGTCCACCTTTCCGCCGCTCGTCTTTGCAGGTGAAGCGCGCGCGTTAAAGGCCGATCTGGCGCAGGTTGCGGCCGGCAAGGGCTTCCTGCTGCAGGGTGGGGATTGCGCTGAAAGCTTCGCCGAGTTTCACCCCAACAACATCCGCGACACCTTCCGGGTGCTGCTGCAGATGGCGGTGGTGCTGACCTTCGCCAGCAAGCAGCCAGTAATCAAGGTCGGCCGCCTGGCCGGCCAGTTTGCCAAGCCGCGCTCCTCGCCGGTCGAGGTAATCGACGGCGTCGAGCTGCCGAGCTACCTCGGTGACAACATCAACGGAATCGAGTTCACGCCCGAGGCGCGCATCCCCGATCCGCAGCGGCTCTTGCAGGCCTATTCGCAGTCAGCCGCGACACTCAATCTCGTCCGCGCCTTCTCGACCGGGGGCTATGCCAACCTGCGGCAGGTTCACCAGTGGACGCTCGATTTCATGGGCCGGTCGCCCTGGGCCGACAAGTTCGCCGAAGTCAGCATCCGGATTGGTGAGGCGCTGGACTTCATGGAAGCCTGCGGGATCGATCCGCGCACCGTGCCGCAGCTGCAGGGCACCAGCTTCTACACCAGCCACGAAGCGCTGCACCTAACTTATGAGCAGGCGATGACCCGTCAGGATTCGCTGACCGGAGACTGGTACGATACCTCGGCCCACATGCTGTGGATCGGCGACCGGACCCGGTTCGAAGGATCGGCCCACGTCGAGTACCTGCGCGGGGTCGGCAATCCGATCGGCTTCAAGTGCGGCCCCAGCCTGGCGCCGGACGAGCTGCTGCGCCAGCTTGACCTGCTCAACCCGGCCCGCGAGGCCGGCCGGATCACCCTGATCAGCCGCTTTGGCGATGACAAGGTCGAAGCCGGCCTCGCCCCGCTGGTCCGCGCGGTGAAGCGCGAAGGCCACCCGGTGGTCTGGTCCTGCGATCCGATGCACGGCAACGTGATCAAGGCCAACAGTGGCTACAAGACGCGGCCGTTCGACCGGATCCTGAACGAAGTGCGCGGCTTCTTCGCGGTGCACCGCGCCGAAGGCACGCACGCTGGCGGGATCCACATCGAAATGACCGGGCAGGACGTGACCGAGTGCGTTGGCGGGGCCGTGGCGATCAGCTCTGAAACGCTGGCAGACCGCTATCACACCCACTGCGACCCGCGCCTTAATGCCGCCCAGTCGCTGGAACTCGCCTTCCTGCTGGCCGACATGCTCAACGCCGAAGCCGGCGAGCGCGCCCAGCGCGCCGCGTGATCACGCGCGAACTGCTGGGCACGGCCCAGGTTCCGGGCGGCGAAGAGCTGAAGCTCTTTGCCCACGGCCGCGATTTCATGATCGTGATGGGGCACAATGAACTGATGAGCACGCGCATGCGCGGCTCGGAAGAGGCACTGGCCACGCTCACACTGGACCGGCTCAAAGGTCGCTCCGCGCCCAACCTGTTGATCGGCGGCTATGGCATGGGCTTTACCCTGCGCGCCGCGTTGGCTCGGCTGAGCCCGCAGGGCCGGGTGACTGTGGCCGAACTGGTGCCAGAGATCATCGCGTGGGCGCGCGGGCCGATGGCCCAGGTCGCCGCTGGCTGCCTCGACGATCCGCGGGTCCGGCTGGTGATGGACGATGTCGGCGATGCCATCCTGCTCGCACCCGATCCGTTCGATGCGATCCTGCTCGATGTCGACAACGGCCCGGACGGGCTGGTCCGGCCCGAGAACAACCGGCTCTACGGCAAGGCCGGTCTGCACAACGCGCGCAAGGCACTTGCCCCGGGCGGCGTGCTGGCGATCTGGTCGGCCGAACGCGACGACAAGTTCGTCCGGCGCATGGAAAGCGTTGGCTTCACCGTCGACGAGGTCGAAGTCCGCGCCCGCTACGATGCCGAGGGCAAGGGCAAGGGCCCGCGCCACGTCATCTGGTTTGCGACCTACAGCTAGGGACTTCACCGGATTGCGCCAGCTGGGCCGGTCTGGGACACTCCCGCCATCATGCTTGCCGCAATGCGGCGCACAGCGATGGAGGGTGCAATGCAATTGGCCTGGGGCAACAAGGTCAGCCTGACCTTCTGTCAACGCGTGCTGTGGATACAGCAGGACCTGGGGCTCGATGCCAGCGGCCTGATGGCCTGCATGGCCTGGGAATCGGCCCGAACTTTCAGCGCCAACGTGATGAACACCACTTCCCACGCGATCGGGCTGATCCAGTTCATGCCTTCGACCGCGTCGGCCATGGGCACCAGCACCGAGGCGCTGGGGAACATGACGCCGGAAGACCAACTCCACTACGTCTGGCAATACTTCGCGCCCAACAAGGGGCGGCTGAAGAACCTTGGCGATATCTACATGGCGATCCTCTGGCCAGGCGGCATCGGCAAGCTGGATTCAACCGTGCTGTTCGGTCGCAATGGACCCTATCCGGTGCAATATGCCCAGAACCAGGGGCTCGACGTGAACCATGATGGCAACATCACCCGCGGCGATGCAATCCAGCGGGTGCAGGCTCACCTGACCATGGGGATGCAGCCGGGGGTCTATCGCGACATGGGACTGGCAGCGGCCGCCTAGGGCAGCAGCAGGGTCGAACCGACGGTCTTGCGCGCCTCGAGATCGCGGTGGGCCTGGGCGGCGTCGGTCAAGGCATAGGTCTGGCCGATCGTGACGGTCAGTTTGCCGCTGGCCACCATCTCCCACAGCTTGGCTGCGCCAGACAGGGCATCGGCCGGCTCGCGCCAGTAATCGAACAGGGTCATCCGCGTGACGAACAGCGAACCGTGTCCGGCCAGGACGCCCAGGTTGACCCCGGTCACCGGGCCGCTGGCATTGCCAAAGCTGACGATCATGCCGCGCCGGCGGACCGACTTGAGCGATGCTTCCCAAGTAGCTGCGCCAACCCCGTCATAGCTGACGGCCACGCCGACTCCGTCGGTGGCGGCACGCACCTTGTCGGCCAGCTCCGGATCGCTGGTCAGCAGCACCAGTTCCGCGCCGGCCTGCTTGGCGAGCTCGATCTTGTCGGCGCTGCCGACCGTGCCGATCACCCGCACGCCGCGCGCTTTCAGCCATTGCACCAGCAGCAGGCCAACGCCGCCGGCCGCTGCGGGGACCAGCGCCCATTCGCCCGCGGCAAGCGGAGCGCAGCGCTCGGCAAGGGCCTCAACGGTCGCGCCCTTGAGCATCACCGCAGCAGCAGTCTGGCAATCAACGCCATCGGGCAGCGGGAACAGGTCGGTCTCTTTCAGGATGCGGGCGCTGGCATAGGCGCCGGGGCCGGTAAAGCTGGCGACGCGCTGGCCGGGCGCGACCCGCGTCACACCTTCGCCAACCGCTTCAACCACCCCGGCCGCTTCCATGCCGAGCCCGCTCGGCATCGGCTGGGGGTAAAGGCCGGTGCGGTGGTAGGTATCGATGAAGTTCAGCCCGACCGCCTCTTGCCGCACCAGCACTTCGCCGGGGCCGGGGGCGGGCAGCTCGACCGTCCGCCACTGGATCACCTCGGGACCGCCGGTCTGCTCGAAATAGGCCTGAACTGCTTGCATGGCTGAACTCCTGATGCCGGCTTATGCCTGGGCTTCGCGCCAATCGCGCCGAACTTTCTTGGCGAGGCTCCACTTGTGGACTTCGGTGGGGCCATCATAGATCCGGAAGGCGCGGACTTCGCGGAAAACCTGTTCGACGATCGTCTTGTCGGTTACCCCGGTGCCGCCCATCACCTGGACGCAGCGATCGGCGATCCGCATCAGCGCTTCGGATACGGCGACCTTGGCCATCGAGCTTTCGGTCGTGCCGAGGCTGCCGGTGTCGAGCACACCCGCGCACCAGTCGATCATCAGCTCGGCCTGTTTGATGTCGATCAGGTTCTCGGCCAGCATAAAGCCGACGCCTTCGTGCTCGATCAGGCTCTTGCCAAAGGCCATGCGGCGGCAGGCATAGTCACTGGCGATCTCGTGCGCGCGGATACAGCAGCCGAGCCAACGCATGCAGTGCGAGAGTCGGGCCGGGGAGAGCCGGACCTGGGCATATTTGAACCCGTCGCCCGGTTCGCCCAGCATCTGGCTGGCGGGCACGCGCAGGTTGTCGATGGTCACGGTCGCGTGGCTGCCGGGCATTGAGCTGTCGATCGTGTTGGGCACGTCGTCGATCCGGATCGCCGGATCGGGCAGGTCGACCAGGAACATGCAGGCGCCCCCGGCATATGGGCCGTCTTCAGCCTTGGCCATGACAATGCCCACGCTGGCCCCGTCGGCCCCGGTGATGAAGGTCTTGCGGCCGTTAATCACCCAGTGGTTGCCGTCCTGGCGGCAAGTGGTGAGCATCATCGAAGGGTCGGAGCCGGCGCCGTTATCTTCCGACGGCTCGGTCATGAAGAAGGCGCTGCGGGCGCGTCCTTCAATCAGCGGCTTCAGGAAATGGTCCTTTTGCTCCTCGTTCGCCTTGTGGCCCAGCAGGTACATGTTGCCCTCGTCCGGGGCCATGGTGTTGCAGGCCAGGGGCCCGAGCGGAGAGAGGCCCGACTTGATCAGCACCAGCGCCGTCTCGCGCTGGGTCAGGTGGCTGCCATCGGCCAGGATATGCGGAGTGAGCACCCCGGCGGCGCGCGCCTTATCGCGCATCTCGTAAACCAGCTCGTCGAGCGGCGCGCCGTGGTGGTCGCGGCGGGGATCGCGCTCATAGGGGACTACGACGTCGCGGACGAAGGCTTCGACCATTGCAGCGATTTCGAGGGCGCGGGGGGACGGGTTCAAGCTGAGTTCGATTCTGGACATGACGGGCCCTCTAGATTGACCCGGCGATGGCGCGAACTGGCAATATGCGCAAGGCCGAACCAATCGACCTGATGGCTGGGGCGGCAGGATTCGAACCTGCGAATGCCGGTACCAAAAACCGGTGCCTTACCACTTGGCGACGCCCCAGCAGCCGCGCGGCCTTTAGCATGCCGCGCAGGATAGGGAAGGGGGCTATTTGTCCTCGGTCAGCTTGTCGAAATCGGCGGCCGAGTGGCGTTCAATCAGGCCGGTCGCGACATTGACCTTCTGCCCGCGTTTCACCGCTGGACGGGCCAGGATTTCCTCCACCCAGCGCCCGACGTTGGTGTACTCGTGCAGCGAGAGGAAGGTGGCGGAATCGTTATAGGCGAAGCCGCGATAGAGCAGACCGAACCAGGCATAGGTCGCCATGTCGGCGATGGAGTACTCGTCGCCAGCCAGGAACCGCGCTTCGCCCAGGCGCTTGTCGGTCACATCGAACAGCCGTTTGGTCTCCATCGAATAGCGATCGATCGCATATTCGATCTTGATCGGGGCATAGGCATAGAAGTGGCCAAAACCGCCGCCGATGAACGGCGCGCTGCCCATTTGCCACATCAGCCAGGACAGGCACTCGGCGCGGCCCTTGGCGTCGGTCGGGATGAAGGTGCCGAACTTCTCGGCCAGGTGCAGCATCATCGCACCGCTTTCGAACAGGCGGATCGGTTCGGGGCCGGAACGGTCAAGCAGTGCGGGGATCTTCGAATTGGGGTTGATCGCGACAAAGCCCGATCCGAACTGGTCGCCTTCGCCAATGTTGATCAGCCAGGCATCGTATTCGGCGCCGCTGTGGCCGGCTTCGAGCAGTTCCTCAAACAGGATCGTGACCTTCTGGCCATTCGGCGTGCCGAGCGAGTAGAGCTGGAAGGGATGCTCGCCGACCGGCAGCTCCTTCTCATGCGTTGCGCCAGAGATGGGCCGGTTGATCTTGGCGAACCTGCCACCGCTTTCCTTGTCCCAGGACCAGACCTTGGGCGGGGTATATTCGGCATCGGCCATCGCGGGGCACCTTTCATTTCATTTCGCAACGGGAAGGTGGCTGGGACCGGCGCCAAGCGCAAGTGGGCGCAGCCAATCTTCGCGCTGGATTTACTTTCCGTTAAGCAAGATCACCTAAACCTTGCGGCATGGCATCGCTCGCATTCAACCTCTTCCGCTCGTCGCGCCCCGCTCCGGTGGAGCCGCCCGAACTGGTCGCCGCCGATGCGGCCGCTCTGCGCGACATGTCGCTGGAAATTCCGCGTAAGTGGAAATTGCTCGATGGGCTGACCGCCGAGCTGGGCCAGATCGCCGGGGTGCCGACGATCGTCAAGCGGCCCGAACAGCAGTTCTTCCCGATTGCGGCGGAGCTGGCGGGCGGTGAACTGCGCGATGCAATCGCGGCGGAACTGACCGATCTGATCGATTTGCTCGAACCCGCGGTGGAGATTTTCAGTCAAGCGCAGAGCCTGAGCCAGGGCGATCTCAACCTGGTCCATAACCTGCTGGAACAGGTCATTGCCGTGCGTATGCGCATGCTGGCTGCGATCCCGGCCGCTGAAGCCTGAGCTGCACAAACGTCGTTTACATTGCGCTGCAGCAAGGCTAACGGCGCCACCATGCTGATGGCCACTACCAAGCCGATTACCATTAAACCGACTCGCGGCAGCGGGGCGGTTCGTGGTGCGCGCTGGACGACGGCGTAACCCAAACGAACCAAGCCCCGCGCGAGATGCGGGGCCCTTCATCAGCAAGCGCCAGGTCCCCGCAGCTCCCGCAAAGACTGGAGATGTGACAATGGTGCAGAGATTTTCCGATAGCCAGCAACTGAACGTCGGCGTGGTCGGCGCGACCGGCCTAGTCGGTTCGATGATGCGCGAGCTGCTGGCCGAGCGGAACTTCCCGGTCGGCACGCTGCGGCTGTTCGCCTCGGCCCGTTCGGCCGGCAAGCAGGTGGACTTCAAGGGCCAGCCGGTGACGATCGAGGATGCCGAGACGGCTGACTATGCCGGGCTCGATGTGGTGTTCTTCTCGGCTGGCGGTTCAACCTCGAAGGCACTGGCGCCCAAGGTTGCTGCTGCCGGTGCCATTGTGATCGACAACAGCTCGGCCTGGCGCAGCGATCCGGACGTGCCGCTGGTCGTCGCCGAAGTGAACCCTGATGTCCTGGCGAATATGCCCAAGGGGATCGTTGCCAATCCCAACTGCACCACCATGGCGGTCATGCCGGTGCTCAAGCCGCTGCATGACGAAGCTGGTCTGAAGCGGCTTACCGCCTCGACCTATCAGGCGGTCTCGGGCGCGGGCGTTGCGGGAATCGAGATCCTTGCCAAGCAACTCGCCCAGGTCGGTGACCGCGCGGCTGAGCTGGCCCGAAATGGCCAGGCCGATTTCCTGCCAGAGGCGGAAAAGTGGGCCGCGCCGATCGCGCACAACATCGCCCCGCTCAACTACGTGCTGGGCGAAGACGACTACACCGAAGAAGAGCTCAAGCTGCGCGACGAAAGCCGCAAGATCCTGGACATTCCGGGCCTGCCGGTTTCGGGCACCTGCGTGCGCGTGCCAGTCTTCACTGGCCACGGCATTTCGGTCAATGCCGAGTTCGAACGCCCAATTTCGGCCGCCCGGGCACTCGAACTGCTCGAAGCCGCGCCCGGCGTGGTAGTCACCGCTGCCCCGGATTCGCTTGCCGCGACAGGCATTGACCCAGTGCTGGTCGGCCGTGTCCGTCCCGATCGCTCGGTCGAACACGGCCTCGCGCTGTTCGTAGTTGGGGACAACCTGCGAAAGGGTGCCGCGCTCAACGCCGTGCAAATTGCCGAAGTGCTGTGCGGCCGGGCGGTTACTTGACCTTGAAAGTCAGCTTGCCGGCCATCTTGTGACCATCGGCGCCAGTCGATTGCCACCGCGCCTCATAGGTGCCGGTGCGCAGTGGCTGGCGCAGGGTGAGCGTCAGCGTCTTGTTGCCGTTCGACCAGGCGGGGACGAAGTTCTTGATCGGCATGATGCCGTGGTTGGCGTGGCCGGGCATGGCGGTCATCACCAGCTCGACGCCAGACTTGGCCGGGATCAGCGAATCGGAGAAGTTCAGCGCCACGGTCTTGGGTGCGGCGGCCGTGCTGCCCTCGGCCGGGCTGGCGCTGGCGATCTTCACGTGGGCGAACGCGGGAGCCGAGAGAGTCAGCGCGGCAGCGGCGAGCATGTTGGGGAGGCGAAACGACATTTGAATACTCCTAGTCAAAACCAAAACCTGATGCCCATGACCACGCTGGTCACGCTCGGGTCCTCGCCCGCCAGGCGGGCATAACGGGCGCTGTCGCCCAGCTTCCAGCCCTGTTCGATCCCGATATAAGGGGCGAACTCGGGCACGATCTCATAGCGCAGCCGCAGGCCGGCCTCGATCTTGTCGATCCCGGCACCGACCTTGCGCGCTGGATTATCCTGCGCCGCCAAGCTGACCTCGACGCGCGGCTGAAGGATCAGCTTCTGGGTGATGCGCTGGTCGACCTCGGCCTCGATCCGGGCGGTCAGGTCGCCGCGCTGCGAGAGGAACAGCGCGGCGTCGATCTCAAACAGGTAAGGCGCCAGGCCCTGGATCCCGACCACGGCATGGGTATCGCTCGGCCCTGCCAGATCCTGCCTTACGCCAAGCTGAAGATCCCAAAATGGCGCGACAGCCTTGGACCATAGCGCCTGGACTTCAGCATCCTCCACGCCTTCGCCCAGCGCGGCTTCGCCCTCGCTCTTCAGCCAGAGCTTGCTGGTCGGGGTGCCGTAATAGCCTTGCAGGTCCCACAGCAGGCCATCGTGGCCCTGCCGCGCCTGATATTCGAGCCGATCGGCTTGAAGCCAGGTGGTGACGGTGCTGCCGTGTTCGCGTTTCAGGGCATCGCGGGAGGGCGCCATAGCCTCGGCCCCCCAGATCGCATCGGCGGCGCGCGGCGGGCCAGAACCGGCTTCCTCGGGCGCGGGCAGTTCCACGGTCGGGCCGGGCGAGGGATCGGCGGGTTCGGCAGCAGGCTCGCCGACCGGCTGCGGCATCTGGTGCCCGGCGTGCGCATCATGGCCTTCGTGGCTCTGTGCCCAGACCGGGGCGGCCATCAGCGCGGTCAGGAGGGCAAGCCGGCTCACTTCGCGCCCTCAGGACCCATGACGGTCACGATCTGCATCATCCCGCCGTGCATGTGGTACAGCAGGTGGCAGTGGAAGGCCCAGTCGCCCGGCTCGTTGGCAGTCAGGTCGAACTGCGCGCTCGCCCCCGGCTGGACGGTGACCACGTTCTTGCGCGGCTGGTCGGCCGGGCTCTGGCCGTTGACCAGCTCGAAGAACATCCCGTGCAGGTGGATCGGGTGGGCCATCATGGTGTTGTTGACCAGCTTGACCCGGACCCGCTCGTTCCAGGCAAAGCGGATCGGCACATCGCTGACCGCGTTGAACATCCGCCCGTCGAACGACCACATGTAGCGTTCCATGTTGCCGGTCAGGTGCAGTTCGAGCAGCCGGCTCGGCTCACGCGTATCGGCATTGGGGGTGAGCGCGGAGAGATCGCGGTAAGTCAGCACGCGGTGCCCTACATCGGCCAGGCCAATCCCGGGATCGCCCAGCTTGTCGACCGGTGCCATCGAGACCATGTCGATCCCGGGGCCGATCTTCACATCGGGCGGAAGCAGGCTGATATCGCGCATCGGCATGCCGTCCATGCTGGTGCTGGACTTGCCGCCGCCGTGATCGTGGCCGCCGTCTCCGTGGTTCATGCCCATATCGGCCATGGTCAGCAGCGGGGCCTTGCGCAGCGGCGGGACGGGCGCGCGCAGGCCCGGCGTGGTGGTCAGTGTCGCCAGCGCCATGCCCGAGCGGTCCATCGATTCGCAGACGATCGAAAAGGCATTGCCATCCGGCTCGACCAGCAGGTCGTAAGTTTCGGCCACGGCAATCTGCAGCTCCTCAACCGCCACCGGCTTTACCGCCTGGCCGTCGGCGGCAACGACCGTCAGCTTCAGGCCCGGAATGCGGACATTGAAGAAGGTCATGGCCGATCCGTTGATCAGCCGCAGCCGCACCCGCTCGCCCCGGCGGAACAGGAATTCCGGACCTTGCGCGGCGGGCAGGCCATTGGCGAGGTAGGTATAGGTCGGCGCGCTGACATCGGCGATGTCGGTGGCGGGCATCCGCATCTGCGCCCACATCCGCCGCTCCGCGCCCGAGAGCGCGTAATCGTCGGTCCAGGTGGTCTTCTGGCGGTTGAAATAGCCTTCGCCGGTGCGCAGCCGGTCAAAGATCTGGTGCGGGTGCATCGCGGTGAACTCGCTCAGCAGCAGCACGAATTCGCGGTCGGACTGGATCGGATCGGGCTCAGCCGGATCGATGATCAGCGGGCCATAGTGGCCCGACTGCTCCTGCAGCCCCGAATGGCTGTGATACCAACAGGTGCCCGACTGGCGCAGCGGGAACTTGTAAGTGAAGGTCTCCCCCGGCTTGATGCCTGGAAAGCTGACGCCGGGGACGCCATCGAACTGGAACGGCAGCAGCAGCCCGTGCCAGTGGATTGAGGTGTCCTCGTGCAGGCGGTTGGTGACCCGCAGGATCATCTCGTCGCCTTCCTTCAGGCGAAGGAGCGGCCCCGGCACCGTGCCGTTGACGGCCACGCCCAGCCCGCGCCGCCCGGCCACTTCGCGCAGGCCATCGCCGACGGTCAGGTCAATTTCCTTGCCAGTCAGCACGTCGAAGCCGGTCGGGATCAGCGGCCCCTTGGGCATCCAATGGCTGCCGCCATGGCCGCCATGCGCCATCCCATGCCCCTGCGCCCAGGCGGGCAAGGGGGCGAGGGCAAGGCCAGTGCCGGTGGCGGCAAGAAACTTGCGGCGGGAAAACTGCATGGCGTGCAAAAGGGGGCTTGGCGGCCCCAGCGCAATACCGTCTCTTGGCCTTGGCCTAAAGCTTCAACACCCAGCCGTGCGGATCGGGCCCTTCGCCGCGCTGGATCGCCACGAGGCGGCTGCGCAGCTTCTGGGTCAGCTGCCCCGGACCGCCGCTGCCGATGGTGAACTCGCGGTCACGGCCCGCGACCTTGCCTACCGAAGTGACGACTGCCGCCGTCCCGCAGGCAAAGGCTTCCAGCAGCGCGCCTGAGGCGGCGTCGGCCTGCCACTGGTCGAGGCTGTAGGGCTCTTCGGAAACCGTCAGGCCTTCCTCGACCGCCAGTTGCAGCAGGCTGTCACGCGTCACGCCGGGCAGGATCGTGCCGGTCAGCGGCGGTGTGACGACTCGGCCGTCAGCCATCACGAAGAACAGGTTCATGCCGCCCAGTTCCTCGATCCACTTGTGCTCGGCGGCATCGAGGAACAGCACCTGATCGTGGCCCTTGGCAAAGGCCTCGGCGGTCGGAACCAGGCTGGCGGCATAGTTGCCGCCGCACTTGGCCGCACCGGTGCCGCCGGGGGCCGCGCGGGTGTAGTCGCTGACCCAGATCGACACCGCCGGCGCGCCTGACTTGAAGTAGTTGCCGGCCGGGCTGGCGATGACGATGAACTTGTATTCCTTGGCCGGACGCACGCCCAGGAAGGCCTCGGTCGCGATCATGAAGGGCCGCAGGTAGAGCGAGCCGCCCTCGACCGAGGGGAACCAGTTGGCGTCGACGGCGACCAGTTGGCGGATCGCCTCTATGAACAGGTCCTCGGGCAGTTCTGGCATGGCCAGGCGCTGGGCCGATGCGTTGAAGCGCCGCGCATTCGCCTCGGGCCGGAACAGCGCCATCGTGCCATCGGCCAGGCGATAGGCCTTGAGCCCTTCGAAGATTTCCTGCGCGTAATGCAGCACCGATGCCGCCGGATCGAGCGAGATCGGCTGGCGCGGGCCGAGCGTGGCTGAATGCCAGCCCTGACCCTCGGTCCAGTCGATCGTCACCATGTGATCGGAAAAGATCTTGCCGAAGCCCGGATCGGCCACCAGCCCTGCACGTACCGCGTCCGCCGTCGGGGCGGGGTGAGGCACATGGGCGAAGGGCAGGGCGGCAGACATGGAACGTTGGTCCTTTCGGGTCGAGATCAGCGCCTCTGAACGAAAATTACCGTGGAGACAAGAAAAAGGTAATTATCATGCGAGAGTGGCTGCGCTCTGTCCGTCTAGGCAGAATTGGCTCTCGGGCCAAGGGTGAAGACCACAAATGAGAAGGGCGGCGCCGGTATCCCGACAACCGCCCTTCGCATGGTCAGCGGCCGGAAGCGCCGCTCACGAAGCCTCTATCGCTTACATCGACCTCAGCGATAATGCTCCGTTTTGCGGGTTACCGACCTCCCTGCTGAACCATGAGACATCGGTCACCTCCTTTCGCGCTGTTGAGCCAAGGACCACCCCTCGGGGCAGTCGGGGCCATCGGCGAAGCCCGATGGGCCTTGGGATGGAATGTGAATCATTCCGGCTCACACAACAAGACTTGAAATGATTTTTTTCGGTGTCAGAATCCCCAGCTTCCGGCCCGCTTCGCGCCGGTTTTCCACAGTCTGGAAATCAGCGGCAATCCTCAACCACGCGGCTCAGTTCGGGCGAGCTGGGGAGGTAGAGCGTTTCCTTCTCCGCCGTTTCCAGCGCAAAGCGCCCGCGTGAAAAGGCGATCGCATCGAGCAGCGGATCGTTCACTGGCAGCGACACGACCAGCCAGCCGCCAGTGCTCAAAGCCGGATCGCTCAACATGGGACGGCTCATGCTGGTGGTGACCGCCTGCAGTGGCGTTACCGGTGCGGGACGAAACGGATCGGTCGCCCGCTCCAGCCGGACCCGCTTGTTCAGACGATCGCAGACCAGCATCACGACTGGATCGGTCCGGCTTGCACCGAAACTAGCGACCGAGGCGTCGTCTGGATCGCCCGCATTCCAGCGCCAGTTGCCCGGCGTCTGCGCAGCATCGCGCCAGTCCGCCGGCGGTGGCGGCAGCCGGGCCGGTGTAGGAGCAGGGGGCGGCGCGCTGGCGACCGGGGCTGGCGGCTGCGGCGCGGGCCTCTGCGGCGCGGCGCAAGAGGCCAGCAGCGCCAGAACAAGGAGGGGGGCAATTGCCTTCACGCCCCTTCTATGGAAGGAGCCGCGACGATGGGCAAGGCAGCGAAACAACGGGTGGACCAGTTGCTGGTTGAGCGCGGCCTGGCCGAAAGCCGCTCCCGCGCCCAGGCCCTGGTGCTGGCCGGTGTGGTTTTCTCGGGCGAAACCAAGCTGGCCAAGCCTGGCCACACGCTTCCCGCCGATGCGCCGCTGGAAGTGCGCGGGCGCGACCATCCGTGGGTTTCGCGCGGCGGGATCAAGCTGGCCCATGCGATCGAACACTTCGGGCTGGATCCGGCTGGCGTTACGGCGATGGACATCGGCAGCTCGACCGGCGGCTTTACCGACGTGCTGCTTCAGAAGGGCGCAAGCCACGTCTTCGCGGTTGATTCCGGCACTAACCAACTCGCGTGGAAACTGCGCCAGGATCCCCGCGTCACGGTGCTGGAGCAGACCAGTGCGCGCATCCTCACGCCCACCGAAATCGACCGGCCATGCAGCTGGGTGGTTTGCGACGCCAGTTTCATTGCGCTCTCCAAGGTATTGGAAGTCGCGCTGAATCTCGCGGCGCCGGACTGCCAGCTGGTCGCGCTGATCAAGCCCCAGTTCGAGGTAGGGCGTGGCGAAGTGGGCAAGGGCGGAGTGGTACGCGACCCGGCGCTCCATGTCCGCGTCTGCGAGGAAGTGCGCGGCTGGGTCGAGGGCCTGGGCTGGCAAGTTCAAGGGATCGTCGAAAGCCCGATCACCGGCCCGGAAGGCAATATCGAGTTCCTGATTGCGGCGCAGCGGCACGAACAGGGTTAAGGGTGATTGCCTAGTGCCGCCGGGCCAGCCATATCGTCCTGAATCTGCGCCCCATCTTCGAATCGGAGATTATTGATGTCGGCCCTTGCCTCGCCCTCGCAGCTGCGAGCCAGCTTTATCCGCTGGTCGCTGTTTCTTGTGCCGGGGATAACGCTGCTCGGGTTCCTGGGCGGGACGGTCGGCGGCGGCGCGAAAAGTCCATGGTTCATGTCGCTGGTCAAACCCGCGCTGTTCCCGCCGCCAGCCACCTTCGGGATCGTCTGGGGCATTCTTTATGTCGTGATGGCCTTCGCGCTCGTGCTTGTTGTCACAGCGCGCGGCGCCGACGGAAGGACTGCAGCGATTGTGGCCTTCATGATCCAGTTGGCGCTTAACCTGGCCTGGACCCCGCTGTTCTTCGGGGCGCACCAGATCACCGGGGCGCTGATCCTGTTGGCGGCGATCGATCTGGCCGTGCTGCTGACTGTCGTGCTGTTCTGGCGCGTGCGGCCGATCGCCGGGGCGATGCTGCTGCCCTATCTGGCCTGGGTCTGCTTCGCGACGCTGCTCAACTGGCAGTTCCTTGAAGCCAACCCGAATGCCGATGGACGGCAGGTTTCGGGCGCTGTCACCACAGTTGAGTTCGAATAGGGCTTGAACGCGCCCGCGCGCCGGACCATCTAACCGGCATGCAGAGCCAGAACCCCCTGTTCGCCGATCTTGCCAAGCTGCTCAACAGCGCCGCAGGAACCGTTGCCGGCGCCGGCCGCGAGGCCCGCGAAAGCGCGCGTGAGCGCTTCCGCGAGGCAATGGGCGGGCTCGACTTCGTCAGCCGTGAGGAATTCGACGCGGTCAAGGATATGGCCGCCAAAGCCCGCGAAGAGAACGAAGCCCTGGCAACGCGCATTGGCGCGCTTGAAGCCGCACTCGCGGCCAAGGCGAAGAAGTAGCCTTTCCGCAGCGCGGCTCGGCGGGCTAAGGCCGCGCCATGGACCTGCGCACCCCCGCGATAGTCTGCTCTGCCCGCATGCACGGCGAGACGGGCGTGATCCTGCGCCTGCTGAGCGAAGAGCATGGCCTGGTCGCCGCCTATGTTGCGGGGGGCAGGGGACGCAACCTGCGCCCGGTCCTGCTGCCGGGCAATCTGGTCGAGGCCGAACTGCGCGCCCGGCCCGGCAGCCAGCTGCCCTCGGCCCGGGTCGAACTGGTTGCCAGCCGCGGCCCCTGGCTGACCGAGCCGCTCCCCGCCGCGGCGATCGCCTGGGCGACCACGCTGGCGGCCGCCGCCTTGCCCGAGCGCCAGCCCTATCCTGCGCTGCACCAGGCGTTGACGGCGCTGCTCGATGCGGTCTGCCATGCCCCGTCCGCGCGCGGCTGGCTGCCGGGGATGACCGCCTTTGAAGCGCTGCTGCTGCGCGAACTGGGCTATGGCGAGGTCGAGCGGCCAGCTGATCCTGACTGGAATACCCAACTGGCGATCTTCGACAAGCTTGGCCCGCTAGTGGCGCGCTATCCGCTTGCCGATCGGAGAAGCGATGTTATGGCGGCGCGCGCCATGCTGCGGGAGCGGCTGGCCCGCATCGAGTAGGTTGGGAATCCCATGAAGATCGCAGTTTTTGCCGGCGACGGAATCGGCCCTGAGGTAACGCGCGAAGCCGTGCGGGTGCTAGAGGCGCTGGATCTGCCTGGCCTGACGCTGTTCGAAGGCGACGTCGGCGGGATCGCCTACAAGCGCCACGGCCACCCGCTGCCGGCGGAGACGCTGGAAACCGCCCGCGCGTGCGATGCGATCCTGTTCGGCGCGGTCGGCGATCCCGACTGCGACCACCTTGAGCGCCACCTGCGCCCCGAACAGGCGATCCTCGGCCTGCGCAAGAAGCTGGGCCTGTTCGCCAACCTGCGCCCGGCCAAGGTCTTTGCGGGACTGGAAGATGCCTCGGCGCTGCGCCCGGAAGTGGCCAGCAAGATCGACCTGCTGATCGTCCGCGAACTCAATGGCGACGTCTATTTCGGCGAGAAGGGCATCCGCATTCTGCCCGATGGCCGCCGCCAGGGCTGGGACATGATGTCCTATGCCGAAGACGAAGTGCGCCGGATCGCCCATGTCGGTTTCAAGGCGGCAATGGGCCGGGGCAAAAAGCTCTGCTCGGTCGACAAGGCCAATGTCCTCGAAACCTCGCAGGTCTGGCGCGACGTCGTGATCGAGGTGGCCATGGAATACCCAGAGGTCGAACTCAGCCACATGTACGTCGACAATGCGGCGATGCAGCTGGTCCGCAATCCCGGCCAGTTTGACGTGGTCGTCACTGGCAACCTGTTTGGCGATATCCTGTCCGATCAGGCCTCGATGTGCGTCGGCTCGATCGGGCTGCTGGCTTCGGCCAGCCTGTCGGACGGCAAGATGGGCCTCTACGAGCCGATCCACGGTTCGGCCCCGGACATTGCCGGACAGGGCCTGGCCAACCCGATGGCAACGATCCTTTCGGCGGCCATGCTGCTGCGCCATTCGCTGGGGCTGGAAGCGGAAGCAGTGCGGATCGAGGCGGCCGTGGCCAAGGCGCTGGCCGACGGCATTCGCGGCGGCGATCTGGGCGGCACTTACGGCACCGCCGCGATCGGCGATGCCGTGCTGGAGCGCCTGTGACATGACCCTGCGGCTTGGCGTTGTTCTGCCAACCTACAACGAGCGCAAGAACCTGCGCTCGATGATCGAGCGCCTGGATGGGGCGCTGGCCGGGATTCACTGGGAAGTGATCGTGGTCGATGACAATAGCCCGGACGGTACGGCGGATGAGGCGCGGGTGATCGCGCAGGATGATCCGCGCGTCCGGGTGATCCAACGGATCGGGCGGCGCGGCCTGTCCTCGGCAGCAATCGAAGGGATGTGTGCTACTTCGGCCCCGGTCGTTGCCGTGATGGACGCGGATCACCAGCATGATCCAGCGCTGCTGCCGCAAATGCTGAGCGCGATTGAAAGCGGCGACTACGACCTTGCGTATGGCAGCCGCTTTGCCGAAGGCGCCAGCACGGCTGAATGGGGCCGGCCCGACCGGGTCAAGGCCTCCAACTTCGCCAACCGCATTGCCAACAAGGTCACCGGGGTTGAACTGAGCGACCCGCTGAGCGGTTACTTCATGCTGCACAGCGCGACGCTGCGCGCCGATGCTCACCGCCTGTCGGGCGTGGGCTTCAAGATCTTGCTCGATATCCTGGCGACGCTTGATGAGCCGCTGCGGATCAAGGAACTGCCGATGAATTTCGCCGCCCGCGCCGAAGGCGAGAGCAAGCTTGATCGGACGGTGGTGTTCGAATTCCTGATCGGGCTCTACGACAAGTGGCTCGGCCGGATCATCCCGACCCGCTTTGCCCTGTTCGGCACGGTCGGCGCGCTTGGTGTCTTCGTCCAGCTCGGTGCGCTGTGGGTGATGCTCCACCTCGTGTTCGGGGAGCGCTTCGTTTACGGCAACTGGGACGAGAGCACGACCTTCAACGTCGCCAATACGGTCGCGGCCCTGGTGGCGATGACCTTCAACTTCGTGCTCAACAACGAGCTTACCTATGCCGACAAGCGGCTGCGTGGGTTCGGTCCGCTGCTGCGCGGCTGGGCGCAGTTCGCGCTGACCTGCTCGCTCGGCCTCTTGACCAATGTCGGCTCGGCCGCCGTGCTCAAGACCATGGGCTTTCACGATGTGATCGCCGTGGTGGTCGGGATCGTGCTCGGCTCGGTCTGGAACTTCGCGCTTTCCAACAAGTTCGTCTGGGGCAAGTACTGAGGGGCTTAACCCTCCACGAAGCCCTTCCAGGTCGCCATGTAATCGACAAAAGCCGGACCCAGGCCTTCGGCCTGCAAGTGCGCGCGGGTGACCGGAATGGGCGTCGCGGCAAAGGCCGGATCGGCAATCACGCGCTTGGCGAAATCGTGGTGTAGGATCGCTCCGCGCCCGACCAGCACGAAGTCCGCCCCGGCATCGAGGCAGGCCTGGACCTTGGCCCCGCCCATGATCTTGCCGGCCATGCCCAGCCGGGTCGTGCCGCGCGGCAGGGCAGTGAACAGGTTGATCAGCGGCTGGCCGGCGAAGTCCGGGTCCTGCGGCTCCTTGAAGCAATCCCACAACGACATGTCGAGGTAGTCGAGCTGGCCGCCCGCCATCACTTCCTCGGCCAGTTGCAGCGCCTCGGCGGTGCGGATGTTGAAGCGTTCGGGTGAGAGGCGCAGGCCCAGTTGGAAATCGGCGCGGGTTGCCGCGCGAATGCCGTCGATCACTTCGAAGATGATCCGCTTGCGGTGTTCGAAGCTGCCGCCATAGCCGTCCTCGCGCTGGTTGTTCTCGGCATCGAGGAACTGCGCGAGGATGTAGCCGTGGGCGCCGTGAATCTCGACCCCGTCAAACCCGGCCTTATCGGCGCGAACGGCGGCGGCGATGAAATCGTCGCGGAGCTGCTCGACCTCGGCAGTGGAGAGCGCGCGCGAGCCGGTTTCGGCGTCGGCGAAAGGCCCTTGCGGGTCCTCGCCAATCACCTCACGGGGGGAGCGGATGCCGGCGTGATGAAGCTGGACGGCTGACAGGCTGCCGTTCGCCTTGATCGCGCTGGCCAGTTCGGTCAGCCGCGGCAGGTGCGCATCGGACCAGATGCCAAGCTGGCCGGGAAAGCCCTGGCCCTGGCGCTGAACGTGGGCGGCGGCGGTCATCACCAGGCCCATGCCGCCTTCAGCCCGCATGGTCAGCCACTTGATCTCGTCGTCCGAAAGCGTGCCGTCGGCCTGGCTCTGCAGATTGGTCAGCGGGGCCAGCATCATCCGGTTGGCCATGGCCGGGCCGCGCGTGAAGGTCAGCGGCGAAGCGGCGTCAGTCATCTTGCGAATCTCCCTGTTCGATTCGCATTTGGCCGGTTATGCGGCTCAGCGCCAGCTTCGCAGCCACATCCACTCTTCGAAGCTCGGCCGCCCGCAGCACAGCTTGGCGGCCGAGAGGATCGGGTAGAAGTGGATGAACATCCCCAGGCTAACCACCAGCGCACCCGCCGCCAGCCAGCGCCAGCGGTCGGTCCGCTGCCACAGCGCCTCCAGCGTCAGCGCCAGGCAGACCATCAGGAAGGTGCCCGGCAGCAGGTAGTGGTAATAAAACTGCACCGGCTTGGACGAGAGCGCCCAGAAGGCGATCTGGATCGCATAGAGCCCGGCGAAGACCAGCGCCTCGCGCCGCCCGCGCCAGAATCCCGCCCACAGGCACCAGGCCAGCGCCGCAAGGCCCGCCAGCATCGTGAAGGGATTGCCGATCAGCAGGATCCCGCGCTGCGCCCCGTCGACTGGCTGGTAGAGGAACCAGATCGCCCGCCAGTTGCCGACCCACTGGTACCACCACGAACGATAGGGATGCGGCTTGGTCACGCTGTCCTGCAATTGCAGCATGTAGACGTGCCAGCCGATCGGGTCCCACGGATTGACCGGGTCCTTGGCCCAATGGAACGCCGGCCAGAAGGTCAGCCAATAGACCACCAGTGGCACCAGCCCGAGCCAAACCCCGGCCTCGATCAGGCTGATCCCCGGCACTGGCCCGCCGGCACGCTGGTAGAGTCCGCGCAGCCCGCCATCGCGCAGCTTCCAGCCCAGGAAGGCCAGCCCCGGCACCACCAGCAGCGGCGCGATTGACCACTTGGCCCCCAGCGCCAGCCCCATCGCTACCCCCGCTCCGCCCAGCCGCCAGCGCACTTGTTGCGGCAGCCGCACGGCGCTGGCCACGAGCCAGAGGGCGATCATGCCGAACATCGCCATGAACATGTCGAGCATGGCGATCCGGCTCATCACGAACCAGACAAAGTTGGTCGCCACCAGGAACATGGCGACCAGCGTCACCAGCCGCCGCTGGCACACGAACCAGACCAGCCGCCCGAGTGCATAGAGCCCGATTGCACCCGAAATGGCCGAGGGAATCCGCCAGTTGAGCGGTTCGTCCCCCAGCCAGCGGATCGCGGCGGCGATGATCGTCTTGCCCAGCACCGGATGCTCGGGATTGAACCGCAAGCCCTGATTCTGGTGCCGCGCGGCGTTGATGTAGTGCACTTCGTCGAAATAGATCTGCGACGGGATCCCCAGCCGCCACCACAGCAGCGCCAGGAACAGGATCGCGATCACCGCGCACCAGTCGGCCGGGTCCTGTTCAGGCGTGAAGCGGGGCGCGGCGACCATGGCGGGGAATTACCGGGGGGAGCCGCCAAGCGCAATCAGGTCCTCTCCATTTTCACGCAGTGCAAATGGGGAGGTGGCAGCGCGAAGCGCTGACGGAGGGGTAAGGCGGCCAGGCACAAATCCCCTCCGTCACGCCCTGCGGGCGCGCCACCTCCCCATTTGTGCCTGCGGCAAAAATGGAGAGGAGCTGACGCTTGCTCCGCCGCGCACAGCCGCTTAGAGCCTCACAATCATGAAGCGCACTACCGGAACCGACCGTTCGATCACCGCCAAGTGGCGGCCCGCAACCCGCGCCGTGCGCGGCGGCACCTGGCGCAGCGAGCATGGCGAGACCAGCGAAGCGCTGTTCCTGACCTCTGGCTATACCTACGATACCGCCGGCGAAGTCGCTGCGCGCTTCGCTGGCGAAGCCGAGGGGATGACCTATTCGCGCCTCCAGAACCCGACCGTGGCCATGCTGGAAGAGCGCATCGCGCTGATGGAAGGGGCCGAGGCCTGCCGCGCCCAGGCCACCGGCATGGCGGCGATGACTACCGCGCTGCTGTGCCAGCTCAGCCAGGGCGATCACGTCGTCGCCGCCCGCGCCGCCTTCGGATCGTGCCGCTGGCTGGTCGATAACCTGCTGCCTCGCTTCGGGATCGAGACGACGACGATCGACGCGCGCGACAATGCCCAGTGGGAAGCCGCGATCCGGCCCAACACCAAGGTGTTCTTCTTCGAAACGCCAGCGAACCCGACGATGGATATCGTCGACCTGAAATTCGTCTGCGACCTCGCGCGCAGCCGCGGGATCACTACGGTGGTCGACAACGCCTTCTGCACCGCCGCCTTGCAACGGCCGCTGGAGTTCGGCGCTGACGTGGTGGCCTACTCCGCCACCAAGCTGATGGACGGGCAGGGCCGCGTGCTGGCCGGGGCGGTCTGCGGATCGGCGCAGTTCATCAATGATGTGCTGATGCCGTTCCAGCGCAATACCGGGCCCAATTGCTCACCGTTCAACGCCTGGGTGGTCCTGAAGGGGCTTGAGACGCTGGACCTGCGCGTCAAGCAGCAGAGCGCCAATGCGCTCAAGGTCGGGCAGTTCCTTGAAGGGCGCGTGCCGAAGATCCTCCATCCCGGCCTGCCGAGCCACCCGCAGCATAACCTGGCGCTGAAGCAGATGGACGCTTGCGGTTCGATCTTCGCTTTCGAAGTGCGCGACCGCGTTCAGGCCCATGCCCTGCTCGATGCGCTGCAACTGATCGATATCTCCAACAACATTGGCGACTCGCGCTCGCTGATGACGCACCCGGCCTCGACCACCCACTATTCGGTCAGCGCCGAAGCCCGCGAAGAGATGGGCGTGACCGAAGGGATGCTGCGGATCAACGTCGGCCTCGAAGATCCGCAAGACCTGATCGAGGACCTCGACCAGGCGCTCAAGGCGGCCGGGCTTTGATAGTCCCCCTCCCGCTTGCGGGAGGGGTTAGGGGTGGGCCCGGGAGCAAGGTGGCCAAGGCCCCACCCCCGGCCCCTCCCGCAAGCGGGAGGGGGGAAAGTTGACCACAACCTCGCTGCTGCTGGTCCTGCTGGCGGCGGTCTGCCACGCGACCTGGAATCTTGCCGCCAAGCGCTCGGCTCATGCCGGCGGGGTATTCCTGTTCTGGTCGACCATGCTGTCCTCGATCGCTTTCGCGCCCTGGGCGCTGTGGATCATGGCGGGCGAAGGTTTCCGCTGGGCCTGGCCGATGCTGGCGGCGATTGTCGCCAGCGGCTGCCTGCACCTGGCTTATAGCCACGCGCTCCAGACCGGCTACCGCAAGGCCGACCTGTCCGTGGTCTATCCGATCGCGCGCGGCACGGGCCCGCTGCTCTCCTCAATGGGGGCCTTCCTGCTGCTGGGCGAAGTGCCGGGGCCGCTGCGGCTGCTGGGCCTGCTCGGCGTCGTTGGCGGCATCCTGCTGATCGCCACCGATGGCCGGTTCAGCACCTTTGCCCGGCCCGGGGCCATGGCCGGCCTGCGCTGGGGCCTGCTGACTGGCGGGCTGATCGCGACTTACACGCTGGTCGATGGCTCGGCGGTCAAGCTGCTGCTGCTCTCGCCCGTAGTGCTCGACTGGGGCGCCAATGTAGTCCGCACCATGCTGCTGGCCCCGCAGGTCTTGCGCGACCGCGCCGGGGCGAGCGAGGCGATGCGCGGTCACTGGATCAGCGCCTGGACAGTCGCCCTGCTGGCGCCCTTCGGCTATATTCTGGTGCTCTGGGCAATGCAGCGCGGCGCGCCGCTCAGCGTCGTCGCGCCGATGCGCGAGATGTCGATGATGCTGGTCGCGCTGCTCGGCATTGTTCTGCTGCGCGAGCCGGTCGGGCGGGCGCGGCTGGCGGGCTGCGCATTGATGGTGGCGGGCGTGGTGCTACTGGCGCGGAGCTGAAAGCCACAAGATTGACGGCACAGCCCATTGTCGGATCGCGCCCCAGTAATTACCTTGCCGTCCATGAAGGAGCTGTTCCAGCACGCCGCAACCACCGACGGGATCACCGTCCGGGTGACCGTCAACTTCCTGCCCGAGCAATCGCAGGTCGAGGCGGGCAAATGGTTCTGGGTCTATCACATCCGGATCGAGAACCACGCCGATCAGGCGGTCCAGCTGCTCACGCGCCACTGGCAGATCACTGACGGGCGCGGGATAATCAATTTCATCGAGGGTGAGGGCGTGGTCGGCGAGCAGCCGGTGATCCAGCCCGGCGGCAGCCATGACTATGTCTCGGGCTGTCCGCTCAACACGCCATTCGGCTCGATGGAAGGGTTCTATACCTTCCGCTGCGAGGATGGCTCCTTGATGGAAGCGGCGATCCCGTTCTTCCCGCTGGCGGCCCCCGCCACGGCAGGCTAAGGCCGCGAGCGCCATGAAGCGCACGCACCTGCCCCTCAACGCCCTGCGCGTATTCGATGCCGCGGCCCGGCATCTGTCGTTTACCCGCGCAGCGGACGAGCTGGCAGTGACCCCGGCCGCTGTCGGCCAGCAGATCCGCGCGCTGGAGGACTTGCTCGGCGTCGTACTGTTCCGCCGCACCCCCAAAGGCCTGGAACTGACCGATGAGGCGACAGCGGGCCTCGAATCGCTGCGCACCGGCTTCCTCCATTTCGAGGATGCGGTCACCGCGATGCAGGCGGGCCAATCCAGCCATGTCTACACCATCGCCGCCCCGCGCGATTTCTTTGCGGCCTGGCTGGCGCCGCGCCTCGCCGAGTTCCGCGCTGCCAATCCCGAAGTCCGCTACAGCCTGGTCAACGACGAGACCGCCGATTTTACCGAAGCCAACATGGACCTCGCGATCCGCTGGGCAGAAGGGCCGGGGGACATGGAAGGCGTGGCGCTGGGCAGCGCCGAACGGGTGATCGCGGGCGAGGGTGACTGGATCGCCTGGCCGGGCGATCCCTATCCCGGCGGCGAGGAAGCCGGCGCGCCCTCACTCCAGGCGGGCGATGCCGGACAGGCCCTGGCCGCTGCCGCAGCCGGCATGGGCAAGGCCCGCGTGCCCGCACAGCTCGCGCTGACCTGGGCCGGGGCCGGCAGGGGCGTCACCCTGACCCAGCCCGAACCCTGCCGCCGCGCCTACTGGCTGGTCGCCCCGCTGCCGCAATGGCGGCAGAAGAAGGTCAAGGCGCTGGTGGCGTTTTTGACCGGCGGCTAGCCGCGGCTCTGGGCCAGCTGAAGTTCCAGCCGCTTGACCGCCAGCAAGACCCTGTTGGTCTGGATCACCGGCCACATGGCAAGCTTGATCATCAGCGATGCCACCAGCAGCACTGCGCCGGGAATGCCCCAGAACACTGCGGCATGGGCGGTTGTTGCCTCGAAGAAGTGAATGGCGCAGAACACCCCGCCGATGAACAGCAGAGCCTGGCTGGCCATCAGGACGTAGTTCACCCAGGCACTGCGGCCAGTGAAGACGGCGCCGAGCTGCTGGAAATAGCCGGGCTCGGCGTCAATCTGTTGCAGCAGGGCCAGCTCTTCGGCCTGCAGGGCGTCGAGATCGCGATCATCATGGGTCATGGTTCGTGTCCTTGTAATTCGGCTTTGAGGTGAAGCCGGGCATGGTGCAGGCGCGTCTTGACCGTTCCGACCGGTATCTCGAGCGCGACGGCCACTTCGGCCAGGCTGAGGCCTTCGTGGTAATGCAGGGCCAGGGCAGCGCGCTGTCCCGGCGGCAATGAAGCGAGCGCCCGGCTCAGTCCGGGGCTAGAGGGTGTGTCCGGATCGCTCGCTTCGATCGAGATGCTGGCCAGTTCGGCCAGGCCTGCGCGCTCGGTCACGATGGAACCAATCCGCTTCGCCACCTGACGGCTGACGATGCGATAGGCCCAGGCGCGGAATGTTCCGGCCTCGCGCAGTCCGCGCAGGCCGCGCAGGATCTCGATCCAGGCAGCCTGTGCAGCATCCTCCGCCGCTTCGCGCTGGCCCAGCAGACGCCAGGCATGGGCTACAAAGCGGCGGTGATGACGGCGTACTAGCTGGTTGAACGCTGCCCGGTTCCCGCCCTGGGCCGCGAGTACAAGGTACTCGTCGACCAAGGTCTCCATTCGGGTGCGGGGGCGCTCACTGTCCGTCATCGCTTGCTTAGTGGCGGCGTGACGGAAAAGGGTTCATGCCCGAGGCGAAAATTACGGCCCGACAATCACCTCACCGCGGGCCATGACGAACTTCATCGCTTTCAGCACTTTCACATCGGCCAGCGGATCGCCGCTGACAGCGATGATGTCCGCCGCCTTGCCGGCTTCCAGCGTGCCGGTTTCCTTGTCGACACCCAGCAGTGCGGCGGCGTTGACCGTGGCGGCCTTGATGGCTTCGGCGGGCGGCATGCCGAACTTGACCAGCAGCTCGAACTCATCGGCATTGCGGCCGTGCTTGGAAACGCCGGCGTCGGTGCCGTAAGCGATCTTCACGCCCAGCGGATAGGCGATCTGCAGTGACTTTCCGGTAACGCCAATCCGCCAGTCGATCTGCGCCTTGATTGCCGGCGGATAGGCGTTGGGATTGGCCGCCAGCCGCTCAAGATAGCCGTTCACCGTGCTCAGCGTCGGCACGTAATAGGTGCCGGCCTTGGCCATCATCTTGGCGGTTTCCTCGTCAATGGTGGTGCCGTGCTCGATCGAGTCCGCCCCCGCACGCACCGCCAGCTTGATCCCATCGAGTCCGTGGGCGTGGACTGCCACCTTGCGGCCATAGGCATGGGCGGTTTCGACCAGCGCTTTGGCCTCATCCTCTACCATGCGGGTGGCGAGGCCGGTGCCGGAATTGACCCCGCCGGTCGTAGCGAACTTGATCACGTCCGCCCCGCGCCCGATCTGGCGGCGGACAGCGCGGCGGCAATCGTCGGCCCCGTCACACAGGTTCTCGGTCCCCATCAGACCGTGCAGTTCGTCGGCCATGCCCACGCGGCTATCCATGTGGCCGCCAGTGGTGGAGATTGATTCCCCGGCGTCGACAATCCGCGGTCCTTGCACCCAGCCGCGTTTGATCGCTTCCTTCAGCGCGAGAACCTTGCCGCCATCATCACCCAGGTTGCGGACAGTGGTGAACCCGGCACGCAGGGTCTTCATCCCGTTCCAGTAGGTTTCATAGCTGTGCATCGGCAGGTTTTCTGTCACGAAAGCCACGATGCCTTCATTCCCGGCGCGGTCACTGGCGAGGTGCGTGTGGCTGTCGATCAGGCCGGGAAGCACGGTCTTGTCCTTGAGGTCGATCGCCGTAGCGCCGTCGGGCGCTGGCACGAAGCCATCCTGCAGCGAGGCGATCCGGCCCTGGTCGACCACGATCGTTGTCGCCCCGCGCGGTGCCTGGCCCGGCACGGCAATCACGCGGCCGGCGTGGATATAGGTCGGCGCGGCCAAGGCAGCCGCGCTGGTGAGCAGTGCGGCGGTGGCGGCAAGGGTGGCAAGACGCATGGCAAATCCTCTCCTGTTGGTGCCAGACTAATGGGCTTGGTGCGATCCGGCAACGTCCGGGACAATCTTAATCGACCGCTTAAATTGGTGATTGACCCCCCGTGCCGGCACAGGCATCCCGGTAGACATGACGGGGGAAACAATCCGAATTTCGATCGCTGGCGGGCTGAGCCTGACGGCTGACGTAGCTGGGCCGAAAGGCGCGCCGACGGTTATCCTGGGCCATGGTGGCGGGCAGACCCGCCATTCGTGGGACAAGGCTGAGCAGCAGCTGGCCAAGGCCGGCTACTTCGCGGTCAATTACGATCTGCGTGGGCACGGTGACAGCGACTGGTCGCCCGATGGTGATTATGGCGTGCTGACCCGCGCCGACGATCTGGCCCGTGTGGCCGGGGTCGGCGCGAAGCCGCTGGCGCTGGTCGGGGCCTCGCTTGGCGGCATCACGGCCCTAACCGCGACCTGCCGGGGGCTCGATGTCGCCGCACTCGTGCTGGTCGATATCGTCCCCAAGATGTCGATGAAGGGCGTCGCCAAGATTCGCGATTTCATGACCGCCAATCCGCACGGCTTCGCCAGCCTGGAGGAAGCGGCCGACTCGATCAGTGCCTATTACCCGGACCGCCCCCGGCCCAAGGACTTGTCGGGCCTCAACAAGAACCTGCGGCTTCACCCGGATGGGCGCTATTACTGGCACTGGGACCTGCGGATGATGACCGACCAGCGGGCCGATCCTTCGCAGCTGCTGACCATGCTGGATGAAGCCGACTGGACCGACCGCGTGCCGACCCTGCTGGTGCGTGGCATGAAAAGCGACATCGTTGACGATGACGGCGTGGCCGACCTGCGCCGCCGCATCCCCAAGCTGGAAATCGCCGACATCCGCGGCGCCGGTCACATGGTGGCGGGCGACAAGAACGACGAGTTCAACGAGGCGGTGATCGCATTCCTCAACCGGGTCATGCCGCCGCGCTAGCGGGCGGGATATAGAGCGATTGCGGGCGGATCAGCCGTCCGGTCAACGCCTGTTCGCGGGCGTGGGCGATCCACCCGGCCACCCGGCCCATCGCAAAGACGGCGGTAAAAGCATCGGCCGGGAAGCCGACCGCCTCCAGCAGCAGCGCTGTGTAGAATTCCACGTTGGTTTCGAGCACACGCCCGGGCTTGTGCTGGCGCAGCACGGCCAGCGCCGTTGCCTCGACCTGTTCGGCAAAAGCGACGCGCCCGGCGGTGCGCGGCAATGCGCGGACAGCGGCCTTCAGCGCATCGGCGCGCGGATCGCGGGTGCGATAGATCCGGTGGCCAAAACCCATCAGCCGTTCGCCATCCTCGACCGCTGCGCGCAGCCAGGCCTCGGCATCGCCGGCAGCCGCAATCGCGTCGAGCATGGCCAGGACTGGCCCCGGCGCGCCGCCGTGGAGCGGGCCCTTCAAAGCGCCCATCCCGGCGAGCACGCTCGAAGCGAGGCCAGCCTGGGTCGAGGCCACGACCCGCGAGGCAAAGGTCGAGGCGTTGAGGCCGTGATCGCAGACCGTCACCAGATAGCAATCGAGCACCGCTTCGCCGCCCGACTTGCCCAGCATCCGCACGACGTCGGCCGCGTGGCCCAGGCCGGGTTCGGGCGCGATCGGTGCTTCGCCGGCCTGAAGCCGCAGGACGGCCGGGACGAGCACGGCTGGGGCCGCCAGCAGAGCAAGCGCGCTGGCCAGGTCGGTCCCATCGTCAAGCAGGGCGGTTCCGGCGCGCATGCCGTCATAGACCGGGCGTGTGGCCAGGGCGGGGAGCAGCGGCTCGACCCGGTGCCACACCGCCCGGCGCGCCTCGCCCAGCTGCCGCGCGAATGCGTCAGGCCCGGGCAGGGCAGGCAGGAACCCTTCGAACAGCAGATGCGCCACCGCTTCGAAGCTGCGCTGCCCGGCCAGCTGTTCCAGCGCGAAGCCCCGGATTGTCAGGCGGCCGGCGGCGCCATCGACATCCGACAGCACGGTTTCGGCCACCACCACATCGTCCAGTCCATTATGCACCATAGCGAATCTCCTCATTTCGCATGTGCAGCATGAATGGCGTGATTTCTTGTAATCAACAATCTTGATCAATATAATCAACATATGGATGAATGGATCGATCGCCGCACGGCGCTGACCCGGCTGGGGGTGCGCCAGCAGACGCTTTACGCTTACGTCAGCCGCGGGCTGATCGAGCGGCGGGTCGATTCCGCCGATCCGCGCCGCAGCCTCTATCGGGCAGACGATGTCGCAGTGCTGGTCGCCCGGCGGCGGCGCGGGCGAGGACCGGCGGCAATTGCCGCCAGCGCGATCGCCTGGGGTGAGCCGATCATTCCCACCGCCATCTCCACCGTCAGCCACGGACGCCTGGTGGTGCGCGGGCAGGATTTGGTCGATCTGGCTGCGAGCGCGACTTTCGAAGAGATCGCCGCGCTACTCTGGCAATTGCCCACGCCGCCGCGCTTTGACGCGCCCCCCGTCGCAGCCGATCCGTTCCAGGCCCTGGCAGCACTGGCCGCGCAGGGGCGCGCCACGATTGGCCGGCCGACGGCGAAACTGATCGAGGATGCGGCGCAGTGCGTTGCGGCGCTGGTCGCGGCGCTGGGCGGGGCGGGCGGCGATCCCGCGCTGCCGGTGCATGCCCGGCTGGCCACCGCCTGGCAGGCTGCACCTGGTGGGGCGGAGGCCGTGCGCAAGGCGCTGGTGGTCCTGGCTGACCATGAGCTCAACCCGTCGACCTTCGCGGTGCGGGTGGCGGCGGCCACCGGGGCTTCGCTTGCCGCCAGCCTGCTAGCGGGGCTGGGTGCGCTCAGCGGGCCGCGCCATGGCGGGGCGGGGGCGGCACTGGCCGGCTTGATCGGCGAGGTGGAGCGGATCGGTGCGGCCGAGGCAGTCGCGCTATGGCTCGCGCGCGGCCACGGCCTGCCTGGCTTTGGCCACACGCTTTATCCCAGTGGCGATCCGCGCGCGCGCTGCCTGCTGCAGGACCTGGCGCCCGATGCCACGCTGGCCGCGCTGCGCCAGGCCGTGGCCGATGTGACTGGCGCCGTGCCAAACATCGACTTTGCCCTGCAGGCGCTGACCCGGCAGCATGGCTTGCCGGCCGATGCGCCGTTCCGGTTGTTCGCGATCGGGCGCTCGATCGGCTGGGCCGCCCATGCGATCGAGCAGGCGGAAAGTGGAGCGGCTATCCGCCCGCGCGCAACCTATCAGGGCGCCTTGCCGCCATCCCGGCCATAGGCGGGCAGGGCCAGTCCGGAATGGATCGCCCAGCCGCGCAGCGCGAAGCCGGCGAGCGCGGCGGCCGGCAGGAACAGTTCGTGCGGCAAGGCGAGTGCTTGGCCAAGCGCGCAAAGGCTGGCGGACAGGGCCGCAGCGGTCACATAAAGTTCGGGCCGCATCAGGATCGAGGGGCGTCCGGCGATCACGTCGCGGATGATCCCGCCAACGCAGCCGGTGATTACGCCCATCAGCACCGCAGGGACCGGCGGCAGGCCATAGGCCAGCGCCTTGGCCGTGCCCAGCACGGCATAGGCGGCCAGGCCCGCGGCGTCGGCCCATTCCAGTAATGAGCCCTCCCACCATTTGCGCGGGGTGAACCAGGCCAGAAGGGCCACGCCAAGGCAGAGCGGTGCAACCCACGGATCGCGCACCCAAAACACCGGCGCGCCGATCAGCAGATCGCGGACCGAACCGCCGCCAACCCCGGTGACCAGGGCAAAGAAGCTCATCGTCACAAAGGTCTGCCGCATTCGCGCCGCCAGCAGCGCCCCGGTCAAAGCGAAGATCGCCGTGCCGAGCAGGTCGAATAGCGGCGGCAGGGTGGGGATCGTGGTGCTCATCGGTGCCCGCTGTGGCAGCGCAGCGCTGCCAAGGCCAGCCCGAAGCCGAGGATCGGCGCGGCGCCATAGCCGATCAGGATTGACGGATAGGGCCCGGCAAAGGCCATCGCGCCCGCCGCGACCATGAACAGGGCGAGCGGTAGCGCCGCCAGACCGCTCTCGCGCAGCACCAGCAGCGGCGCCAGGCTCGTCAGGGCCAGCGCCAGTCCCGCGAGAGGTTGCACGGCCCAGGCATCCTGCTGGACCCGCTCGACGAAGCGGACCGGGGCGAGGGTATCGGGGCTAGTCAGAGCGGCGCTGCAGCCGGCGATAGCGACTATCAGGCCCACAAAGGTCGCCCGGTCGCGTCGCAAGTAAGCCAGCGCCGCCAGCGCTGCAGCAAGGGCGATGCTGGTTGCCCGGTCGGGCTGGAACAGTGTGGCCAGCAGGGCCAGAACCAACAAGGCCACCGCCCGGCCGGATGGCAGGCGCGGAGTGAGCGCGGCCAGCAGCGGCAGCACCAGGTAGCCGACATGGAGCTTGACCGGACCAAGGCTGGCCCAGCGGCGCACGCCGTCAACCGCAGTTCCGGCAAAGGCCGTGGCGAACAGCGCCGCGATCAGCATTGCCGCCAGCAGGGTAACACGCGCCTCGTCGTGCGGAAGCGGCAGCAGCAGTGCCAGCGCGAGCGCCAGGCCCAGCGCCGCGCCGTTCACCGCCAGCCAGGTCATCGGCGCCCCGCCAGCGCCCATCCAGCCTATCCCCGCCAGCACCGGCAACGCCAACGCGGCGGCGGCGGTCAGGGGCAGCGAGCGGGCGCCCGGCATGGCCGGATCAGTCTTCGACCAGATCCTGCAGCTTGGTCATCAGGGTCTGGATCCGGGTGGCCGCTTCGGTGAAGGTGTTCACATCATCGCGCTTGTTGTTAGCGCGTGCTTCCTTGGCCGCATCGACATAGCCTTCCAGATCAACCTCCAGCGCATCGACCAGCATTTCGATCTCATCGCTGGTCAGGTTGACGGTGAGGGCCTTGGACATGGGTATTCTCCTGATCTGGCAGATTTAAACGATTGCCCGGTGGGCGTCAGTTGGCCACCGGGCGCTTGATCGCGCGGCGGCGGCGGAACAGCAGGACCGTGCCGAACACGCAGGATGCCAGTGCCAGCGCGGCAAAGCCGATCAGCAGCGGGTGGTGGGTATCCTCGCGGGTCTGGAGGTCCATGATGTGGAGCCCCCACATGAAGTCATAGAACCGCCACCAGCCGGTGCGGATCGCCTCGATCTCGCCGGTGTCGCGGCCGACATAGACGTGGGTGCCATCGGCCAGCGTCACCTGCCAGGCGGCCATCGGCTTGCGGAAGTCGGGCGGGGATTTTTCTGCGGTGAAAAGCTTCAGCGCCGCGACCTTGTCCCCGCCCTGAACGGCGTAGCGTACCGCGGCGCGTGCCTCGGCTGCGTCAACCGGCGCCAGCATGGTCTGGCCCGGCGCGCCGAGGTCGATCCGGCGGACTGAGCCATCCATGAAGGTCGCGATCAGCACCGAGCGGCCGCGCTGGTCGAGGATCCGGCCCTCGCGGATCAGGGTGTCACCGGTTCCGCCGCCCAGCTGGACGCGGACCGGGACCGGCTTGTGCTTGATGTGCAGGGTGTGGCCGCGCACTTCCTCGATCGGTCGCGCGACCATCACCAGGCCCGACAGGGTCCACAGCAGCAGCGGCACGGCCACCAGCCAGCCCAGCCAGATGTGCCAGCGGGCAAATTTCTGCATGAAGGTGCGACGGGCCATGCTTGGCCTATGGCCTGTGCGCGCCGCTGATCGCAAGACGATCCTGCATTTTGGTGTGGAAGGGCGGCGTTAGCGCGGCAGCACTTCGATCGCGGCGGTGCCCGTGCCCCAGACCGGCAGGTAGAGTCCGCGCCCGGCGGCGCGCAGTGGCTCAGTGCGGACATTGTCGATCCGGGCGCGGATCACCAGTCGGCCTTCGCGCTGGGTATCGATCGCGCGGTCGATTTTGCCCAGCAGCGCATCGTAATCGCGCGCGAAGTTCTGCGAGAGCGCCCCGGCGATGGTCTCCGACACGGCGGGTGAATTGGCCAGCCCAAGCAGCAGGTCGGTGACCTTGCCACTGGTCGTGCCGGCCACCTTGAGCTCGCGGAACTGGACCGCGCGGCTATCGGGCGGGTTGACTGGCATGGCCGTCAGCCACAGCGTTCCCTTGGTTTCGGGCAGTAACCCGGCCGTATCGCGCGCCGTAAAGCCAGCCCCCACAGCGATGCGGTTGCCGGTCGTGCCATAGATCGTGACCTTGCCGAAGCGGACATTGACCGGACCGATCCCGGGCAGCTCGAACGGCCGCGTGGCGCGCTTGGCCAGCGCCTTTTGCACCACCGGCTCGAGCTGGGCATAGTCGGCGATGACCGGGATGAAGAACTGCATCGCCCCGGGCTCAACCGTCATCGGCCGGACCGGGGGCAGGGGGATAGCCGGTGGGTCATCCGGTCGTTCGCCGACAAAGGTTTCGGTCCGCGCCGCCATGCCGAGCCTCAGCACCAGCCGCCGCCCGCGCACCATATAGCCGCCATATTGGAGCTCTTGCGGGGCGATCCGCATCCATACCGGTGGGTTGGCGCGGTTGAGGTTAAGTGAGGTAAAGGCCTGACCCCAGGCCCGGTTGACCTGCTGCCGCACCCCCAGCTTGGCCAGCTCGCCCGGCAGGGTGCGTTCCAGCCGCGCGATCACGCCCTTCAGCTTCTGATCCGCCGGGCCGGTGAACTTGATCCGCTGGCCCAGGAAATCGATTCCCGGCTCGCGCGTCCAGTTATAGTCAATTTCGATCCGCCCGCGGGGCGACCAGTCAGAGCCCATGTCGAGCCGGACCACGCCGCGAACCTGCGCGCTGGCCGTGGCGGTTTCCTGCTCGATGATCCCGGCGATCTGCTTCGCGCGGACCGTTGCGCGCAGCGGCATGGTGATGATCAGATCGCGGCCCTGGCCCGACAGGCCCAGCGGCCCGCGCGTCACCTCGCCCGCCAGGTCGCACTTGATCTTCGGGGTCTTGATCCGGACCATCAGGACCTTGACCTTGTCCGAGGCGACGCAGGTCTGGCCGCGTTCGTCGATCGTCCACAGCAGGCGCGGCACCGCCCGCTCGAGCGCGGCGTGGAGCTGGTCGAGGCTGACCTCGACCGGCACGGCAATCACCGAATTCTGCGCTTCCAGCTCGATTGCATCATTGACGCGGGGCGGGGCGGTGCGATCGGCCTCGGGCAGCTTGTCGCAACCGCTCAGCGCCAGGGCCGCGGCTGCTGTCAATCCGAACCACCGTGGTGACCAACGCGCCATCGCCTGCCCCCTTGCATACGCATTGGGACATAAACTCGCTGGAATGGCAATGGTTTCAGCGCGGGCGCGCCGGCACCGCTCAGATGTGGATCGGCTTGCCCGTCACCGCCATGGCCGCTTCCTTCACCGCTTCGCTGTGGGTCGGGTGGGCATGGCAGGTATAGGCGATGTCTTCAGAGGTAGCGCCGAATTCCATTGCCAGGGCTGCTTCGGCGATCATCGTGCCCGCCAGCGAGGCGATCGCCCAGACGCCCAGGACCCTGTCGGTCTTGGCATCGGCGATGACCTTCACAAAGCCATCGGGCTCATGGTTGGTCTTGGCGCGGCTGTTGGCCATCATCGGGAACTTGCCAACCTTGATTTCGCCCTGCTCCTTGGCCTGTTCCTCGGTCAGGCCGACGCCGGCGAATTCGGGGTTGGTATAGACAACACCCGGGATCACCGCGTGATTGACGATGCCGGTGCCGGTGGCGATGTACTCCGCCACGGCAATGCCCTCGTCCTCGGCCTTGTGGGCCAGCATCGGACCCGGAATGACATCGCCGATCGCCCGCACGCCGTCCACGCTGGTGCGGAAATCATGGCCGGTATCGATCTGGCCGCGCGCGTTGAGTTCCAGCCCGATGTTTTCCAGGCCCAGGCCCGCCACGTTGGGCCGGCGGCCGATGGCGACCAGCACACAGTCCGCCTCCAGCGTTTCCGCCGCTCCGCCCTTGGCGGGTTCAAGGGTGAGGGTGGCCTTCTTGCCCTTGACCGAAGCGCCGGTGACCTTGGTACCGAGCTTCAGCTCCATGCCCTGCTTCTTGAAGATCTTGGCGGCTTCCTTACGGACATCGCTGTCCATGCCGGGCAGCAGCGCGTCGAGGAATTCGACCACGGTGACCTTGGCCCCCAGGCGCCGCCAGACTGAACCCATTTCGAGCCCGATCACGCCGCCGCCGATGACGACGAGGTGGTCCGGCACCTTGCTCAGCGCCAGTGCGCCGGTTGAATCGACGATCACGCCCTTGTCATTGTCGACCTCGACGCCGGGCAGCGGGGTAACGCTCGAGCCCGTGGCGATCACCACTTCCTTGGCCGTATAATCCTTGCCCGCGACGGTAACCGTGTGGGCATTCTTGAAGCTGCCAAGGCCCTTAAGCCAATCGACCTTGTTCTTCTTGAACAGGAACTCGATCCCCCCGGTCAGGCCCTTGACAGCATCGGCCTTGTCAGCCTGCAGCACGGCGAGGTCGAGCTCGACCTTGCCCAGCTTGACGCCGTAGCGGGCGAGGGTGCCGTTGGCGGCTTCCTCGAACTTTTCCGAGCCGTGGAGCAGCGCCTTGGAAGGGATGCAGCCGACGTTGAGGCAGGTCCCGCCCAGCGTCTCGCGGCTTTCCACGCAGGCCGTCTTCAGGCCGAGCTGTGCGGTGCGGATCGCCCCGACATAGCCGCCCGGGCCGGCGCCGATGAAGATCACGTCATAGTCGTACATGGCAGGGTCCACTCATTGTTCAGGCGCGGCGGCTCACTTGGCCAGCCGCACCGCAGTATAGGATTTGGCGAGCAGCATGAAGCGCTCGGCGTGCAGGCGGGAATCGGGGAACAGCGCGCGCATCTGCGCCTTGCTCAGCATCTGCGAGCTGTCGGCAAAGCGGTAGGCACTGATCATGTCCGGCGCCCGACCAGCGGTGGCCAGGGGCAGCCAGCGCATCAGCCGCGCGCGCAGCGGGCGCGGGGTCCAGTGGACCAGCGGCAGGCGCCAGAAGTGCGGATCGATCGGGAACCAGAAGTTGGGCGACTGGACGAAATGGCTCGGCGCGATCCGACGCACTTCGCCGGAAAAGGCTTCCATCTGCCAGGCCAGCCCGACATGCTCGATCACCGAGTTCGAATGGCACAGGTCAAAGCTGTTGTCGGCCAGGTCAAGCTTGCAGGCATCGCCGACCAGGTAGGTGAACAGCGATGGATCCTCGTCGCCGGCATAGAGCTCGAAGTCGGTCAGGTTGAGCAGGGTGACGTGGACCTTCTGCTCGCGCAGGAAGTCCGTCCCCAGCCGCCGCCAGTAATAGGCCCGGCCGCCCAGATCGAGCAGTTGCAGCGTCTCGCCCCGGCGCGGCGCGGCCGCGATCACCTCACGCAGCAGGCGATCGCGCTTGGCTCTGAACCAGTTTGAAAGCTGCTGCCGCACGCCGCTTAAACCCTTACAGGTCGATCAGGATCCGGGTCGGATCCTCGATCGCTTCCTTGATGATCTTCAGCGCGGTCACGGCTTCGCGGCCGTCGATCAGGCGGTGATCGTAGCTGAGCGCCAGGTACATCATCGGCCGGATCACGATCTGGCCATCACGTACGACCGGGCGATCCTCGATCCGGTGGAGGCCCAGCACGGCCGACTGCGGCGGGTTGATGATCGGCGTCGACATCAGCGAGCCGAACACGCCGCCGTTGGAGATGGTGAAGGTGCCGCCGGCCATGTCGGCCATGGTCAGCGTGCCGTCCTTGGCCTTCTTGCCGTATTCGCCGATCGCCTTTTCGATCCCGGCAAAGCTCAGGTCCTGGCAATCGCGCACAACCGGCACGACGAGGCCGTTGGGGGCCGATACCGCGACCGAGATGTCGACGTAGGGGTGATAGACGATTTCATCGCCCTCGATCCGGGCGTTGACCGAGGGAATGTCCTTCAGCGCCAGGCAGGCGGCCTTGGCAAAGAAGCCCATGAAGCCCAGGCGCACGCCGTGCTTCTTTTCGAAGGCGTCCTTGTAGGTATTACGTGCGGCGATCACGGCCGACATGTCGCAGTCGTTGAACGTGGTGAGCAGGGCAGCGGTATCCTGCGCGTCCTTGAGTCGGCGGGCGACGGTCTGGCGCAACCGGGTCATCTTGACGCGCTCTTCGCCGCGGCCACCCGCGGGGGTAGAGGCAGCAGCCGGGGCGGCGACAGCGACCGGAGCCGGGGCGGCGCTCTTTGCGGCGGCCGCTGCCACCACGTCTTCCTTGGTCAGGCGGCCGTCCTTGCCGGTGCCCTTGATCGCAGTTGGATCGACGCCATGCTCCAGCACCGCGCGGCGGACCGCCGGGGAGAGCACGGCCGCGTCCGAGGCATCCTTAGGTGGCAGACTGTCTGAGGCCGGTTGGACCGGTGCTTCGGTGCGCTCCGCAATTGGCTCAGCGCCCGCCGATGGCACCCCATCCTCAACCGTCGCGATCACCGCGCCGACCGCGACGTTGTCACCCACCTTGGCCATGTGCTGGCCCATTACGCCGGCGACCGGCGAGGGCACTTCGACCGCGACTTTGTCGGTCTCCAGGCTGGCAATCGGCTCATCGAGCGCGACCGCTTCACCCGGCTGCTTCAGCCATTCGCCGATAGTGGCTTCGGCCACGGATTCGCCCAGGGTCGGTACTTTGACTTCAGTTGACATGATATTGCTTCCTCAGGCTTTCTTCTGCCGGCGGATTTCGGAGCGGACCGAGGTGCCCAGCGCGTGGCCGATCAGGGCGCCCTGTTCGCTGGCGTGGCGGCTGGCGAGGCCCGTGGCGGGTGAGGCGCTGGCATTGCGGCCAGCATAGCGCGCGCGGGCGACCTTGCTCTTGGCGGCAGCCAGGGCTTCCTCGATCAGCGGTTCGATGAAGAACCAGGAACCGTTGTTCTTCGGTTCTTCCTGGCACCAGACCACGTCTTCCAGGTGCTTCATCCGCGACAGGCGCAGGGCCAGCGGCTCGCCCGGGAAGGGATAGAGCTGTTCGAGGCGGATGATCTGGGTGTCGGTGATCCCGGCGGCGTCGCGGGCTTCCATAAGGTCATAGGCGACCTTGCCGGAGCACAGCACGACCCGGCGGGTCTTGGCATCGTCGGGTGCGTTCATGTCGGACAGGATC
>Ga0073920_1000007_pt1 | contig 49801 bp, 54 predicted proteins | sample GWRWT4_2Sept14_2_FD_70953 | JGI IMG/M metagenome (GOLD analysis project Ga0073920, IMG submission 70953) | Sand microcosm microbial communities from a hyporheic zone in Columbia River, Washington, USA - GW-RW T4_23-Sept-14 | ecosystem: Engineered > Artificial ecosystem > Sand microcosm >...
GCTGGTTGCCCCTGCAAGAGCCGCAACGCTGCCAGCGGCCTTCCTGGCCCAACCCCTTCGGGGCGGGTCTATTATGGCCCACTGCCGCGTCAGAATGTCTTGAAATATCGACATATTCCTCCGCCATTCTTCCTTGCATTGAACCATAATAGACTCCGTCACGATGACCCAGAATGGTCGGGAAGTGCCCTTAGAACAACTCGCGCAAAACCCGGCCCAAAATCCGTCTATGCTGAGCTTGTCGAAGCACTGTCCTGTTCTTTGTGCCTCGCCCACAGCCGCACGAAGAAAAGAGCGATCCTTCGACAAGCTCAGGATAGTCGGGTTTGGGGTGAAGTGATTTAGATTCTCCGATGGTCGCTCCAATTGGGAACCACCAGTGTCGCGGTGCTTGTTGACCACCCCCATCACCCCTCGCGCCCTTCGCTTCTTCGTGCGCTTCGCGTGAAACCTTTGTCAGCCAATCAGCCGCGCCGCATGCGCCGCGTGGTAGGTCAGCACACCCGAACAACCCGCGCGTTTGAAGGCCAGCAGGGTTTCGAGCACCAGCGCGTCGCGGTCCCCCGCGCCAGCTGCGGCGGCATGCTCGATCATCGCGTATTCCCCGCTGACCTGGTAGGCGAAGACCGGAACCTCGAAGGTCTCTTTCACCCGCCGGACAATGTCGAGATAGGGCAGGCCCGGCTTGACCATCACGCTGTCAGCCCCTTCGGCCAAGTCCATCTCGACCTCGCGCAGCGCCTCTTCGCTATTGGCGGGGTCCATCTGGTAAGTCTTCTTGTCGCCCTTCAAGAGCCCGCGCGAACCCACCGCGTCGCGGAACGGGCCATAGAAGGCGCTGGCATACTTGGCGGCGTAGCTCATGATCTGGACATTCGCATGGCCGGCCTCTTCCAGCGCATCGCGGATCGCGCCGATCCGGCCGTCCATCATGTCCGAAGGGGCGATCACGTCGGCCCCGGCTGCGGCTTGATTAAGGCTCTGGCCGATCAGCACCTCAACGGTCGGATCGTTCAGCACATAGCCCGCGCCATCGACCAGTCCGTCCTGTCCGTGGCTGGTATAGGGATCGAGCGCGACATCGGTCAGCACGCCAATCTGGTCACCGCACGCATCTTTGATTGCCCGAATCGCGCGGCACATCAGGTTGTCCGGGTTGAGCGCTTCCCTGCCGTCATCGCTGCGGCGGTCGGCCTGCGTATTGGGGAACAGGGCGAGGCAGGGAATGCCCAGCGCCACTGCTTCCTTGGCCCGCGCGGCAATCAGATCGACCGACCAGCGCGAGACGCCGGGCAGCGATCCGATCGGATCTTCCACGCCCGAGCCTTCGGTCACGAACAGTGGCCAGATCAGATCGGCCGGGGTCAGCACCGTTTCGCGAAACAGCGCGCGGCTCCAGGCGGTGGCGCGGGTGCGGCGCAGGCGGGTGGCGGGGAATTGGCCGGTCATGCGAGTTGTCTTAGTGCCCGCCTGACGGCGGCGCAACACCGGCCCGCTCCCCCTGCCCGACCACCCGTGACATGGTACCCTTGGGGTGGTCGGGCAGGGGGAGCGGGCCGGTGCTGCAAGCTATCGACGGATGTCGATAGCGCCCCTCATGAAAGCTTGTCGATCTCGCGGCCGTTGCTCGCCTGCCCGACACTGGCCTGACGCGGGGCGAGGCTTTGCATCGCCGCGCCGGGCTTGACCGTCTTGAGCTGCGCCATCCGCGCCTTGTAAGCTGCCAGCTCGCCCGGATCGACCTGGTTCGAGACGGTAAACTTCACCGACATCGGATTGACTGCGGTGCCATTGCGATAAAGTTCGTAGTGCAAGTGCGGGCCGGTCGAGAGCCCGGTCGAGCCGACATAGCCGATCACTTGTCCGGCACGGACCGCGCCGCCGACGCCCACCGCGGTCCGGCTCATATGGGCATAGGCCGTGGCATAGCCGCCGCCGTGATCAAGCTTGACATAGTTGCCATGCCCGCCGTGCCAGCCCGAAAAGATCACCCGGGCATCGCCCACGGCATAGATCGGCGCGCCATAGCCAGCGCCAAAATCCACACCCGAATGCATCCGGGTGTAGCCCAGCACCGGATGACGCCGCGCCCCGAAGTTCGAGGTGATCCGCCCGCCAACCACCGGCATGATCAGCCCGGTGCGGCGCTGGCCCATCCCTGAGGCTTCGAAGAACTGGCCGTCCTTGCCCCAGCGCAGCAGCTGCGCCTTGAGCCGCCCGCCCTGTTCAAGCCCGGCAAGCAGCAGTTCGCCCACTTGCGTTTCACCGCTCGAAGCGCGGCGGTAGGAGACGATGATGTCGAATGTATCGCCCGGCTCGATCGCCGAATCGAGGCTCATGTGCTGGTCAAGCACCGAGAGGTATTCCTGGATCGCCTCAATCGGTGCCCCTGCCGCGCGGGCCGACATGTAGAGGCTGGTTCCCACTGTCCCGCGAATCCGCAAGGGCGTGGTATCGACCGTGATCGCATGGCTTTGCAGCTGGAGCTGCCCGCCGGCCCGGCTGACCGTCAGGTCCAGATCGAAGCGGGCGCGGAAGGCGAGGTGGTCAAGCTGGCGCGGGCCGCCGTCGCGGCTGCCCAAGGCCATGTCGAATTGGGTTCCGGGCTTGATCTGGTCAGTTGCAACAACGCCGCCCACCAGCCGGCTGACGGCTGCGGCATCCTCGATGCTGACCCCGGCGCGGGCCAGCATCCGTTCAAAGCTGTCACCCTGACCCAGCGTTGCAGTGAACTTGAGTGAAGTGCGTTCGGGCACCCCGGCCGCCGGAATCGCGGCCATGGTGGCCCCCATCCGCCGTCCGGTGTCCCCACCCAGCGCCAGGGGCTGGATCATCTGGCTGCGGAATTCCTCCCGCGCGTTCGAATCGAGCGGCATGGTCGGGCTGGCGGCGATCGCGCTGCTGTCGGGCCCCAGAGAGAGCGCCAGCATAGTCAGCCCCAACATGGTCCCCAGCCCGCGAAACCATTCGGCCGAGCCGATATCTTCGGCCAGGTCGGGGGCCCAGGCGGGGCTGCCCAAATGATCGAACAGCGCCTTGCCGTGTCCCGCCAGGCGGCGGCCCAGTCCTTGCGGTAGCGCAGCCTCCGGCAAAGCCGCGGCGGCAGCAGGCGCGGCTGCGCCAGCTGTCCCGAATTGCGGCAATTCGCGCGGTTTGAACAACACTGCCCCCTGGTCCGGCCTGGCTCGCGCCCTTGTGGACGCAGTGTGGTTAATCTTCGCCTAAGACGCCGGGGATGAGCGCGCCCGTCCGGCTTGCAGATGGCGGGCCGCCCCGCCACAGTGATCGGACCATGTTCCGGCCTTCCGCTTCTGCCCACAACTCGCGTCTGAAAGCCGTGCTGGGCCCGACCAATACCGGCAAGACCCACCTCGCAATCGAACGCCTCTGCGCGCACTCCTCGGGCGCGATCGGCTTTCCGCTGCGGCTGCTGGCGCGCGAGGTTTATGACAAGGTCTGCGCCATCAAAGGGGCGGACAAAGTCGCGCTGATTACCGGCGAGGAGCGGATCGAGCCCAAGCACGCGCGCTACCTGCTGTGCACCGCCGAGGCGATGCCGGTCGATGCCGATCTGGCCTTCGTCGCGCTCGACGAAGCGCAGCTCGCTGCCGATCGCGAGCGCGGCCACCTGTTCACCGACCGCCTGCTCCACGCGCGTGGCCGCGAAGAGACCATGATCCTGGGCTCAAGTACCCTTGAAGTGATGGTCAAGGCACTCTTGCCCGATGCCGAAGTGATCACGCGCCCGCGCTTTTCGACGCTCAGCCATTCGGGCGCAAAGAAACTCAGCCGGATCCCGCCGCGCAGTGCAATCGTCGCCTTCTCGGCCGAGCAGGTCTATGCCGTGGCCGAAATGCTGCGGCGCTTCCGGGGCGGAGCGGCAGTGGTGATGGGCGCGCTTAGCCCCGAAACCCGCAACAAGCAGGTCTCCTTGTACCAGTCGGGCGAAGTCGATTACCTGGTCGCGACCGATGCGATCGGGATGGGCCTCAACCTCGATATCGACCATGTTGCTCTTGCCGGCCTGTCGAAATTCGACGGCCAGCGTCAACGCCGGCTGACCACCGCCGAAATGGCGCAGATTGCCGGGCGCGCCGGGCGCCACCAGCGCGACGGGACGTTCGGCACGCTCGCCGGTAGCGGCAGCCATGATGCAGAGTTCACCGCCGAGGAAGTCTACGCGATCGAAGAACACCGCTTCGCGCCGCTGACCCGGCTGTTCTGGCGCGAGCCTGAGCCTGACTGCAGTTCGATCGAAAGCCTGATCGCCGACCTTTCGCGCCCGCCTGAGCATGGCGCGCTGGCGCTGGCGCCCGAAGCGATTGACCTGGCGGTGCTGCGCCGCCTGGCTGAAGAACCCGAGATCGCAGCGCAAGTTCGCGGGACGGCCCTGGTCAGCCGCTTTTGGCAGGCTTGCTCGCTGCCCGATTTCCGCCAGTACGGGGCGGAAAACCACTCCCGCTTCGTCGCCCGGCTGTGGCAGGATCTGGCGGGCGGCATGCTGGGCAGCGATTTCATCGCGCGCTCGATTGCCGAGCTCGACAATCCGGCTGGCGATATCGACACCTTGCAAATGCGGATCGCCGCGATCCGCAGCTGGGCCTATATTGCCCAGCGGCCCGACTGGGTGCTGGCGCGCGAGGAAATGGCCGCCCGCGCCCGCGCCGCCGAGGCGCGGCTTTCCGATGCGCTCCACGCGCGCCTCACCGAACGCTTCGTCAATCGCCGCACCTCGGTTTTGATGAAGAAGTTGGGCAGCGATGCGGCGCTGCTGCCAGTGCGGCTCGAAGGCGACGAAGTCCAGGTCGATGGCGAACCGATCGGGCATCTTGCGGGCTTCCGCTTCAAGGTCGATTCGCAGGCCCGGCTGGCCGATCGCAAGCTGCTGCTGGCCGCTGCCGAACGCCATTTGCCCGAACTGCGCGGCGCGCGAGCGGCACAGCTGCTGGCGGGGCTGGAGGATGGATCGGCAGAGCTGGCGCTGACCGGTGCTATTCTGAGCTGGGAAGGCGAGGAGATTGCCCGACTCGGACCTGGAAGATCGCCGCTCAGCCTGCAGATCAAACCCGACCTTGCGCTTGGCGGCCTGGCCATGGCCCAGCGGCAAGCGCTCGATGCGGCGCTGGAACGCTGGCTCGAGCAGGCACTGGGGGCGCTGGCGCCCTTGCGCAAACTTGAAGTGGCCAGTGCCGACCCCAAGGCCGGAGCTGAGCTGCGCGCTTTGCTGATCCAGCTGGTCGAGGCCGGCGGCATGCTGGCGCGCGGCGATTCGGGGATCGAGCGGCTGTCGGGCGAGCAGCGCAAAGGCTTGACCCGGTTGGGAGTCAAAGTCGGCGCGCTCGACCTGTTCGTACCCGAAATGCTCAAGTCCAAGGCGCTTGGCGCCTGGCGGACCTTGCTTGCTGCGCGCGATGTCCAGATGCCCGCTCCCGTGCCGGGCATGCCGCCAGTCGTGGCACTGCCCGGCAAGGCTGCGACACCGCCGGGCTATCGCCGCCTTGGCAAGCAGGGCTTGCGGCTCGACATGGCTGAAAAGCTGCTGCGCGGGGCCCATGAGGTGCGGGTCAAGGCTGGAACCAAGGGTTTCGTGCTCGATCCCGCGCTGGCGGTGTCGATCGGGCTGACCACCGCCAGCTATGCCCATTTGCTGCGGCTGGGCGGCTTTACCGTCACCATGCCGCGTCCATTGGGCGAAGGGCAGTTCGGCCCACCCCAGCCGCCGCGCTGGCGGTGGCGTCCGGTGCGCAAGGAAAGCCGCGACGTGGCTCCACCCCCGCCGCCCCGGCCAGGCAGCGCCTTTGCCGCGCTGGCGGGGATGCTGCGCTGATGCGGATCGACAAGCTGCTGTGGTTCCTGCGGCTGGCGGCCAGCCGCAGCTTCGCGCAGCACTGGGTGCAAGATGGACATATCCGGCTGAACGGACGGCGGATCGAAAAGCCCGGAACCAGCATCAAAGCGGGCGATGTGTTGACCTTGCCGATGCGGTCGCGGGTCAAGGTGATCGAGGTTGCGGCCCTTCCCGCTCGCCGCGGCCCGGCCGAAGAAGCACAAAGCTGCTATCGCGTGCTTGACGAGCGCTTGGCAAATCCCATAGCAGGCGAAGCACAAAGCCAATCCTCAGGGGACCCGATACCATGACCTATGTCGTCACCGACGCCTGCATCAAGTGCAAGTACATGGACTGCGTCGAGGTCTGCCCCGTTGATTGCTTCTACGAGGGCGAGAACATGCTCGTCATCAACCCCAGCGAATGCATCGATTGCGGTGTGTGCGAACCTGAGTGCCCGGCCGAAGCGATCCTGCCCGATACCGAAAGCGGGCTGGAGCAGTGGCTGGAGCTCAACAACAAGTATTCGGCCGAATGGCCCAACATCACCACCAAGCGCGAATCCCCCGCCGATGCCGACGAGCACAAGGGCGAAGAGGGCAAGTTCGACAAGTACTTTTCGCCCGAGCCCGGCGAGGGTGATTGAGGGAGTTCTCGCCGCCTGACGGCGGTGCGGAAAGCCCGTCCGGGCTTTCCTGCCAGGTCGGGCCGGGGGAGCGGGTCGGCCTGGCGAAGCTATTCGCGGAGGCGAATAGCGCACCAAACAAGCAACAGATTCTCGCCTCTGGCAATTTTGTTGCGGATATGCTACACAATGGCCAACGGGCGCGGGATTCCTCCTCCTGCGGCGAAGACGCATCTTGAAAGGCGGGACACGAAACAGCGGAAATTGGCTTGATCGGACCGGGGCACACCTTGGTCCGGAAGGGTGGCAGGATTGACTCTCGATCCCTGTCGGTTCCGTTCAGATCCCGCGAGTGAAAGGACGTACCTGTAATGACCAAGGCCCAGGCCTTCGATGTTGGCGACTACGTTGTTTATCCCAAGCACGGCGTTGGCCGGGTGGTTGAACTGCTTGAGCAGGAAATCGCCGGGATGCAGCTGGAGCTTTATGTGCTGCGCTTCGAGAAAGAGCGCATGACCCTGCGCGTGCCGGTCAGCAAGATCGAATCGATCGGAATGCGCAAGCTTTCCAGTGACAAGACGCTGCGTGAAGCACTCGATACGCTCAAGGGCAAGCCCAAGGTCAAGCGCACCATGTGGTCGCGCCGCGCCCAGGAATACGAAGCCAAGATCAATTCGGGCGACCTGGTGTCGATCGCCGAAGTGACTCGCGATCTGTTCCGCGCCGATGACCAGCCGGAACAGTCCTATTCGGAACGGCAGATCTTCGAAGCCGCTTCGTCGCGCTTGGCGCGCGAACTGGCCGCGATGGAAAAGACCGACGAGCCGGCCGCGCTCAAGAAGATCCTGGCGATCCTCAACGAGCATGCCCCGAAGTACTACGCCGAGGCGGCTAGCGCCTGACCGGCAGTAACCGAATCACCGAGGAGGGCCGTTTCCGCAAGGAAGCGGCCCTTTTTCGTTACCTGCATCATGCCCCTTGTCGAAAGCGCTATGCTGTATTATATCGACAACACACATTGCGTAGGAGACTCGCCATGAAGTTTGACAGGTTCTTCCGGGCTCTCGGGCCGATCATCGCCGTGGCCATGACCGCCGGGTTGGCCGCATGCGACGGCAACGTCTCGATCAACGGCGAGAAGGGAAAGCCGCTCGCCGAAATCGACATGACGGGCGCCCCGCCTGAGGAACTCGTCCTGCTTGGCCCGGACGAAGTCCGCGTCACCCAGGGCGACAAGCTGGCGATCACAGTTGAAGGCGACAAGGCCGTGACCGACAAGCTCCGCTTCACGCTCAAGGACGGCACGCTCGGCGTACTGCGCGAAGGCAAGAGCTTCGATTCGGACCGCGAGGGGGGCAAGGCCGTGGTCAACGTGACGATGCCTGCGCCCAAGACGCTGACCATGGCCGGATCGGGCAAGATCAATGCGGCCGCCCTGGCCAAGGACGCCAAGGTCACCATCGCCGGTTCGGGCGATATCGAAACCCCCAACGTCGCCGGCGACAAGCTGGATCTGACCATTGCCGGGTCGGGCTCTTACCGCGGCGCAGGCAATGTCACCGCGCTCGATGTCAGCATCGTCGGCAGCGGCTCGGCCGCAATGGACGCCCTCAAGACCGACAAGGCCGATCTGACGATTGCCGGTTCGGGCGATTCCAGCTTCGCCAGCGATGGCGAGGTCAAGGCCAAGATCATGGGTTCCGGCAGCGTTACTGTCCGTGGCCGCGCGCGCTGCACGGTCGAATCGATGGGTTCGGGCAAGCTGGTCTGCGAACCCGGCAACGGCGCAGCCCCGGCCAGTGAAGCGGCCAAGTAAAGCTGGTTCATCTCCGGCTAACCCAAGCGCGGTCAGGATCACCCGATCCTGATCGCGCCGGGGGCTTTTCATGTCGAAGAAACTGATTCTGATTCCGGCCATGCTGGCCTTGTCCGGTTGCGGCGTTGCGGGTGCGGCGATTGATCTGGCCTCAGCCCCGGTTCGCGGTACCTCGCGGGCGCTCGAAGCCGGAAGCACGGTGGTCGATGTGATGACCACCAGCGATTCGGAGCGCGATCAACAGCGCGGACGCGAGATCCGTCGGCGCGAAGAGCGCCTGGGCGAACTCGATCGCGAATACCGCAAGCAATCGGCCAAGTGCGAACGCGGGAGCGACGAAGCCTGCCGCAAGGCCGATCAGGCCTATGCCGAAATGCGCGCGCTGATGCCGAGCGTGCCCTACGAGCGCGACTGATCAGGCCGCCGCGCGGCGCAGCCGGTCGTTGATTGCTGCGCCAATACCCTGTTCCGGGATGGGCGCCACGCCGATCCGCAGCCTGGACGATGCCGCCCCGGCATGAAGCGCCGCATAAAGGCCCGCAGCCGCCTCGGCGAGATCGCCAGAGGCTGACAACGAAACATCGCCAACAATCGGCCCGAACCCGATCAGGAATTCATCCGGCTCGGCACCATTGGCATTGAGCCGCACCGGCTTGCCCGGCGCATAGTGGCTGGCGAGCTGCCCTGGCGCCTCGATCGCGGCTGACGTCACGGCGTCCGGCCCGCGCCCGAGAATGACAGAAATCTGGGCCTCGGTGATTGGGCCGGGCCGCAGCACCTGCCAGGCACCGCCTTCGCGCAGGGCAACGATAGTCGATTCAAGGCCGGCCGCGCAGGCGCCCCCATCGAGTATCAGCGGAACGGCATTGCCCAGCGAGGCTGCGACATGCTCCGCCCGCGTCGGACTGACCCCGCCACTGCGATTGGCGGAAGGCGCAGCCAACGGCAGTCCGCTTGCGGCGAGCACGCCGCGCATCACCGCGTGCGCCGGACAACGCAGGGCGATGGTGGGCAAGCCGGCGGTGACTGCTGGCGCAATCGCGGCATCCGGGCGCAGCGGCAATACCAGCGTCAATGCACCTGGCCAGAATTCCGCCGCCAGCGCTTCGGCCCGGTCATCGAGCTCGGCCAGGTTCCGCGCCACCTCGACCGAAGGGACATGGACGATCAGCGGGTTGAAGTCCGGTCGGCCCTTGGCGCGGTAGATCGCTGCGACCGATTCGGCGCGGTCAGCCCGGGCGGCGAGACCGTAGACCGTCTCGGTCGGCAGCGCGACCAGGCCGCCGCCGCGTAGCAGCGCAGCCGCCGCAGCGATCCCGGCGGGATCGGCGGCACGGATTTGCGCGGCTTCATGCTTGTCGGCCATGCGCCTCCCGCTATAGGCGGGAAGCTGCAAAGCCAAGGGAAAGCACGAGCGCGACATGGATTTCACTGCCCCCACCGCCGATCAGGTCCTCGCGATCCGCGTCAACGCCGAGATCGACGAACTGGCCGCCCACCCGCGCTTTGCCGCCGCCAGCCCCGACATGGTCGAAGCAATCGTCGAAGGGATCGGCCAATTTGCCGCTGGCGAGTTTGCTCCGCTCAATCGCAAGGGCGATCTCGAAGGCGCCAAGCTGGCCAATGGCACGGTCACTTTGCCCGACAGCTTTGCTGAAGCTTACCGCGCCTATGTCGAGCAGGGCTGGAATGCCGTGGCGGGTGACGAAGCCCATGGCGGTCAGGGTCTGCCCTTCACGCTCGCCGCCAATGTGCTTGAGAACCTCGGTGCGGCCAACATGGCTTTCTCACTGCTGCCGATGCTGACCGTCGGCGCGATCGAGGCGTTGGCCCATCACGGCACCCCGGACCAGCAGGCACTCTATCTGCCCAAACTGGTGAGCGGCGAATGGTCGGGGACGATGAACCTGACCGAACCGCAGGCCGGGTCGGACGTCGGCGCGCTACGCACCACGGCCACCCCGCGCGGTGACGGGACCTGGTCGATCAAGGGCACCAAGATCTTCATCACCTGGGGCGAGCACGATCTCGCGGGCAATATCGTTCACCTGGTCCTGGCCCGCACGCCCGGCGCGCCAGCTGGCAGCCGCGGCATCTCGCTGTTCGTAGTGCCCAAGTTCCTGGTCAAACCCGATGGCTCGCTGGGGCCGCGCAACGACCTGCGCTGCGTCTCGATCGAACACAAGCTGGGGATCATGGCAAGCCCGACCTGCGTGATGAGCTTCGGCGACTATGACGAGTGCATTGGCGAACTGGTTGGGCACGAGAACGAGGGCCTGAAAGCCATGTTCACGATGATGAACTCGGCCCGGATCAACGTCGGCAGCCAGGGCGTGCAGATTGCCGAGCGCGCCCTTCAGCAGGCGCGCTACTATGCCCGCGATCGCGTTCAGTCGGCCCGTGCCGGCGGATCTAGCCGCGAGCCGGTGGCAATCATCGAACATCCCGACGTGCGGCGAATGCTGCTGCGGATGCGTGCGCTGACCGAAGGCTCGCGGGCCTTGCTCTACTACACCGCTGGCCAGGTCGATCGCGGCGCGCTGGGCGACACGGCCGCGCAGCTGCGCGCCGACTGCCTGGTGCCGATGCTGAAAGCCTGGGGCACCGACATCGGCTGCGAGGTTGCCAGCCTGGGCGTGCAAATCCACGGCGGTATGGGTTTTGTCGAGGAAACCGGTGCGGCCCAGCACTATCGAGACGCCCGGATTGCGCCGATCTACGAAGGCACCAACGGGATCCAGGCGGCGGACCTGGTCACCCGCAAGCTCGGCTACGAACAGGGTGGCGTTCTGACGTCGCTTTTCGCGGAAGTCGCGCGCGATTGCGCCGATGCCCCCGAACTGGCCGCATTAGCCGCCGATTGCACGGCAATCGCGCAGTGGATGGCGAGCGAGGCCAGCCTCGATGACCGCCTCGCCGGCAGCGTCCCGTTCTGCACGATGAGCGCAGTGGCGGTAGCCGGGTGGCAGCTCCAGCGGCAAGCCCAGGCGCTGGCCGGCGCGGACACTCCGCAGGCCAAGGCCAAGGCCGTGGTCGCCCGCTACTTCGCAGAGCACCTTGCCAGCGAGGCGCGTGGGCTGAAGGCCCAAGCGACCGCCGGAGCGGGGCTGCTTTACGCGCTCGATGCCGAGGCGCTGGCCGGATGAAGGACCAGGGCGATCCGCTGGCCCGCATCGCCGATGCGCTGGAGCGGTTGACGGGCGCACTGCCTGCCATGCCCGACTGGAACGCGGCTCCGGCCTATGTCTGGGACCGGACCGGTGCCCGTGCCGTGCCTCGGCTCGCAGCACCCGCGCTTGACCTGCTCAAAGGGATTGATGCGCAGAAAGCGCTGGTGACGGCCAACGTCGCGCGGCTCGCGGCCGGTCACGCTGCGCATGACATGCTGCTGTGGGGCGCGCGCGGGATGGGCAAGTCGGCCTTGCTCCGCGCCAGCGTGATCTCTGCCCAGGACCAGGATCCCGGCTCGCTGGCGCTGGTCCAGGTTGCCCCTGATGCCTTTACTGCCCTGCCCCGACTGTTCGGTGCGCTTGGCAACGAAACGCGGCGCTTCCTGGTCTTCATTGACGATCTGGGTTTTGCGGATGGTGACAGCGAAGGCCCGCGCGCGCTGCGTTCATGGCTGGAAGGCGGTGTCGATGCGCGGCCGGCCAATGTCCGCCTGGCCGTGACCGCCAACCGCCGCGCGATCGTGCCCCGCCATGCCAGCGAGCAGGCCATTTCTTCCAGAGAAGAGGGGCCGATCAACCAGCGCGACGCGGTGGATGACAAGCTGGCTCTCGCTGACCGTTTCGGCCTGTCGATCGGCTTCCACGCCTGCAGCCAGGACGACTACCTCGCCATCGTCGCGGGCTATTGCACCGGTCTGGGTCTTGAATGGGACCAGGGCGAAGCACTCGAATGGGCCAAGCGCCGCGGCGCTCGTTCGGGCCGCGTCGCCTGGCAATTCGTGACCGAACTGGCCGGACGCGCCGGCCAGTCGCTCTGACCCTTACTGACCGCTGGTCTGCTTGAAGCCCGCGCGGTACTGCGCTTCCAGGTTCCCATCGAGCTCACGCTGCGCCGGCATCCGCGCTGTGACTACCGGCTTGACTGCCGGACCAGCGGCAGCGCCCGGGGCTGACACGCGCCAGACGATCCCGGCCGTGTCATCAGTGACCAGCAGCGCGCCGGTCTTGTCAAAGGCAACCCAGGTTGGGCGGCCGCGGGTTTCCTTCTTGCCGCTCAGGAACCCGGTCAGCACCGGGATCGGCTTGCCCTGGGGGTTACCGTTGGCATCGAAGGGCACGAAGACCACGTCATAACCGGCTAGCGGCTCGCGGTTCCACGACCCGTGGCGGGCGATGAAGGCTCCGTTGGTGAAGGCCGGGCCCAGCTTCTCGCCCCCGCTCAGGAAGGCTAGGCCAAGCGGGGCCATATGTGCGCCGAGGCCGTATTCAGGCTTGCGGACATACTCGTCGATGAAATCTGGCGGCATGCCGACGACGCGATCGTCATCGTACTTCTTCCAATAGAGCCACGGCCAGCCATAGTGCGCGCCGACCGGGACGTTGGTCAGGTAGTCCGGCACCAGATCCGGGCCGAGCATGTCGCGCTCGTTGACCACGGTCCACAGTTCACCGGTCGAGGGGTTCCAGTCCATCCCGTTGGCATTGCGCAGCCCCTGCGCGAACTGGCGGGCGCGACCGCTCTTCAGATCCAGCTCCCAGATCGCCGCGCGGCCCTGCTCGATCTCAAAGCCCTTTTCAGCGATGTTCGAAGCCGAACCGACCGCAACATAGAGCTTGGCGCCGTCGGCGCTCAGCACCAGGTTGCGCATCCAGTGATTGCCAGAGGGTGGCAGGTCCATCAGCTCCTTCGGTGCGCCTGCCAGCGCGGTTTCACCGAGCTGGTAGGGGAAGGACAAAACGGCATCGTGGTTGGCGACGTAAAGCGTGCCATCGCGCCAGCCGAGGCCCGAGGGCGAGGCAAGGCCGTTGCCCTGGCGCAGGACGTGGCGTTCTTCGGCCTTCCCGTCACCATCGGCATCGCGCAGCAGCACCAGCCGGTCAGGCGAACCTTGCTGTGCCCCGGCACCGCCCATCAGGACCTTGGCGACCATCGCCTCCAGCCCGCTGCCCAGGTTGCCCTTGGGCGCATCGGCCTCCGCCGCAATGACGTCACCATTCGGTAGCAGCAGAATAACGCGGGGATGGTCAAGTCCGTCAGCAAAGCGGTTGACGACGAGGTCTTTGGCCGGGGTCGGCGCTTCATTCGCCGCCCAGCCAACCGGCTTGGCAATCCGGATCGAAGGGAAGTTCTCGACCTGTGGCTCCACGATCAGGGGGTCGCGGCCCGACAGCTCGTCCGGCGTATGCTTGGCCGGGGTTGGCCGAGTGAGCACATAGCCAGCGATAAAGATCACGACGAGGACGACAAGGCTGCCGAGCAGCCACTTGCGGGTTCTGGACATGGCATGAGTGATAAGCGGCCCGGGGCCTGCGGACAATGGACCTTTTGACGGGGGGAGCTTTTGGCGCGGACTGCTTTGCCCTATGGCAACACGATGTTTGCCTTTGCCCCCGATCCGAACCAGCCCAAGCCCGAACTTTACGCCGACCTCGTGGAGGCTGCGCGTGCGCTGATCCACGACGAGCCCGACGGAGTGGCCAACATGGCGAACCTGGCGGCGCTGATCTGGCAGTTCCTGCCGCAGCTCAACTGGGCCGGGTTCTATCGCACAGTCGATGGCGGGCTGGTGCTGGGACCGTTTCAGGGCAAGACCGCCTGCATCCGCATAGCATCAGGCCAGGGCGTGTGCGGCGCGGCGCTCGCTACGGGCCAGACGCAACTGGTGCCTGACGTGCACGCCTTTCCCGGCCACATTGCCTGCGATGCCGACAGCCGGTCCGAGCTGGTCGTGCCGGTCTGGCGCGATGGGCGGGTGATCGCCGTGATCGATCTCGACAGCCCCGAGCCCGCGCGGTTCGACGCCGAGGATGCCGCCGGAATCGAGGCACTGGCTCAGGCGATCGCCGCCGCAATCTAATCGCTCCGGCTTGCTCCGAAACGGGACAGGCGAGTCACAAGTGCCCTACCGCGCTTGGTTTTCCGGGCGGTGCGATGCTAAATTCCAGGTTAAGGCCGGGAATCGCCTCGGCATAGCAGGGGATCGCCAATGTCATCGCGTGCGCAAGCGCTTCATTTCGTTCTAGCGGCCGGGCTGGCTGGCCTCGCCGTTCCGGCCCTGGCGGCCGATCAGCCGGCGACCGACGCCGAAGGCCGCGTCTTCGGTGACACGGTCAATGATCCGCTGCCCGAATGGAAGCCAGCCTCGGCAGCCCATAGCCAGCCAGCCCCGCTGCCGCCAATGCCGACCGGGCCGGGCGCGATGCCGATGGGCCATCCTGGCCAGGACCGCGTTGCCTGGGAAGAGGCCCGGGCTGACTGGCTCAGCGAATGCCGCCAGCGCTTCGGCAGCAGGGGCAAGGTCACCGGCGGGGTCGTTGGCGGCCTGGTCGGCGGGATTGCCGGCAGCGCCATCGCTGGGCGCGGCAACCGGACGATCGGGGCGGTCGTCGGCGGGGTGACCGGCGCAGTTGCTGGGGCCGCAATCGGCGATTCGGCCGATCGCCGCCGCGCACGCGATTACTGCGAGAGCTATTTGGATCGCTACATGGCCAGCTATGGTCAGGGCTATGGCAACTATGGCTATCCGCACGGCCAGATGACCTATGGTTATGCCGTGCAGCCGATGATGGTGATGGTGCCGGTCGCCATGACCACTATGGCGGCCCCGGCCGCACCACGGCAGGATTGCAAGGAAACCACGGTTATCGAAGAGTGGGTGCCCGTCGCCCGTCCAGCGAAGCGTTATATCCCGCGCCGCGTGGTGCCCGACAAGCGCGTCCGGATTGTTCCGGACAAGCGCATCCGCACCAACTGAGCCGGAACGCGGCCAAAGAAAATGGCGGGGCGCCGAGATCCGGTGCCCCGCCTTTTCTGTGTCACCAAAGCGTGATCAGAGCTTGCGCCCGATCAGCTCCTTCATGATCTCGTTGGTGCCGCCGAAGATCCGGGTGACGCGCGCGGCACGCCACATCCGGGCAATCGGATACTCGTTCATGTAACCGGCGCCGCCGAACAGCTGCAGGCACTTGTCCATGACTTCCCACTGCAGGTCGGTGTGCCACAGCTTGGCCGCCGCGCCTTCTTCAGGAGTCAGTTCCTTGCGGAGGTGGCGGGCGAGAGCCCAGTCGAGGTGCGCCCAGCCGACTTGCAGCTTGGCCTTGAGGTCAGCGAGGACAAAGCGCGAGTTCTGAAAATCGAGGATCGGCTTGCCGAAGGCCTTGCGGTCGCGGGTATATTCAACCGTCATGTCGAAGGCGCGCTGCGAACCGGCCATGGCCGAGACGGCAATCGACAGACGCTCCTGCGGCAGCTCGCTCATCAGATAGATGAAGCCCATCCCTTCCTCGCCCAGGCAGTTGGTGATCGGCACGCGCACGTCCTCGAAGAACAGTTCCGAGGTATCGGCTTCGTCTTGCCCGATCTTGTCGAGGTTGCGGCCGCGCTTGAAACCTTCGCGGTCGGCTTCGACCAGGACGATCGAGACGCCCTTGTAGGCGGGTTGAATCTCGGTGTCGGTCTTGCAGCAGACCAGGATCAGGTCGGCATTCTGGCCATTGGTGATGTAGGTCTTCGACCCGTTGATCACATAATGGTTGCCGTCCTTCTTGGCCGTGGTGCGCATGCCCTGAAGGTCGGAACCGGTACCCGGCTCGGTCATGGCAATCGCGGTGATCACTTCACCCGCAACCAGCTTGGGCAGCCAGTGGCGCTTCTGCTCTTCCGAACCATAGTTGACGATGTAGCTGACGACGATGTCCGACTGCAGCGAGAAGCCGGTGGTCACGCCGCCATGATAGGCGCCCTCCTCGTCCACGATGGCATTGTAGCCGAAATCGAGACCAAGGCCGCCGTATTCCTCCGGCACGGTCGGGCAGAGCAGGCCCAGCTCGCCGGCCTTGGGCCACAGCGACTTGGGGACAATCCCGTCTTCGGCCCACTGGGCGCCGTTAGGGGCAACCTCTTCCTGCATAAAGCGGCGCACGGTCTGGCGGAAAGCCTCATGATCTTCGGTGTAGGCAGTGCGGGCAAGCGAATCGAGCGACATGGGGTTTCCCTCTGGCTGATTTGGATTGGCCAGAGGTTTGGCGCTGCCCCGCGCGGCGGTCAACCGGAATTTAATCGCCCGGTTAAGGCAGCGCTGCGACCTGCGTCGTCACCAGTGTCTGCAGCCGGATCCGCCCCAGCCGCAGCGAAGGATTGGCCCGGTCGATCCGCAGCACTGTGCCCAGATCGGCCTTCACGCCCAGCGCGGCCGCGCTCGCTGCGCCGATGCGCAGGCGATAGTCCCCATAGGGCACCGAATCGAACAGGACATAACCATCGAAGTCACTCTGAACCTGGCGCACGACCTGGCCAGCCGTATCGGTCAGTTCAAGCACGACGCCCTCACGCGGCTCGCCATCAGGGCCGAGCAGCAGCGCTTCGAGTTCGCCAGTCGGGGCGAGCGGCAGGCTGACCTTGGCGGCGACACCCGGGCGCGGCACCACGACCACGCCCTGACCCTTGGGTTGGAGCAATGGATCAGGCAACGAGCCTGCATCGATCGAGACCAGCACCGGCACATAGGGCGTCAGGCCATCGATCACCGCGCGCCCGGCCTTATTGGTCGGGCTTTCGGTGTGGCGGAACCCGGCCTCGACCGCGACGCCCTCGACCAGGCCTTCCCCGGACTGGCGATAGCCGTCGCCGTTTTCGTCGCGGAACACCTCGACGGCGGCCTGACCGCTCTCGGCCAGCCGCTGGCGCGACATCCGCCAGCCGCCGTCGACCGGATCCGGCCCCAGGCTGAAGCCGAGCGTCAGGCCAAGCGTCAGTCGGCCGCGCGTATCGAGCCGGCCCTCAGTGCGCAGCGCAAACCGATCGAACTGGCGAACCCAGCCGAGCATGGCCTCATCGCGGCGCGACGTGGCATCATGCTCATAGCCCAGCCGCAGGGTCGAGCTCTGGCCGATCCCAGTCTCGGCGACGGCTTGAGCATTCTCCAACCCGCGGCGCTGACCATCCAGCGCAAAGCGCGCCGCACCGCGCAGGCGGACAGGCCCGATCGCGGTATTGGCAATCAGGTTGAGCTTGGTCCCAAGGTCCTCACCCGCCAGGGCCGCCACCGGTCCGCGCGCGGTACGGCGCGACAGTTCGGTGGTCAGTGAGGTGCGCTTCAGCTGCAAGGCCGAGCGAATTAACCATTCGGTAACCTTTGCCCCGGTGCGGGTCTGGAAATGGCGCACTCCGGTCTCGACCGGCAGGCGCCAGGTCCCCATTTTGAGCGAAGTGCTCAGCCGCAGGCCATATTCACGGCGTTGCTGGGCGGCGACGAGCTCGCTTTCGAAGTTGCCATCGACCCACAGCGCCTCCGCATCATAACGAATCGCCCCCAGACGCCCGAGCGCCTTGGCCTGGAAAGCCCGACCCGCGCCAAGCTGCTGCGCGCCGCTCACTTCGAGCAGCATGCGGCCCAGTGCGCGCTGGACGGTTCCTTCGATGTAATGGCGGCGACGGCCGGCGAACATCACGCTCTGATATTCGACGCCAGCCGTGGTTCGTCGATCAATGCCGCGCTCCACGCCAACCCCCCAGCGCCAGCCGGTGTTGGGATCGCGGAAAGTCGTGCTGAGGTCGATCAGATCGCGCCCGGCATCGACCACACCGGCCCAGTACCAGGTCTTGCCGGCCGGCAAGCTTTCGATTCCGACTGGCGCGCTCGACCGTTCGCGCTTGATCTGGCCCTGCGGCCCATAGAGGATCACTTCGAAGTCGTTTTGGCCCCACAGCAGCTCGATATCGTCAAACCGGTAGCGACCATCACCGCGATCGGCCTGATAGGCGCGCAATTCGCCGTTGCGATAGAGTTCGGCATCCCAGCCCGCCGGCAGGGTGCCGCCGAGCGAGGTCACGCCGAAGCGTCCCGGGCGGTTGAGCGGGCGGTTTGAGACAAAGGCGCCGCGGCCATAGGAAGTCTGCGCCGTCAGCGCGCCACGCAGTGCCTCGACATCGCCCAGGGCCACCTGGGTCGCCTTGAGCGGGCCAAGCAGTTCGGCTGATGGATCGTTGCGGAACAGCTTGAGCCGGAGCGAATCCGCCCCGTTGTCAGTACTGCCAGCCAAACGCGCGGTGTAGCTCAGCCCGAGCGCCTCACCGGCCGCCAGCGCTTCGAACTGCGCGCGGCTGCCCATGTTGCGGGTCCATTGACCCTGGATCTGCACGTCGATCGAGGGCGTGCGCCAGTTCTGATAGGGCGTCTGGGCCTGCGGCAGTTTGGCAAGGTCGAATTCGGCGAACTTGGGGGTACGAAGTCGCGCGGCGCGACTTTTGCGCTCGATCGCTTCGAGGAACGGCAGCTTGCGATCGGATTCTAGCACGACCGCAAGGTTCGAGAGGTCGGCCCGGAAGCGGACCCCCGTCCAGCCCGACAGCGCCTTGAGATCGACGCACCAGCCTTCGGGCGTGTCGTAAATCGCATCCTTGCCGACCGCCCGGTTGCCGTTCACGTTTTGTACCGTATCAGAATCGCGGTCGAGTGTGAAGCGCTGATCCTCCGCGAACAGCCACCCGGTTGCGCGGCGCGACTTCTTGTCGAGTCGCACCGGCAGGTCGAGCGCCTGGATCAGATCGGCAAAGTCGACACAGACCCCCGCGGGCGTCTGGTACCCGCGCAGCGGTTCACCGAGACGATATTGGCCGCTGCGCAGTTCGAGCAGCAGTGAATCGTCCTCGTTGGACGACCAGGCCTGGGCCTGGGCTGGCACTGCCGCGCCCGCAACGCCGAAAGCCGCCCCAATCAGGGCGGCCAGGTGGCGTGGCGGTGGGCGATTGCCCCTCATGATGTCAGCTTTCGTCTCTCGCTAGCAAGTGCATGGATCAGCGGATGGTCGAAGTGATCTCGGCGATCAGCTGGCCGCCGTTTTCCGGAAGTTCGCGGTATTCGATGCGAATCGGGCCAGTGAGCTTGGCGGCCTGTTCGGCGGTCAGCGGAACCCGGACCGCGCGGCCCTGCACCTCGGGGTAGATCGCAATGCCCTTGATCCCGAATATCTGCTCGCTGCCGCGCTTGCCGATCAGCTCACCATAGACCGAGCGCTGGCCGGTGCGGCGCATGTCGAGCTCGAGCCACTTCGCAGTAGCATTGCCGCCCAGCCGCGGATTGGCGATCGTCGCGCCGGCCTCAAGTCGGCCCTTGCGGATGAAGACCGGGATGGTGATCCCGTAAACCGGGGTCAGCCGGATCGCGAGCTGGCCGGCGGAAACCTGTTCCTGCGCGGCCTCGGGCGATAGCGCGGGCGGCACGGCGCGGAAGCTCATGTGGACACGGTATTCGCCGTCGGGCAGGTCCGGTGCCGGACGCGCACTTAGGCGTATCGATTGGGGCTGGCCGGGAAGTAGCGTGATCCGCTTTGGCGCATAGCGCAGCATTTCCAGCGCGGCCTTCTCAGTCGCATTGGCCTCGGCTTCGGTCACGTCGGCAAAGTCGCCATCAGGCTCCATCCGCCGCAGTTCGACGGCGATTCGATAAGTTGCGGACTGGCTGCCGATATTGCTCAGCACCACTTCAGCATTGCCCGCGCCGTTGATGATCACCCGCGTTGGCGCAACCAGCAGGTCACCCTGGGCGAAGGCCGGACTAGCGGTGAACGTCGCCACCAGGGCACCCATGCCCAAGGCAAGGCGGCGGATCGAAGTGGTGAGTGACATTGGCAGCGAACCCTTGGCAGAAGCAATTCCTTACCGAGATCCTGGAAACGGACCTGCGGCGTCTGCGTAGGGTCTAGGCAAACAGGGTTAATTTCCCGCTAAGCATGGGCTGCAAAGCAAAGGGCCGCACCCACCGAGGTGGATGCGGCCCATGGTCTCCCCACGGCTGCGGTTAAACAGCCGGGTTCGCTATGCTTATTGGTATTCGACCGAAACGCTGAAGGTGCCGTTGTAGACACCGGCGACCTGGCCCGAAGTGACGGCCAGCGTGCCGCCAACCGCGAAGGTGCCCGAACCCAGACCGTTCAGCTGGAAGGCGCCCGGAGGATTGCTGTTGAAGCCGCCGATCGACATGGTTTCGGTGCCGCCAAAGCGGGTCAGCGTGGCCGAAGCCGGCAGCGTCACAACGACGTTGGCGTTCGGCGTGCCACCGACGGTGAAGCCGGCCGGAGCGCGGGTGCCGGTCGAAACCAGGGTGCCCGACGAGGCAACGCTCGAATCGGCGTTAACGGTGACAGTGCCACCGGTGTTGGCAGCGATCTGGCCGAAGTTGAGCGCCGAATCGGCGGTCAGGGTCAGGGTGCTGAGGACTTCGGCCGAAGCGTTGGCAGTAGCCGAGGTGGCGGCCGAAGCGGCCGAAGCAAACGAAACGGCGCTGAGAGCGGCGCCGACGAGAGCGATACGAAGCGTATTGCGCATGATAAATGTAATCCCTTCCAAGCAGTCTGTCCTGCAGCGCCTGGGCGCCGCCCGAATGGACGGTTCGCCCCCATTCGCAGGAATGCTTGTAGTTTCACGGAGTTGTGGGATTACTTTCGGGTAGGGTTAACCGATCGGGCGCTGCCGTTAAGATTTGCCTCAGGAGAAACCCGCAATTTCGCCAGATCCCTAGATTCCGCCGCCCGTGAGCCGCTGGCAGATCAGATCCAGCTGGTCGAGCGTGCGGTAACGAATCGTAACTGCACCCGAGCGCGGATCGGCATCGGCATTGATTCGCACCGACAATCCGAGGAACTCCTCAAGGTGGGCCTGGACCGCGGCGATGTCGGCCGAATTGGCATTGTCGCGCTCACTGCGGGCGCGGCGCTGAGTCGGCGGCGCATCCTTGCGCCGCACCAGCCGCTCGACCTCGCGGACGGACAACTGGCGGGCCACAGCCTGGTTGGCGAGTTCGGCGGCATTCTCGATCCCGACCAGCGCCCGGGCGTGACCCATCGAGAGCTTGCCCTCCTCGACCAGCGCGATGACGCTTTCGGGCAGTGCGAGCAGGCGCTGCAGGTTCGCGACATGGCTGCGGCTTTTATCGACCAGCTTGGCAATCTCGGCCTGGGTCAGGCCCTCATCCTCCGCCAGGCGGTGATAGGCCCGCGCCTCTTCGATCGGATTGAGGTCCTCGCGCTGGAGATTCTCGATCAGCGCCAGGGCGGTGACCTCGCGCTCATCCAGATCGCGAATAATTGCTGGAATTTCATGAAGTTGTGCGCGCTGTGCAGCCCGCCAGCGACGTTCACCGGCAACCAGCCGCCACTGCCCCGCGCCGTGCGGCGTGACGATCACCGGCTGGATCACCCCGCGCGCGGCGATCGAGGCGGCCAGTTCATCGAGCGCGGCCTCGGCAAAGTGCCGGCGAGGCTGACCGGGATGCGGAACAATCGACGCGACGGCCAGCAGGGCGAGTCCGTCCTTCGGCGCCGCTCCGCCAGCAGCGACTGACAACGCCGCAGGGCTGACGAGTGGCTCTTCGCGCCGGGTTTCACCGAGCAGTGCGCCAAGGCCGCGGCCAAGTGCGAGCGGCTTCTTCTTGGCCGGAGCTGGCGCAGTGGTGCTAGTAGCGGTGTTCTCGTCGCTCATGCGGCTTTCCTCGACTCGGGCAGGCGGGCAATCAGTTCGCGGGCCAGGGCGATGTAGGCCCGGCTCCCGGCACAGGAGTGGTCGTAAACCAGCGCTGGCAGGCCGTGGCTCGGGGCTTCCGACAGGCGGACATTGCGCGGAATCACCGATTCGAACACCAGCGGCCCCAGGCAGGAGCGCACATCCTCCGCCACCTGGTCGGTCAGGCGATTGCGGCGGTCGAACATCGTCAGGGCGACACCGATGATGCCAAGATCTGGATTGAAGCGCTGCTGCACACGCTCGACCGTCTGGAGCAACTGACTGAGGCCCTCGAGCGCGAAAAACTCGCATTGCAGCGGAACCAGCAGCCGATCGGCGGCACACAGCGCGTTGAGCGTCAGCAGGCCAAGCGAGGGTGGGCAGTCGATCAGGCAGATTTCGTGACCGGTGTCCGTCGACAGCGCCTGAGCGAGACGCCCGGTGCGATTCTCGACCGAAACCAGCTCAACTTCGGCGCCCGAGAGGTCGACCGTGGCGGGCACGATGTCGAGCCCCGGGATCCTTGTTGAGGAAACACATGCGCTGAGCGGCATCTGATCAACCAACAGATCGTAAGTAGAGCGTTCGCGATCGTTGGTGCCGATGCCGATGCCAGTCGAGGCATTGCCCTGGGGATCGAGATCGACCAGCAGGACTTTCCATCCAGTTGCCGCCAGCGCGGTCGCCAAGTTGATCGCCGTGGTGGTCTTGCCCACTCCGCCCTTCTGGTTGGCGATCGCCATGCGAATCACGGTTTTTTCCCCTTTTTGCCGAGCAGCTGGCCGACGATGACCCCGGCCTCGGGATCGGTCAGCGACTGTTCCACGTGGAACAGGTGATTCCATCCCTTGAGCTCTGACAGTTCCTGCTGTGCCGACCGCCCCTTCGGCAACAGGTACAGCGTGTCCTTTGTGGAAAAGCGTGCGGATAGGTCAAGCAATCGGACGAGTGGAGCGAAGGCCCGTGCCGAAATGACGCGGAATGGCCGAGTCTCCACCTGCTCAAGCCGCGCCCCGACAACTTTCGCGCACTCCAGACCCAGAGCGAGTCGCGCGCGTTCGAGCCATTCGATTCGCCGCGCGCGCGATTCGACCATGACCACTTCGCAATCGGGCCGGAGTGCAGCCACGACCAGGCCGGGAAAGCCCGCCCCGGTTCCTAGATCGAGCCAGGGCGTGGATGTTTCACGTGGAACATGCGGCAGGAGCTGGGCCGAATCGACGATATGGCGCTGCCACACCACCGGCAGACTGGCCGCTGCGACGAGGTTCTGCCGCGCATTCCCTTCGGTCAACAAGGCGATGAGGCGCTCGATTCGTTCGGCTGCGGTCGCATCCCACTCCGGCAACTCGGTGAGCCAGTCACGAGCCTGCTGCTCGGTCTCGATCATGCCGCAATATCCGCGCGGCGGCGAGCATGCACCAGTAACGCGGCCAAGGCGGCCGGCGTAATTCCGGGCAAGCGGCCGGCGGCCGCGAGCGTCGCAGGCCTGGCCCTGGTCAGGCGTTCCACCATTTCACGCGAAAGGCCGGGAATGGCGGCATAGGGAAAGTCGTCGCCCAGCGGCAGGGCCTCACCGGCGCGCAGGTCGGCGAGTTCGCTCTCCTGCCGCGCCAGATAGGGCGCATAGGCCGCATCCTCGGCCAGTTCGGCGGCCAGTTCGGGATCGCCGTGCAGGTCCTCGCCCAGCCACGGTGACAGACTTTCAATATCCACCCCACCAAACCGCAGCCACTCACGCAGCGGGAGGCGGCCGACATCCGCGCGCACCGGCAGTCCGGCGACGGCAAGTTCATGGCCGGTTACTGTGCCATCAAGCGCGACATCGATCCGGGTGCGCAGTTCCTGCCGCCGGGCGAACCACTCGGTCCGCTGCGCCCCGACACAGCCGGCAGCCAGCGCCAACGGCGTGAGGCGGCTCGAGGCATTGTTGGCCCGCAGTCGCAGCCGGTATTCGGCGCGGGCGGTCAGCATGCGGTACGGTTCGCTCACCCCGTGCAAGGTCAAGTCGTCGATCATCACCGCCATGTAGGAATTGGCCCGATCGAGCGCGATCGGCTGCCGGCCCAGCACTTCGGCGGCGGCCGACATCCCGGCGACCAGGCCCTGAGCGGCCGCCTCCTCATAGCCCGTCGTCCCGTTGATCTGGCCAGCGCAGTAAAGCCCGGGCAGATCGCGCAGTTCGAGGCTGGGCCGCAGCGCGCGCGGGTCGATGTGGTCATACTCGACCGCATAGCCGGGGACGACCATCTCGACCTGCTCCAGCCCCTCCATCGTCCGCAACATGGCGAGCTGGACATCGGTGGGCAGCGAGGTTGAGATCCCATTGGGATAGACCAGGTGGGTATCGAGCCCCTCTGGCTCGAGGAAGACCTGGTGGCCATCGCGATCGCCAAAGCGGTGGATCTTGTCCTCGATCGAGGGGCAATAGCGCGGCCCCTGCGCGCCGATTGCCCCGGAAAACAGCGGCGAACGGTGCAGGTTGGCGCGGATGACGTCATGGCTTCGGACATTGGTGCGAGTGATTGCGCAGAACACCTGCGGCAGCGCCCGCCCTGCCCCGCCATAGGCCGGCGGGATTGCTGACATGGTCCAGGCCTCGGAATCGGACGGCTGCTCTTCCAACCGGGCCCAGTCGATCGTCCGCCCGTCGAGCCGCGGCGGGGTGCCGGTCTTAAGCCGTGCCAGCGGCAGCGCGGCTTCGCGCAATTGCGCATCCAGCCGCTGGGCCGAGGCCTCGCCAATCCGGCCGCCGACCAGTCGTTCCTCACCCCGAAATAGCACCCCGCCGAGGAAAGTCCCGGTGCAGAGCACCACGGAACGCGCCGCCAGCGGCGTCCCGTCAGCCAGATCAATCCCGGCCACGCGCCCGCCAGACAGCCGCAGGGCCGCCGCTTCACCCTGGACCAGCGCCAGATCGCCCTGCTGGCCTAGCAGATGCTGCACCGCCGCCTTGAACCGCTTGCGGTCGGCTTGGATGCGCGGCCCCTGCACGGCGCTGCCCTTGGAACGGTTGAGCATCCGGTAATGGATCGCCCCGGCATCAGCGGCGCGAGCGATGATCCCATCGCAGGCATCGACTTCGCGGACGAGATGACCCTTGCCCAGCCCGCCAATCGCCGGATTGCAGCTCATCGCGCCGATCGCATCGAGATCGAAACTAACCAGCGCCGTACGCGCACCCATGCGCGCCGCAGCCGCTGCCGCCTCGACCCCAGCGTGCCCGCCGCCCACAACGATGATGTCGAACTGATCCATGCTCAGGCGCGCTTTAGCCGAGCGATGTTTCACGTGGAACAGCTTTTGCGTCGAGCCGCTATTTGCCGATGCAGAAACGCCCGAACAGCGCGTCAAGCATGTCTTCGGTCGTCGTGCGGCCCAGCAGGGTATCGAAGGTTACCCGCGCCAGCCGCAGCGCTTCGGCAACCAGCAAGGGGTCGGCCTCGTCCTCGGCCGCCTGCAGTGCGCGCGTCGCTTCGTGGAGCAAATCATGCTGGCGCTGGCTAAGCGCCGCCTCGCCCGGCTTAGGCATGGCCTGCCGCGCGGTGCCCACCAGATCATCGATCAGCGCAGTCATTCCCGCCCCGCTGATCGCCGAGACACGGTGGCGGGCCTGGCGCTTGGCCGCGCCTTGCGGCCGGTCGCACTGCGCCGAGACTTCCCAGGCGCCTGCCGGCCCCTCCCCTTCGGGGCCGAGCCACAGCACCAGATCGGCCCGATCGAGCGCTTCGAGCGCGCGTTCGATTCCGATCGCCTCAACCACATCGTCGGTCGCGTCGTGGAGTCCGGCCGTGTCGGCGAAGAGGAACGGGACGCCGACATAGGCTACGGGGCGCGTCAGCACATCGCGGGTCGTGCCCGCAATCGGCGTGGCAATGGCCGCTTCGGATTGAACTAACGCATTGAACAAAGTGCTTTTTCCAGCATTCGGCGGACCTGCGATGACCACCCGGAAGCCTTCGCGCAGCACTTCGGCGCGCGGGCGGGTCAGCCAGGTGGCGATCACAGCACGCAGCCGGTCGATCCGCTGGAGGAAATCGGCCGGAAGCACGGCGACATCGTCCTCGTCGGCGAAGTCGAGCACGGCTTCGACCGAGGCCGACAAGCCGAGCAGCTCTTCGCGCCAGGCCTCGACCTGCCGCGAGAAAGCCCCGCCCGCCATTGCCAGGGCCGACTGGCGCTGCAACTCGGTCTCGGCATTGAGGAGGTCGGCCAGTCCTTCGGCTTCGGCCAGGTCGATCCGGCCGTTGGCAAAGGCGCGGCGCGTGAACTCACCCGGTTGGGCCGCGCGCAACCCTGGCAAGGCCGCAAGCGCCGCTGACACCACCGCGACGACCGCGCGGCCGCCGTGGAGGTGCAGTTCGGCCGTATCCTCCCCCGTCGCCGTATTGGGCCCGAGGAGCCATAGTACCAGCGCCCGGTCGAGCACTGCCCCAGCCCGGTCACGCAGCGTCGCCGCCACAGCGCGGCGTTCGGGTGGCAAGCGCCCAGACAAGGCTTGCAGAGCCGCGCCGGCCTGCGGGCCGCTGACCCGCACCACCGCGATCGCGGCCGGCGGCGCGCCGCTCGACAGGGCGTAGATCGTGTCAGTCATGGTCAGGTCTGGGCTGCGGGGAAAGCCGGCTCAGTCGTCCGACTTCTTCTTGGCCCCGGCGGCGAAGGCGGCGCCGCTCTCGACGAATTGCTGGAACAGCTTGAGGCCCATCTGCCCCATCGGCGCGATGTTCTTGGCGATGTCCTGGATCTGCTCGACATTGCCAGCACCCTTCATCGCCTTGGAAATTGCTTCGATATAGAACTGATTGGCCTTGCCGACATCGGGCAGGCCCAGGAACGTGCGCGCCTCTTCAGGGGTGCAGTCGACCTCGACATTGATCTTCATCGCATTCTCCTTGCCCGCAACACCAGCTTCATCGGCCCAGTTCCGCTGGCAAAGCTGGCACAGGGCCTTGGCAAAGTCCATCCAAGCGACATATTGCCGCTACAAGACCCCCAAACTCCTGCGGAGCTTCCCCCATGGCCACCAACACCCAGTTCCCCTCGCTTGACGGCGCGGCTCAGATCCCAGCCTATGTCGCCCACCCAGCCGGCACGCCCAAGGCCGCGATCATCGTCATTCCCGAAATCTTCGGAGTAAACCCCGGAATCCAGCAAAAGTGTGAGACCTGGGCCAGCGAAGGCTATCTGGCGATCGCCCCCGATATCTTCTGGCGCTTTGCCCCGGGCGTGGAGCTCGATCCCGATGTGCCGGAGCAGCTGCAGGAAGCCTTCGGCTATTTCGGCCAATACGATCCGGACCTCGGCATTCAGGATATCGAGGCGGCGATCCACCACATTCGCCGCACGGAAGGCGTCGGCAAGGTCGGCTTGGTCGGTTACTGCCTGGGCGGGCGGATGGCCTATATGGCGGCGGCGCGGACCGATATCGATGCCTCAGTCGGCTATTACGGCGTGATGATCGATCAGATGCTCGGTGAAAGCCACGCCATCGCCAACCCGCTGATGCTGCACATCCCGACCGCTGACCACTTCGTCGGGCCGGAAGCCCAAGCGGCAATCCATGCCGGACTGGACAACCACCCCAAGGTGACGCTGCACGACTACGCCGGGCTGGATCACGGCTTTGCCGCGGAAATGGGCGACCGCCGCGACGAGACCGGCGCGCAGCTGGCCGACGGGCGGACCCGCGAATTCCTGGCGGCTAACCTAGCCTGAGCTGTAGCTGCCGATCGCCTGGAAGATCCGCGCGATTGCCGCGCGGTCTTCCTCCGGCACTTCAGGACGCCACAATTCGAACAGCAGGACGACGCGGCGCTGCGGCCCGTCGTTCTTGGCCTCGTGCTCGATCGAATCGTCAAACACCAGCGGCACGCCCGGCTCCCAGGTCCGCGTGTCGCTGCCGACGCGCAGCCAGCAGTTCGGCGCGGTCTGGACCGGGATGTGGCAGATCAGGCGGGTATTGAGCATGCCGCAGTGCGGTTTGATATGGGTGCCGGGCAGCAGGCTGGACCAGTGGGCATTGGGCGAGCGGCCGGGAATGCGAGGCAGCGGCGCCAGCTCGAGCGCGGCCATGGTTGCCGGGCAGCGCGCGGCATTTTCCGCCACCACCACCCCATCGCGCCAAAAGTAGAAGGCGGACCAGTCCTTGCGCTCGAGCAGGTGATTGGCCGGGGCGGGGCGATCCGGGTTGTGCCGGACATAGGGATCGAACCCGGCGTCGCCACCGGCAATCACCGCGCTGAGTTCCTCCTGCATCGCGGGGACATGGGCCAGCATCGCTTCCAGCCAGGGGAATTCGGCGGGATCGTAGAACCGGCGCTGCGGCAGCCCGGGGTAATAGAACATGGTCGGCTGCTGGAGATGGATCTGGCGCTTGCCAGTCAAGAGGTCGACCGCCTCCTGCATGGCCGGGCTCAGCGCCTCGCCCAGTTTGCCGAGCAAGTGGCCAGTGAAGTCATCGCTCGTGCTGGCAAGATAGGCGCGAGCATGGGCCTCAAGCTGCGCCAGTTCGGGCGGGACGCGGCCATCGAAGGCCATCTGCGCCTGGGCTGTGCGGTAGAAGCTGATCGCCGCGCGGGCATCGCCAGCCCGCTCACGCAGCAGGCCCTTCAGCAGCAGCGCCCCGACATCGCGGATCGCTGCGGCGAGCTGCCGGTCGATCGCCGCCTCGGCGGCATCGTTGCAGCCCAATGCCAGCTCGGCATTGGCCAGCGCCGGCCAGGGAAAGTCGGCCGGCGGCGCTGCCTCGGCCACGGACCGCAGCAACTCGGCCGCGCGGGCATGATCGCGCGCGGCGAGGGCCTGCATCCCTTGGGCGATAATGGCGTGGCGCTCGCTGCTCATGGCCAAGCTTACGGCACACTGGAACTTTGGCGCAAGTCGCGGCATGGTCGGGCCGATTGCAGACCGCAGAGGAGCCGCTCATGTCCACTCACCCCGGTGTCGCCGCCTGGCATGCCTATATGCAGAGCGGCGGCGATCCCGACCTGCTCGCCGCGCAGCTCGCGGACGATGCGGTGTTTCACTCACCGGTCGTGCACAGCCCGCAACAAGGCAAGGCGAAGGTGATGATGTACCTGCTGAGCGCCGCCAAGGTGCTGGGCAATGACAGCTTCGCCTATGTCCGCGAGATCGTCGAGAATGACGACGCGCTGCTGGAATTCACCTGCGTGATCGATGGAATCCAGGTCAACGGGATCGACCTGATCCACTTTGGCGAGGACGGAAAGATCATTGATTTCAAAGTGATGGTCCGCCCGGTCAAGGCGGTCAACAAGCTGTGGGAAATGATGGCGGCGCAGTTACAGGCGGCGGCGGGCTAAAGCCGCGCGCGGAGCAGCGCCAGCCGGTCTTCAACTCCCACCAGCGGCAAGTCCTCGACTTCATAGCCATAGCGTCGCCACGCGGCAGTGACCGCTTCATCGCTGGCTACGGCCTGCTGCCAGTCCTGAATCCGCTCGGGGTCCTGTTCGTAGATCGCGGCCCAGGCCGGGGCGCGCAGGACCGGCCCATGATAACGCAGCGATCGACAGGCCTGGTCCACGGCCTTGGGCACCGGCAGTCCCGAAACATCGAGAAACCCGGCGACATCGGGGAAGCCGCGATCAAACACCACAGGGCCAAGGTAATTGGCAAAGCGCTGGAACTCGCGGGCGTGAGCCGCGAGCATCGCCTCGGCGAAACCCAGTGGATCCGTTTCCCGCAAGGCCATTCCACCCGGCTGCTGGAGGAGCTCGCGCGCAACCTCGGGCGAAGTAGCCAGACCGGCTGCAGCGGCCGCAGCGAGTAAGGTGGTTTTCCCCGCCCCCGGCGCACCGGTTAGTACCGCGTGCCGGGGTGTAACCAAGCTCAAAGGCGGCCCGATCCGTCGACCCTGAGGCCCCCACCGTCCAACCACTCCGCCTCAAGCGGCGGTTCCCACATCGCGTCCATGAAATCGAACATCTGCCGGTCAACTTGCATGGCATAGGTCTCGCCGCGCTCCTGGTTGCGGCGGTTGACGCGCTGCCAGCGCTCGTCGGCAGGGACATCGATGAAGTGGACTGCGACGCTGAGGCCCACCTCGGCCGCCAGGGCGCGGAACTTGTCGCGGTGCTCCTTGGTGGTGAAGCCCAGGTCGAGCAGCGCCGGTACGCCATGCGCAGCGAGCTGGCGGACCATGGCGAAGATCTGCGCCTCGCAGCGCGCGATCCGTTCCATGGTCCAGGCAAATTCGAGCGGCTGCGGGCTGTCGGCCCAGAACAGCGTGGTCATCCACTCGTCGATCGAAAAGCGAACGCCGCCGAGCTCCTCAGCCAGGCGGCGCGCATAAGTGGTCTTTCCGGCACCGGTCGAGCCAACGATCAGGATGATCTCGGCTGCCATGGGAGTCTTACTGGTTCATCGCCGCAAAGAAGTCTTCGTTGCTCTTGGAATCCTTCATCTTGTCGAGCAGGAATTCCATCGCGTCGATCGTGCCCATCTGCATCAGGATGCGTCGCAGGACCCACATCTTGGAGAGCTTGTCCTTGCCGACCAGCAGCTCTTCCTTGCGAGTGCCGGACTTGCCGACATCGAGCGCCGGGAAGATGCGCTTGTCCGCAACCTTGCGGTCGAGCACGATTTCCGAGTTACCGGTGCCCTTGAATTCTTCGAAGATCACTTCGTCCATGCGGCTGCCGGTATCGATCAGCGCGGTGGCGATGATCGAGAGCGAGCCGCCCTCCTCGATGTTGCGCGCGGCGCCAAAGAAGCGCTTGGGGCGCTGCAAAGCGTTGGCGTCGACACCGCCGGTCAGGACCTTGCCCGAGCTCGGGACAACCGTGTTGTAAGCGCGGCCGAGACGGGTGATCGAATCGAGCAGGATCACCACGTCGCGCTTGTGTTCGACCAGGCGCTTGGCCTTTTCGATCACCATTTCGGCAACCTGGACGTGGCGCGTGGCGGGCTCGTCAAAGGTCGAGGAAATCACCTCGCCCTTCACCGAGCGCTGCATGTCGGTCACTTCCTCAGGTCGTTCGTCGACCAGCAGGACCAGCAGGAACACTTCGGGATGGTTGTCGGTGATCGCCTTGGCGATGTTCTGCAGCAGCACGGTCTTGCCGGTGCGCGGCGGGGCGACGATCAGGGCGCGCTGGCCCTTGCCCTGCGGGCTGATGATGTCGATCACGCGGGCCGACTTGTCCTTGACCGTCGGATCGAGCGTATCGAGGTTCAGTCGCTCATCCGGGTAGAGCGGGGTCAGGTTGTCAAAGTTGACGCGGTGACGGACCACTTCGGGTTCGTCGAAATTGATGCTGATCAGCTTGGTGATCGCGAAATAGCGCTCGCCATCCTTGGGTGCGCGGACTTCGCCTTCCACCGTATCACCGGTGCGCAGGCCCCATTTGCGGACCTGGTTGGGCGAAACATAGATGTCGTCGGGGCCAGCAAGATAGTTGGCTTCCGGGCTGCGCAGGAACCCAAACCCGTCGGCCAGCACTTCGATCGTGCCCTGCCCGATGATTTCCTCGCCATCCTCGGCCATTTCCTTGAGGATCGCGAACATCAGGTCCTGGCGGCGCATCGTCGATGCGGCTTCAACCTCGAGCTCTTCGGCCATCTCGACCAGCTCGGCGGGGGTTTTTTTCTTGAGTTCTTTGAGATGCATTGTCTTTGTATTTCCGATATTTGGCAGCGCACAACGGGCGCTGGGCAGGCTGTGATGGCCGGTCGATCGATGGGCTTGGGGAAAGCGGATCGCGGCGCGTCGTCAGTGGCGCGCGCCCATGCCGGACGGGGATCAGATAGGCTTTTGGCGGTCGAACGTCAACGGAGTGATCCTCCCTGTTTTTGCCGCAGGCACAAATGGGGAGGTGGCATTCGCTTCAGCGAATGACGGAGGGGTCTTGGACCTGTCGCATTACCCCTCCGTCAGCCCTGCGGGCTGCCACCTCCCCATTGCTCCGCAACAGGGAGGATTGTGAGGAATCAGAACGGCTTCACGATCACCATGATCGCGATCAGCACCGTGGCGATGCCGGGCACCTCGTTGAGGATCCGCAGCCGCTTGCCTTCCAGCCGGCGCTTGCCTTGGGCCAGATCGGCGGCATAGCCCGCCATCCAGACGTGATAGGCGCTGAGGATCAGCACCAGGCCCAGCTTGGCGTGGAACCACGGCTGGGTGAAAGCAGCGATCGACAGCGCCAGCGCCAAACCAAGCAACCAGGTCACGCCCATCGCCGGCCACAGGATGATCCGCAGCAGACGCCGCTCACGATCGATCCAGCGGGCCTCCTCGGGCGAACCGGGCTCAGCCTCCTGATGGTAGACGAAGAAGCGCGGCAGCATGAACAGCCCCGCCATCCAGAAGATCACAAAGGTGATATGGCCGGCTTTAAGCCAGAGATAGGTCATGCTGAGCACCCACGAGAGCATGGCCGCATCATACTAGCGCTTCCACCCGCGCACCAGCGCCAGCAGTTGCTCGACATGTTCGATCGGGGTGGTCTGGCCGATGCCGTGGCCCAGGTTGAAGACATGCGGACGATCGGCAAAGGCTTCGAGCACGCGCAGCACCTGGCGATCCAGTTCATCGCCGCCGGCCAATAGCAGCAGCGGATCGAGGTTGCCCTGGACCGGCATGCCGGCCGGCAGTTCGCGCGCGGCCCACAGCGGATCGATTGTTTCATCAATCCCGACCGCGTCGACCCCGGTCTCGCGGGCATAGGCGGCCAGCTTCTCACCCGCGCCCTTGGGGAAACCGATCACCGGCACATCGGGGAAACGTGCCTTGAGCTGGCGAACAATGGCCGCGTTGGGAGCAATCACCCAGCGTTCGAACTCGCTGGGCGCTAGGCTGCCCGACCATGAATCGAACAGCTGGACCGCCTCGGCTCCGGCCTGGATCTGGCCGATCAGATATTCCACCGTCACGCCCACGATCGCGTCGATGATCGCCTGGAAGCCGGCGCGGTCGCGATAGGCTAGCGCGCGGGTATCGTGCTGGTCGCGGCTGCCCTCACCCGCCACCATATAGGTCGCCACGGTCCAGGGGCTGCCGGCAAAGCCCAGCATGGTCTTGTCACCCGGCAGCGCAGCCTTCACCTGGCGGACGGTCTCATAGATCGGGCTTAGCCGTTCTGGCACCGCAGTCAGGCTGGTCAGCGCCGCATCAAGCAGGCGCGGCGAGAGGTGCGGGCCTTCGCCGACCAGGAACTCCAGATCCTGGCCCATCGCATAGGGCACGATCAGGATGTCGGAGAACAGGATCACGCCGTCAAAGCCAAACCGCCGGATCGGTTGCAGCGTGATCTCGGCCGCGGCCTCGCTGTCATAGACCAGGTTCAGGAAACCGCCCTTGCTGGCCCGCAGTGCGCGGTATTCCGGCAGGTAACGCCCGGCCTGGCGCATCAGCCAGACGGGCCGCGCGACCGTGTTTTCGCCGGACAAGGTACGAAGCAGCAAACCAGGCATTTCGTGAGTCCAATCAAAATCTAATTAGATTCTTATAAGGTTTTTGTAGGTTGTTGGCCCTGTGGAAAGCGGGGATTGCGCCCCTTGCCTGAATTGTCCCGGGCTGAACAGGGGCTAGCGCGGATGCGAATCCCGGTAGCGCCGCGTCAAGCACAGGTTGTCCCCACTGTCCCCAGCCTGTGGGAATCGTTATCCCCCTGTCCACAACCACTGGGCGAAGGGGCTGGTAGTGGGCAGCGAATTGCTCCCCGAACTTGTCCCCATGCTTGTGCCGTGGTTTATGCGGGCATCTGTCCACAGGGGTAGCCCACCACCTCCATGCCGCGCCTGCACCTCCATCTCCTGTCCGATTCCACCGGCGAAACGCTGGAAATGATCGCCAAGGCGGCGCTGGCCCAGTTCGAAGGGGCCGAGGTCAGCCGGCACTTCTGGCCGATGGTTCGCTCGCTCCAGCACCTCGACCGGATCATGGCTGATATTGCCGCCAACCCGGGACTGGTCTTCTTCACCCTCGCCAATACCGAGATTCGTGAGCGGTTGGAAGAACGGTGCCGGGCCTTGGGCCTGCCGGTGGTGCCCGTGCTTGACCGCGCGGTCGAGGCGCTGGAATCGGCACTGGGCCAGCACCCGCATGCCCGCCCCGGCCGCCAGCACGCCATGGACGAGGCTTACTTCGCCCGGGTCGATGCGATTCACTATACCATCGCCCACGATGATGGCGTCGCCTGGGAAGACTGGGAGCAAGCCGATATCGTCCTCGCCGGGGTCTCGCGTTCGTCCAAAACGCCAACCTCGATCTACCTCGCCAACCGTGGTTACAAGGTCGCCAATATCCCGATCGTGGTCGAAAGCCCGCCGCCCCCGGCGCTGTTCGGGCTCAAGCATCCGCTGGTGGTCGGGCTGACCACTGCCCCCGAACGACTGGTCCAGGTCCGGCGCAACCGGCTGCTCTCGCTCAATCAGGCACCGGAAACGGCCTATGTTGATCAGGACCGGGTGACCAGCGAAGTGCAATATGCCCGGCGGATGTTTGCCGATAATGGCTGGCCGGTGATCGATGTGACCCGCCGCTCGATCGAGGAAACCGCCGCCGCCGTGATCAACATCTACAACGAACGCCACGCCGGTGAGGAACAGCGGTGAGCACACTGGTGCTCGCCTCGCAAAGCGCCTCGCGCCGGGCCATGCTGACCGAGGCTGGCGTGCCCTTCACCGCGCGCGCCGCCGATGTCGATGAGCGCGGGATCGAGGCAGAGATGTACGGCGCCGCGCCCGAACAGATTGCGCTGGCCCTCGCCCGCGCCAAAGCCCTGGCAGTGGCGCGCCATGAGGATGAGGCCTGGGTACTGGGCAGCGATTCGCTGGTCACCGTCGATGGCCGCCGCTTTGACAAGCCGCGCAGCCGTGCCGAGGCGGCCGAGCATCTCGCCTTCTTCTCGGGCAAGGTGATGGAACTCCACAGCGCTGCCGCCCTGGCGCGCGGCGCGCGGACCGAATGGGACCACGCCGATGTCGCGCGGCTGACAGTGCGGGAGCTGTCTGATGCCTTCATCGAGCGCTACCTTGCCGCGGAATGGCCGGCCGTCAGTGGCTGCGTCGGGGTGTTCCGGATCGAGGCTTTGGGGGTGCAGCTGTTCGAGTCCATCGAAGGCAGCCATTTCACCGTGCTCGGCATGCCGCTGCTTCCCGTGCTTGGCGCACTGCGGGAGCGTGGGGTGCTGGCGGCATGAGCAAGCCTTATGCAGAGGTGATCGGCGATCCGATTGCCCAATCGAAGAGTCCGGTAATCCATGGTTTCTGGCTCGAGCTGCTGGGGATCGAGGCGGAGTATCACCGCTGCCACGTCACGGCTGAGGGTTTGGCGGACTATCTCGCCCAGCGGCGCAGCGATGCGCTGTGGCGCGGGTGCAATGTCACCATGCCGCACAAGCAGGCGATCATGCCGCTGCTGAACCGGATTGATGACGAAGCGGCGCGGATTGGGGCGGTCAATACGGTGGTGCGTGAGGCCAATGGCACCCTCACCGGCTACAACACCGATGCTCCCGGCTTCCTCGAGCCGGTCCAGCCGCTGCTGGGCGACGAGGACTATCGCTTTGCCTATGTGATCGGCACGGGTGGCGCAGCGCGGGCGATCATCGATGCGCTGTTCCATGCCGAATTCATGATCTGGTCGATCAGCCGCAATCCGGCCAAGGCGAAAACCGAGTTCGGGCACTATCTGGGCGATGATCCGGAGTACCTGATCGACCTGGCCGAACTGTCAGCCGGCCCGCTGCGCACCGCCGATCCGGAAGTGTTCAGCCTGATCGTCAACGCCACCCCGCTCGGCATGACTGGCCATCCGCCGCTCGAACTGCCGTGGGGCGGGTTCCTGGCCAATGTGACGGTTTATGACATTGTGACCTCGCCAGTGGACACCACCTTGCTCCGGCAGGCCCGCGCGCAGGGCCTTGCCACCATTGATGGCCTCGCCATGCTGATCGGGCAGGCGGCGGTCGCGTTCGAAAAGTTCTTTGGCGCCCCCGCCCCGCGCGGTCAGGATGCTGAGCTGCGGAGAGTCCTGACCCAATGAGCCGTCCCTTCATCCTCGGCCTGACCGGCTCGATCGGCATGGGCAAGTCGGCGGTTGCGGCGATGCTGCGCGGGCTGGGCGTGCCGGTGTTCGATGCCGATGCTGCGGTGCACGAGCTGCAGGGCCCCGGCGGGGCCTGTGTCGGCCCGATCGAGCGGGCCTTTCCTGGCACGACGAGTGCGCAGGGCGTCGACCGGCAGAAGCTGGGCGCGGCCGTGTTCGGCAATCCTGAGGCGCTCAAGCTGCTGGAATCGATCGTTCACCCCGAAGTCGCCGAAATGCGGCGGACCTTTCTGGCTGACAATGCCACTGCCCCGCTGATCGTTTTCGACATTCCACTCTTGTTCGAGAAGACCGGAAACCACGGGCTCGACGCCGTTGTGGTGGTTTCAGCCCCGGCCGAAGCCCAGCGCGAGCGCGTCCTGGCCCGCCCCGGTATGACCGAGGAGAAGTTCGCGCAGATCCTGAAGCTCCAGGTGCCCGACGCCGAGAAACGGGCGCGGGCCGATTACGTGATCGATACCGGCACTTCGCTCGCCGAAACGCGCCATGCGGTGCAGCGCCTGGTCCATTCGCTCATAGCGGAGCAGATTTAGTCGAGTCGCCCTCTTGCCAGCGCCGAATCCGGGGCCGATATCGGTTGCGTAATGCGCGAGATCATTTTCGACACCGAAACCACGGGGCTTGATCCCAGGAGCGGTGACCGGCTGGTGGAAATCGGCTGCGTCGAGATGGTCAACCGGGTCACCACCGGCGCCACCTTCCACTGCTATCTCAATCCCGATCGCGATATGCCGGCCCCCGCCGAAGCGGTTCACGGCCTCTCCGCAACCTTCCTCTCCGACAAGCCGCGCTTCCACGAAAAGGCCGCCGAGTTCCTCGAGTTCATCGGCGATTCGATGCTGGTCGCGCACAATGCCGGGTTCGACTTTGGCTTCGTGAACATGGAGCTCGAGAAGTGCGGGCTCGATCCGCTCGGGCGGGAGCGGATGATCGATACGGTGGCGCTGGCCCGCGTCCGCCATCCCGGCGCCAAGAATTCGCTCGATGCGCTCTGCACCCGCTATGGCATCGACCGCAGCCACCGCACGCTGCACGGCGCGCTGCTTGACGCCGAGCTGCTGGCCCAGGTCTATGTCGAGCTGACCGGCGGGCGGCAGATCGGCCTGCACCTGGCGGTCGACAATGCCGAGGCCGATCTCGCCGAGCCGGTCGCCCGGGTGAAGCGCGAGCGGCCCTTGCGCGCCGCGCGTCCCCATGCCGCCAGCGAAGATGAACTTGCCGCGCATGCCCAGTTTCTCGACACGCTCAAGGAGCCACTCTGGCGAACGTGAGCAGGTCGGGCGAACACGAAGGAGAAGTCTTATGGATATCCGCGTTTCCGGCCACCAGATCGACACCGGTGAAGCCCTTCAGGCCCATGCCCAGGAACGGCTGTCCGGGATTGTCGGCAAGTACTTCTCCCGCGCGCTGTCCTCGACCATCACCTTCAACCGCGCGCCGGCCGGGGCCTTTCGCGCCGATATCGTTACCCATGTGATGCACGGCCTGGTGCTGAAGGGCGCCGGCATCGCGCAGGATGCCCACCTCGCCTTCGATCAGGCGGCGGAAAAGATCGACAAGCAGCTGCGCCGCTACAAGCGCCGCCTCAAGGACCGGCACGAGGAAGCCGCCCATGCGATGAAGACGGAAGAAGCCGCCTATACCGTCTTCGTCGAACCCGATGCCGAGATCGAGGAAGTCACCGTCGATGCCCCGGTGGTGATCGCCGAAACCCGGGTAGACGTGCCCGAGGCGACGGTCTCCGATGCGGTGATGATGCTCGACCTGCGCAACACCAACGCGCTGCTGTTCAAGAATGCCGGAACGGGCAAGCACAACATGGTTTACCGCCGCGGGGACGGCTCGATCGGGTGGGTTGAACCTTCCTGAACAAGGGGCTATGGGCCGCGCTACCTTTGGTGAGGGTGAGGGGCTGATGGTGCGGATGCGATTTCCGCCGCCCTTGCCCCTTGGCCGCGCCAAGCCCACCTGCGTTTCGGACATATCCCATTGCCATGACCGGACTTTTCACGCTTTCGCATGATGCTGTCGGCACGATTGCCGTGGACAGCAAGCAGGCGATTCTTGAGCAGCTTTCGCAGCGATTCGCCGCCGTTTACGGCCTCGATCCGGCGCTGGTGCTCGAACGGATTGAAGAGCGTGAGCGGCTGGGCAGCACCGGCTTTGGCCGCGGCGTGGCAATCCCGCACGCCCGCCTGCCGGGCCTAGCGCGTCCGGTGGCGGTGTTCCTGCGGCTCGAGGCGCCGGTCGAGTTCGATGCCGCCGATGGCATGCCGGTCAGCATGGTCTTCGGTCTGCTCTCGCCCGAATCTGCCGGAGCAGCGCACCTTCATGCGCTCGCCGCGATCAGCCGGATGATGCGCGACGAGGCGATGCATGTCGCCCTGGCCGAAGCGCCGGGCGCCGAAGCGCTCTACGCCCTGCTCGCCAATGTCATCGACCGCGACGCTGCCTGAAACCGGGCCTGATTCTGGGCCTGAAGCAGCGGCCAGCGGCGCGGCGCTGCACTGGCGTGCGCTGGAAAGCCTCTATGCCTCGGCCCCGGTCAACCGCCTGTTCGCGTCAGAGCTGACCGTCACCGGCGAAGGCGCGGCGCGGATTGCCTTTGATGTCGATGAAAGCTGCTTTCATGCGGCGGGGGCCGCCCACGGCACGATCTATTTCAAGATGCTCGATGATGCGGCCTTCTATGCCGCCAATACCCTGGTTACGGACCGGTTCCTGCTGACCACGGCTTTCAACCTGCACTTCACCAAGCCGGTTCGCGCTGGCCGGGTGGTTGCCGAGGGCCGCTGGGTTTCCGGCCGCAAGCGCGTGCTGGTGGCCGAAAGCCGGCTGGTCGATGCCGAGGGTGAGGAAATCGGCCGCGGCACCGGTACCTTCATGCGCAGCCGGATCGCGCTGTCAGGCCTTCCCGGCTATGCCGCCGCAATGCAGGCGTCAGCCGGCTGAGCGGTGAACCGCGCCTTCCCGCCCACCTCGAGGTCGGGGCACTGATCCGCCGCGCCGGGGCCGAAGGCGGCTTTGCCAGCGTGCTGCATAAAGGTGAACGCGATGCGGGCACAATCCTTGTCGTTCTGACCGAACGCGGCACCAATGCGCGGGTCTATGAACGCATGCCGCAGGCGGACGGAACTCGGGCCTGGACGTTCGCGCGCCGGGAAAACCCGGAAATCCGCGGTGAACTGGATGAATGGCTGGCGCGGCGCGGCGATCAGGACCCCGACCTGTGGATTGTCGAACTGGATATCGCGAATGGTGAACGGTTCATCGGAATAACCTGAACCCCAGATTGACATTGCTGCACTGCGGAAAGAAGGGGCCGGACCTTTGTTTGTGCGCAGGCGGCGCGGGGGGCGTTCAGGCCATTCACGCTAGCACGCAGACGGGGGACAACCGGCAGGTTTTCCGGCCGGGGGCAGTCCGATCCAGGTCTTTCCGCTCCCGTCCCAGCCTGCGTCAGGTGCGTCCACCGCCCAATAAGACGGACGAATGCACCGCATTCTTAACAGTACCAAGCTTAACCGCGCCAGCGCTCTGGCTGTCGCGGCAAGCGCGATGATGATCATTGCCAGCGCCGATGGTTCGGGCGCAGCAGCAGAGGCTTTGAAGCCCGTTGCTATCCAGACAGAACCAGCCATCCCCACCATTTCCGAACCGGTGATCCAACCGCTGCCCCAGGCCGAAGTGTCCGGCGATGCGGCCGTGTCCGGTGCAGACGAATCCCCCCGCGCTGTCAGCCTGGCCGAAATGGTGGCGCTGCAGCCGCAGCCGGCCGAGCTCTCGCGTGAGCTCAACTGCCTGGCCGTCGCGGTCTATCACGAAGCCAAGGGCGAATCGCTCGCCGGCCAGCTTGCTGTTGGCCGCGTGATCGTGGCCCGGTCCAAGTCGGGACGCTTCCCCAATTCGTACTGCGGCGTGGTCTTCCAGCCATCGCAGTTCTCGTTCGTGCGCGGCAACAGCCTGCCCACTGGTGCGCGCCATGCCCGCCAGTGGAAGAATGCCGTGGCCGTGGCGCAGATCGCGCATGAAGGCACCTGGCGCAGCCCGGTTGAAGGCGCGCTGTTCTTCCACGCGGCCTATGTCAGCCCCGGCTGGCGCCTGACCCGTATGGCGCGGGTCGATAACCACGTGTTCTATCGTTGATTTGTTGTCCGCGCTCACGCGCGGATGCACCACCAGCCCACGCCCCCACCCGGCCTCCCATAGGATAACCTAAATTAGGGAGGCCGGGTGGGGGCGTGGGCTGGTGGTGCAAGCCCTGCCGGATGGCAGGGCGCACAATCAACGACTGATTTCGATCCAGACCGGCGCGTGATCGCTGGCCTTCTCGCGGCCGCGATGTTCCTTGTCGACGCCGCAGGCCTCCAGCCGGTCCGCCAGTTCGGGCGAGAGCAGCGCATGGTCGATCCGGAAGCCGTGATCGCGCTGCCAGGCACCGGCCTGGTAATCCCAGTAGGTCCAGACTCCCCCGGCCGGGTTGTGGGTGGCCAGCGCATCGGTCCAGCCATCGGCCAGCAGCCGCATATAGGCATCGCGTGATTCCGGCTGCATCAGTGCGTCGTCAGCCATGGCCTTTGGGGCCCAGATATCGCGGTCGGTCGGGATGACGTTGTAATCGCCCAGCACTACGGCCGGCACTTCCTCGGCCATGATCGCCTGCATCCGCGCGCGCAGCCGCTCCATCCAGGCCAGCTTGTAATCGAACTTCGGCCCGGGCTGGGGATTGCCGTTAGGCAGGTAGATATTGACGATCCGGGTGTCGAACACCTCGACCTCCAGATAGCGGGCGTGTTCGTCAGTGGGATCGCCGGGGAGGCCCTGCTGGATCACTTGCGGCGTGGTGCCGTCGGCCAGCACGGCGACGCCGTTGAACCCCTTTTGGCCGTGCCAGACGGCACGATACCCGATCTTCTCGAACTCGGCGGCTGGGAAGCCTTCGTCCTGGGTCTTGATCTCCTGCAGGCAGGCGACCGCCGGGCGGGTTTCCTCCAGCCATTCGAGCAGGCGCGGCAAACGGGCTTTGATCCCGTTGATGTTGAAACTCGCAATCCGCATCAGGATTAGACGGCGAAGCTGGAGCCGCAGCCGCAACCGGCGGCAGCCAGCGGGTTCTCCACCTTGAAGGCCGAGCCGCCAAGCGAATCCACGAAATCGACCACGCTGCCTGCGACAAGATCCAGACTCATCGGATCAACCACCAGCTTCACACCGTCGGTCTCGACCACCAGGTCATCGTCCTCAATGCTTTCGGCCAGGCCGAAGCGGTACTGGAAGCCGGAGCAGCCGCCGCCCTCCACTGCGAGGCGCAGCGCGGCGGGCTTGCCCTGCTTTTCGGCAATCAGCGCAATCCGCGCGGCAGCCGACGGGCTGAGAGTCATGGTGGGGGCGTCCATGGGGCTGATGTAAGCCGCGCGAGGCTCACTCGCAAGGCTGGTGTCCGGCTCAGGCGCTCTGGATATAGCTGCGCATCGCCTGGGCTTCGGATTCGATCCGTTCGATCCGGTACTTCACCAGATCGCCGATCGAGATAAACCCGACCATCGCGCTGCCTTGCACCACTGGCAGGTGGCGGATCCGGCGCCGAGTCATCAGCCCCAGGGCATCGAGCACGTCGGCTTGCGGATCGACCGAGATCACCGGCGCGGTCATCACGGCCCCGACCGGGCCATCGAGCATCGCCGGGCCATTCTGCGCCAGGCCATAGACCACGTCGCGTTCGGAGAAGATCCCGGCAATGGCGCCATCCTGCATCACTGGCAGGGCACCAATCCGCTTCTCGGCCAGCAGCGCAACCGCTTCGCGAACGCTGGCGGCGGCATCGATGGAGACAATGGGGCCGCTGCGCCCCTCGATCAGGCGGGCAATAGTCATGGCATACTCCCCTCTATGGCAAGAGAATGACACGAAGCGGAGCCATTGGCGAGTCCGGGACTAACGTCCACTTGCGCGGGTGCTGGCACAGGCGCAAAGGCGGCGGCGATGACCCGCTCCCCGCTCGATAATCCGGAAATCGCCGAGATCGCCTGGTCGCGCTACAAGCGGCTGCTGAAGCAATGGTCGCTGGTGACAGTGGCGGTCTGCGTGGTGGTGATCGCCTATCTGGCCTGGGAATTCGGCCTGCCCTCGATCCATCTCTATATCGCGACAGTGCTCGGCATCGCCGGGGTGATCATGCTGACGGTCGCACTGATGGCGCTGCTGTTCCTGTCCAGCGGTACTGGCCACGACGAATCGATCGACGACCGCGACTAAGCCCGGTCAGGCGGGCGGGTGAAGCTGGTATTCGGCCACCGGCACCCCGCCGATCAGGTGTTCCTGGATGATCCGCTCAAGCACTTGCGGCGTGCAAGAATGGTACCAGGTCGGCCCGGGCCAGACCACCGCCACCGGCCCGGCCGCGCAGACCCGCAGGCAGCCGACCTTGTTGCGCAGCACGCCGGTGTGGCCGCCCAGCCCCAGCTCGCCCAGCCGCTTCTTCAGGAATAGCCAAGCCTCGTGGCCCTTAGCGCGGTCGCAGCACTTGGGCTCTTCGGGATCGGCGCAGAGAAAGATCTGCCAGCGGGTATCAAACCCGCCAAGCCGCGCCAGGGTGCGCTCTGCCGTTTCCAGTTCGTTGGGATCAGGCAGGGCTCAGCCCTTCTTGCCGACGATCCGGGCGATCTCGGCCGCTACCATCCGCTCAACCAGCGGCGGCAGGTTCTTGTCGAGCCACTCGGCCAGCGCCGGGCGCAGCAGTTCGCGGGTCAGCCCTTCGAGCGAGGTTTCGCCCGAGCGGACAATCTGCGGCGCCACGCCGGGTTCGGCCAGCATGGCCAGCGCTGCGAGCGATTCGCGCATCGAGCTGGTGGTATTCTCGGGCAGCAGCGGGGCTTCGTCGGCCTCGTCATCGACCAATTCGGCGGCGGCATCGAGCTCGAACACGTCGTCCTCGCTCTCGGCCTCGGCGGCCTTGATTCCGCGCTGTTCGCGCTCCTTGCGTTCGACCGCAGCATCGGCGCGATTGTCGCGCGCGATCACCTTCTTGATCGAATCCAGGATCTCTTCGACCGACGGTTCACTCGCCTGGCGCATGGCCTTACCCCCATTTGTCCCGCTGGGGGACAGAATCACTTGGGGGTTACTGTCCCGTCCTGGGCCTTGGTGTCAACGGTGCGAGTGGCCTTGGCCTTCGGGGCCGGGTCGGTCGCCCAGTCAAAAATGCTGCCCTTGACCCGGTCATAATTGGTCTGCGGATCGTAGAGCGCTCCGCCATCGAGCGCCAGATCGCGCGCCTCGGCCTTGCCCATTGCCGCCAGCAGGTTGAACCCTGCGACGTAACCATTGCGCTCAGCCGTGGCGAGCTGGACCTGTGCACTGAGCAATTCCTGCTCGGCGTTGAGGATGTCGAGAATCGTGCGATTGCCGACGGTATTTTCAGCCCGCACGCCTTCCAGACTCAGCTCGGCGGCAGAAACGGCGGCCTTGTTCGCGTCGATGATCTCGTTCGCGGCCTGGTACTGCGCGTAGGCGGCGCGCACATTAGCGATGACCGCGCGTTCGGTGGCGATTTCCTGCTCCAGCACCGCGCCCTCACGCGCCTGAGCCTGACGCTTCTGGGCTGCCGGCAGGCCGCCCTGGAAAATTGGCAGGGTGGCCCGCACGCCGACCTGCGCGGTCGTATCGGTCTGCGGCAAGGTTGCCGAGATCGGGCCGCCCAGCGTGCCGTAATAGTTGGTGTAGTTGCCATTGGCGAACAGGCTGACCGAGGGCAGGCGGCTCGAACCGGCGGCCTTGGAATCGAAGCGCGCCGCCTTGGCTCGCTCGCGCGCGGCGCCCAAGTCAGGGTTGTGATCGAGCGCATAGCCGACGGCGCTGTCCGGATCGGCCGGCAACCCGGCCAGCGGCGGCGGGCTCTCCAGCTTGCCCGGTTCCTTGCCGACCACCTGGATATAGCGCTCGCGCGCCGCCAGCAGGTTGGCTTCGGCCCCGCGGGTCTGGCCGCGGGCGACTGCCAGGCGGGATTCGGACTGGGCGACATCGGTGCGGGTCAGGTCACCGATCTCGAACCGGTCACGCGTTGCCTGGAGATTCACGACGAGCCGCTGGACGTTCTGGCGGTTCAGCCCGACCACGGCTTCATTCAGGATCACATCCATGTAGGTGGACACGACCTGGCTGAAAACGCCGCTTTCAGCTGCGCGCAGATCCTGCTGGCCGGCTTCGACGCGGGTCTTGGCGGCCTGGATCGAATTCTTGATCGCGCCGCCCGAATAAACCGGCATGCCCAGGTTTGCCTGGGTCTGCAGCGCCCGTTCCGGCGCCGTGAAGCTCGATTGACTCTGCTTCACGAATTCAATGTAGTTGGCCGTACCGGTCAGCGAAGGCAGGCTGGGGGCCTTGGCGATCGGCACGCCTTCATCGACCGCGCGCTGCTGGGCCCGGGCGGCCTGCAGGGTCGGGTTGGTGTTGTAGGCCGTGACCAGCGCTTCACGCAGATCGTCGGCGAGGGCCGGGGCTGCTGCCAGCCCGATTCCCGCCAGCAGGATTGCCCGCCCAAGCCGCTTGGCCATGCTCAGAAGCTCCACCGTTTCGGTGCGGCAAAGTCGGCCAGCACCGGAATTCCCATCTCGGCCAGCGGCAACAGCGCCACGGCCCCGGCGGCCTTGCGGCCGGTTGCCAGGCGGGTCACCCCGCGTTCGACCAGGCCCGTTACCAGTCGACCAGCGTCTTCAAGCCGGGCGGCGAGCCCATCGGGCAATTGTTCGATCGCCCCGTCAATCAGGACTAGGCTGTAAGCGCCTTTGGCCTTGCCGGCGGCGGCATCGGCGGCGCTGATCGAGGTGACCTTGGCGACCAGTCCGCCGAGCAGCGCGGCAAGGTAGCCGCTGCCGCCGGAAACGACGAGCACAGTGTCTGCGGCCTGCAGCCCGGCCTCAACCAGCATCCGTCCGTGAAACAGCGGGGCGGCCAGGGCGTGGCCATCGCCCAGCGGGATCGCGCGGTCGATATACGCATGGGCGCGGGCGGTGGCGGGGACGTGATCCTCTCGCGCGGTGCGGGCGAAGGCTTCGAGCACGGCAGGATCGTTGACCCCGCTGGTGCGCAGCTGGCTGTCAATCATCGCGCGGCGGGCGGCGGCAAGATCGGTGCCCGGACGCTCGGCAGTGATAGTCATCGTTCAACCCTTCCTCGCGCACTGTATTGCATAAATAACACAGCGTCGCAATCGCCTTGCTTCTAGGCGAAGCGCCGCGCTGCGCCAAGCGCTTTGACGGGAGGGTGGTTCCGGGCCTAAAGCGCCCGCAAACAACCCCGTTCGAGGAACCCACGCCCATGACCGAGATGGTGACGATCCGCGAGGAAGACCTGATCGAGAGCGTTGCCGATGCGCTCCAGTTCATCAGCTATTTCCACCCGATGGACTACATTCGCGCGCTCGGCGAAGCCTACAAGGCCGAACAGGGCCCGGCCGCGAAGGATGCGATCGCCCAGATCCTGACCAACAGCCGGATGTGCGCCGAAGGCCACCGACCGATCTGCCAGGACACCGGTATCGTCAACGTTTTCGTCGAATGGGGCCAGAACTGCCGCCTCGGTTCCGACCGGTCGCTCCAGGAAGTGGTCGATGAAGGGGTGCGCCGCGCCTATAACCACCCGGAAAACAAGCTGCGCGCCTCGGTCCTGGCCGATCCCGCCTTCACCCGCCGCAACACCCGCGACAACACCCCTTCGGTGCTCCACGTCACCATGGTACCCGGCAGCAAGGTCAGCATCGATGTCGCAGCCAAGGGCGGCGGCAGCGAGAACAAATCCAAGTTCAAGATGATGAACCCCAGCGACAATATCGTTGATTGGGTGGTCGAGATGCTGCCGCAGATGGGGGCCGGCTGGTGCCCGCCGGGGATGCTGGGCATCGGTATCGGCGGCACGGCCGAACACTGCATGCTGCTGGCCAAGCAGGCGCTGATGGAGCCGATCGACATGGCTCAGCTTAAGCAGCGCGGGCCGCAGAACGATATCGAGGCGATGCGGATCGAGATCTTCGACAAGGTCAATGCGCTCGGCATCGGTGCCCAGGGGCTGGGCGGGCTATCGACCATCCTCGACGTCAAGATCCTCGATGCGCCGTGCCATGCCGCGGGCAAGCCGGTGGGGATGATCCCCAATTGCGCCGCCACGCGCCATGCGCACTTCACGCTTGATGGCTCGGGCCCGACCTTCCTCGAAAAGCCCAACCTCAACGAGTGGCCCGAAGTGCACTGGACGCCAGACAAGGCGGCCAAGCGCGTCAACCTCGATACGCTGACCCATGAGGAAGTGCGCGGCTGGAAGCAGGGGGACCGGCTGCTGCTCAATGGCAAGATGCTGACCGGCCGTGATGCCGCGCACAAGCGGATCCAGGACATGCTCGCCGCTCAGAAAAACGGGGGGGGCGAACCGCTCCCGGTCGAGTTCAAGGGCCGCGCGATCTATTATGTCGGCCCGGTTGACCCGGTGATGGGTGAAGTGGTCGGCCCGGCTGGCCCGACCACCGCCACCCGGATGGACAAGTTCACCGACATGATGTGCGAGCTGGGCCTGCTGACCATGATCGGCAAGGCCGAACGCGGCCAGGGCGCGACCGAGGTGATCGCCAAGCACAAGATTTCCTACCTGATGGCCGTCGGCGGCGCGGCCTACCTGGTTGCCCGGGCGATCCGTGAGGCCAAGGTCGTCGCGTTCGAGGACCTGGGCATGGAAGCGATCTATGAATTCACGGTCGAGGACATGCCGGTGACCGTCGCGGTCGACAGCGATGGCAACAATGTCCACCAGCTCGCCCCGCTGTTCTGGAAGGAAAAGATCGCGCGCGAAGGCCTGCTGCCGGTCAAATAGGCGGGCAACGGAGCAACGGGCGGCGTTCGACCAATGACGCCTGCGGTTCGACCAAGCCGCTGGCCTTGGCGGGCTTGCTGGGGCTAGTCAGGAAGCCAATGGAGCAGACTGCGCCTTTCACGCCGCGCGTGCCGTTCAAGCTGGTTCTGGCCTCGATCGCCGGGGTCTGGCTGGCCTATTTCGCGCTGGCAACGCTGCGCGGCTGGCTGGTCGGGCTCGAAATGTTCGATGCGCTGCTGTGGCGCCGAATTCTCGTCACGCTCGGCTCGATGGCGGTGACGTTGGCGCTGTGGCCGATCGTCCGCCTGCTCGATCCGCGGCCGTTCTGGGTGAAGGTCGGGGCTGTACTGCTGATGGCGCTGCCGGCCTCGGTGCTGCTGGCGGCGATCAACCAGGCCGTCTTTGCCGATATCGAGAACAGGGTTGTTGCCACGATCGGTGAGCGCGAGGGCCTGCGCATCCGCAGCGACGAAAGCGGCAACCTGCTGGTCGATCCGCTGGAGCGCGAGGCGGAAGTTGCGGCAACGCCCGCCCCGCTGCCCACGGCCGCGCCAGTCGCCACCGGCGCGGCGCGACCGACCATCACGATCAACGCCGAAACCCGCGCTGATAACCGGCTGCGTCAGCTCGTCGATGTTGCGCTGGGGCGCTATTACCTGCTGCTGGCTTGGGCGGCGCTGTACTTCTCGCTCGCCAATGCCGAACAGGCCCGCGCGGCCGAGCGGCGCGAAGGCAAGTACCGCCGCGCGGCGAAGGCATCGGAGCTGCGGTCCTTGCGCTATCAGGTCAACCCGCACTTCCTGTTCAACACGCTCAATTCGCTCTCGGCGCTGGTCATGACCGGCAAGGGTCAGGCGGCCGAGCAGATGATCCAGACGCTCTCTACCTTCTACCGCCGCAGCCTGGCTGGCGATCCGACCGGTGATGTTGCGCTTGACCAGGAAATCGCGCTCCAGCGGCTCTATCTCGAGATCGAAGCGGTGCGGTTCCCAGAGCGGCTGCGCACCCGGTTCGACATTCCGGCCGCGCTGGCCGATGCGCGGATGCCGGGGATGATCCTGCAGCCGCTGATCGAGAATTCGGTCAAATATGCCGTCTCGGCCACGACCCGTCCGGTTACCCTGACCGTGGCCGCCCGCGAGGAATATGGCTGCCTGGTGATCGAGGTGGCCGACGATGGCCCCGCCGCCAAGGAGGCCAAGCCCGGCTTCGGGATCGGCCTTGCCAATGTCCGCGATCGGTTGGCCGCTCGCTATGGTGACGCTGCCCAGATTACGTCCGTCCCGGTGGCGGGCGGGGGCTGGCGTTCGCAAATCCGCTTACCCCTGGAGCGCCATGACTGACACTGCTGCCCCGGCCCCCTTGCGCACCCTGATCGTCGATGACGAACCCCTGGCGATCGAGCGGATGCAGGTCATCTGCCGTGACCTCGCCGGGCTCGATGTCGCAGGTACGGCACAGGATGGGGCCGCGGCGCTGCGGATGATCGATGCGCTGGCGCCCGACCTGGTCCTGCTCGACATGACCATGCCCGAGCTGGACGGACTGGCTGTTGCACGCGCGCTGACCGGGCGCAAGCCGCGCCCGGCGGTGATCTTCGTCACCGCGCATGAGAACTTCGCGGTTGAGGCCTTCGATCTCGACGCGGTTGATTATGTCCTGAAGCCGGTCACCCCCGACCGGCTCGAGCGGGCTGTCGCCCGGGCCTTGGCGCGCCGCGGCGAGCGGGCCGAACAGGGCGGTGACTGGCTGACCGAGTTCTGGGTGCCTTATCGTTCCGAACTGCTGCGGATTGCCGCTGCCGATGTCGACCGGATCGATGCCGAGCGCGACTATGTCCGGCTGCATGTCGGTGAGCGCAGCTATTTGCTGCTGCAAACGGTGACCGGGCTGGAAGCGCGGCTCGATCCGCAGCGTTTCATTCGCCTCCACCGCTCGACGATCCTGCGGCGCGACCGGATCACCGGGCTGCGCCACGATGGCCTGGGCGTCTGGTCGGCCGAACTGGCCGACGGATCGGCGGTGCGGATCGGGCGGACTTACCTTGCCAAGGCCAAGGCAATGGCCGGGCGCTAAAGTGATTTCGGCAAAAGTTTAGGGCCAGGCAGGCGGGGGTCGCACATCCCGCGCTGCCTGGCCCTGACCCCCGGGGCTGTGGGGGGTATCCGGCTACGGCCTCAACTCTTGTCGAGCTGGCCGGCAAACTGGGCTTCGAACTGACGGCGCACTTCGGCGCGGCAGGCCTTCTGTTCCTGCGCGGCGCGGCTGCGCGATCCGGTGGCCGTGGCATTGCGGCACAGCTGCACTCCGGCACCATCGACGCGGCGCTCCAGGGTGGCGCGGCCGGCGGGGCTGTTGAGGTTGAGATCGTCGGTCTTGATCACCAGGCCGCCGTTGGTCTGGGCCAGGACGGGGGCGGTGCCGGCGGCGAGCAGCGCAGCTGCGATCAGGGGGCGGATAAACATGGCGGTTCTCCTCGGGATTGGCACCAAAGGGGGGCGGTGCAAAACCGGGATATGCTGTGTTGGTGTAGCGATACAGCAACGCTCGACGAGGAACCGTTCCGTCCCGATCAAGCGCCGGATTTGCCGACCAAGCGCTGAACCGGTCCGGCGAACAGTACACAGGTTTCGGCTGTCAGCGCGCCGAATCGCGTGATAGGGCAGGGCCAATGCTCATCGCGCTCGTCTTTCTGCTGGGGATCGCCAACTTCGCGGTCCACCGCGCCGTGCTGACCAGCGAACACCCGCTGCTGGGCCAGGTGCCGTGGTTCTTTCACCTGCTGGGCGGGCGGTTCAGCCTGCTGGTCGAATTCATCATGCTGCTCGGCGCGATGCTGATGGTGGCTGGTGGATCGACGGGATGGGCCTGGTTCTACGCCGGTTACAGCGCAGTCAACGCCGGCTCGGCCTGGCTGATCCTGAGCGGGCGGGTCTG
>Ga0073920_1000008_pt1 | contig 48068 bp, 41 predicted proteins | sample GWRWT4_2Sept14_2_FD_70953 | JGI IMG/M metagenome (GOLD analysis project Ga0073920, IMG submission 70953) | Sand microcosm microbial communities from a hyporheic zone in Columbia River, Washington, USA - GW-RW T4_23-Sept-14 | ecosystem: Engineered > Artificial ecosystem > Sand microcosm >...
CACACGCCAAAACCAAGCAGCGCCCAGAGCCAGACATCGATGATGAACAGGACATCGCCGTGAAACCACTGGCTGGAAAACGGCTCGAGGAAGCGGATGCCGTAAACATTGAACCAGTCGAACAGCGGATGGCTGAGCGTGCCGATCAAGCTGAGCAGGTAGAGCCACTTGAAGTTGATCGGCAGGCGCGTTTCAGGCCGCGTGCCGCGTCCGGTCTGCCAGCGATCAAACCACCACAGCGCTCCTGCGAGCAGCAAAGGCAGCAGCAGCATCGCCAGCGGGCCATGGGTGATCCCGCGCCGGAAACCGAGATGCTCGGTCCCCTCCAGCCAGAAGAAGCAGGCCGCATCGATATCTGGAAGATTGGCGCCAATGATCAGCGCTGGCATGGCCAGCCCGGTCCGGCGCTTGAGGCCAGCCTGCCCCAGCACCGCGCCGATCAGGGAATGAGTCAGGTTGTCCATGCTGGCGCAGGCCAGGCCGGGTTACAGCTCCGGCCCGCTGTCCTCCACCGTCCACGTCTGGCCCTTGGCGAGCAGCTTGGCGAGGTTGGGTTCCTTGCCCGCGCTGGCCTTGGCGCGCTCGGCCATCACCGCCGCCTCAAAGGTCGGGCGCGGATCGTCGTAGAGGACGCCGAGCGCCATCGGGAACGGCCCGAACGGCATTTCGACCAGCATGTGTGCGATCGAGCGGTTGGTCACATCGTGAACGATCACGCCCGCCGACTGCCAGTCACCGTCGACCACATCGACAACCTTGAGCGTCAGCTTTTCGGTGTCGAGCGCAATGCCGTGCGTGCCCTTGGCGAACAGCATCGGCTCACCATTGGCGAGCCACAACTGACGATCTTCCGCCCCCTTCGGCGCGGCGAAATCGTTGAAGACGTCCTTGTTGTAGACGATGCAGTTCTGGAAGATCTCGACGAAGGCCGCACCCTTGTGGTGGTAGGCGGCCTTCAGCACGTCCGGCAGGTTTTTCGACACGTCGAACCCGCGGGCGATGAAGCGCGCGCCGGCACCCAGCGCAAAGGCGCAGGGGCTGGCGGGCCGATCGACCGAGCCGAGCGGCGTGGTCGGGCTGGTCGTGCCTTCGCGGCTGGTCGGCGAGTACTGGCCTTTGGTCAGGCCGTAGATCTCGTTATTGAACAGCAGAATCTGGCAATCGAGGTTACGGCGCAGCACGTGCATCGTGTGGTTGCCGCCGATCGACATACCATCGCCGTCACCCGTCACCAGCCAGACGTCGAGCTGCGGATTGGCCAGCTTGATGCCTGTCGCAAAGGCCGGGGCACGGCCGTGGATCGTGTGGAAGCCATAGCTTTCGACGTAATAGGGGAAGCGGCTGGAGCAGCCGATACCCGATACGAAAACGGTATTGGCCGGGTCCGCGCCCAGTTCCGGCAGGGTGCGCTGCACCGCCTTCAGAATCGCATAGTCCCCGCAACCGGGGCACCAGCGGACTTCCTGGTCGGTCTCCCAGTCCTTCAGCGTCGTGGTCGCCGCGATCTTGGTCATCTCGTTCATAGGTTCACCGCTTTCACGCTGGGCAACTGCTGTTCGTTGGGGGGCACGTCATCGCCCCCGGCATTGCCGGGCACTCCGTCGAAATAGGTCGCGATCGCCGCTTCGACCTCGGCAATCGCGAAGGGCTGGCCGCTCGTCTTGGTCAGTGGCTGGGCATCGACCAGGAACTGGTCGCGCAGCACGGTCTTGAACTGGCCGGTGTTCATTTCAGGCACCAGCACCTTGTCATAGCCCTTGAGCAGTGCGCCCAGGTTCTGCGGCATCGGCCAGATGTGGCGAACGTGAATGTGGCTCACGTCCAGCCCCTTGGCCCGCGCTCGGCCGACCGCCTGATGGATCGGGCCATAGGTGCTGCCCCAGCCAACCACGGCCAGCTTGCCGTCCGGATTGCCAAGGCAGACCTCTTGATCAGGGATCGATTGGGCAATGCCATCGATCTTGGCCTTGCGGGCGTCGGTCTGGGCCTGGTGGTTGCCGGGCGAATAATCGAGGTGGCCGGTATCGACTGCCTTCTCGATCCCGCCGATGCGGTGCATCAGGCCGGGTGTGCCGGGCTTGATCCACGGCCGCTTGCCATTGGCATCGCGCTTGTAGGGCAGCAGGCTATCGCCGGCGTTCTTTTCGGCCAGGAACGAAACCGGGAATTCCTTGAACGTTGCCGGGTCCGGCACCAGCCAAGGCTCGGCCGCGTTGGCGATATAGCCATCGGTCAGCAGGATCACCGGGGTCATGTACTGCACGGCGATCCGGCAGGCCTCGATCGCGCATTCGAACGCGTCGGACGGGCTACGGGCCGAGACCACCGGGATCGGGGCATCGCCGTTGCGGCCATAGACCGCCTGGTAAAGGTCTGACTGCTCGGTCTTGGTCGGCAGGCCCGTCGAGGGCCCGCCACGCTGGGAGTTGACGATCACCAGCGGCAGCTCGGTCATTACCGCCAGGCCCATCGCCTCACCCTTGAGCGCGATACCCGGGCCGGAGCTGGAAGTTACGCCCAGCTGGCCGGCATAGCTGGCGCCGATCGCGGCGCAGATTGCGGCAATCTCGTCTTCCGCCTGGAAAGTGGTGACGCCGAATTCCTTCAGCCGCACCAGCGCGTGGAGGATCGAGCTGGCCGGGGTAATCGGATAGCCACCGAAGAACATCGGCAGGTGCGCCAGCTGCGCGCCAGCGACCAGGCCGAGCGCCACGGCATCGGCCCCGGTGATCGTGCGGTAGAGCCCCGCCGGGGTCGGCACCGGGCCGAGGTGCAGCTTCTTGACGTGCCCGCCCAGCTCGGCCGTTTCGCCATAGGCATGGCCGGCATTCAGTGCGGCGACGTTGGCATCGGCCAGGATCTGGTTCTTGGCGAACTTGGCGTTGAGCCAATCAATCAGCGGCTGCCGGTCACGATCGAACATCCACAGCGCCAAGCCCAGCGTCCACATGTTCTTGCAGCGCAAGGCTTCCTTGTTGCCAAGGCCAAACGGCTTGACCGATTCCAGCGTCAGCGCGGAAATATCGAAGGCCAGCACCTGCCACTTGGCCAGGCTGCCATCCTCCAGCGGACTGACATCGTACTTGGCCTTTTCCAGGTTACGCTTGGTGAACTCACCGGTGTCGGCAATGATCAGCCCGCCGGGCTTGAGCGCGCCGACATTGGTCTTCAGCGCCGCCGGGTTCATCGCCACCAGCACGTCAGGCGCGTCGCCCGCCGTATCGATCGAGGTCGAGCCGAAGTTGATCTGGAACGCCGAAACGCCAAACAGTGTGCCCTGCGGCGCGCGGATTTCTGCCGGGAAGTCCGGGAAAGTGGCGAAGTCATTGCCCGCCAGCGCGCTTGAGAGGGTGAATTGCCCGCCGGTAAGCTGCATCCCATCGCCCGAGTCGCCCGCAAAGCGGACAACAACGGCTTCGGGAGCGGCGGTGGACTTTGCTTCGGGATCGGCCAGTTGCGTTGCCATGCGTATTCCTCATCAGGCGGACCGGCCCGCCTCGTCCTCGCGAAGCGCCCTAGTCCCCTCCCCGCGTGCCCGGCAATCAAGAAAAACTGCGCGCCGGGCAACCTGGCTCACTTGAGAAGCGCCAAGGCGGCTAGTCAAGGGACAAAACGCGACTTAACCTGTCGGTTAAATCATCAAAAGAGAGAGGTGCCTGCATGTCCGACAAGACCCCGTTGATCCGTGAAGACGTGCAGGGCTTCTTGGCAATGATGAACAGCCTGCCCGCGCCGGAACGGCTTGACCCGGCCGAACAGCGCGCTGGCTACCTGGGGCTGAAGGCCATGACCGAGGCCGATCCCCGGCCGATGGCGGTGATCAAAGACCTGACCTGCCCCGGACCGGCCGGCGCTATTCCGGTGCGGTTCTATGACGTACGCGAGAACCGCGAGCCCTCGCCGGTGATCCTGTTCTTCCACGGCGGCGGCTTTGTGATCGGCGATCTGGATACCCACAATTCGCTGTGCACCGAACTCTCGGCCGAGCTCGACCTGCCGGTCCTGGCGGTCAACTATCGCAAGGCGCCCGAGCACCCCTTCCCCGCCGCACCGGACGATTGCGAAGCCGTGGCGCGCTGGCTCGCCGCCAGCCCGGCCGAGCTTGGCCGCACCGTGACCGGCCTGGTCACGATCGGCGGCAGCGCCGGGGGCAACCTGGCGACGGTCACGGCCCGCGCGCTGATCGATCAGCGGGCTGCCGCGCCGATGCTGCTGCAGGTTCTGCTCTACCCGGCCACCGACGAAAGCCAGGATGGATCGATGGAGCGGTTCGCTGAGGGCCATCTGCTGACCAAGGTGGCGATGGACTGGTTCTATTCGCTCTACCTGCCCAAGAGCGGCGACCCGCGCGCCTTCCCCCTGCATGCCAGCGCCGAGGGGATGTGCCCGACCATCGTTGCCACTGCCGGGCTCGATCCTCTGCAGGATCAGGGCCGCCGCATCGCCTCCAAGCTGGTCGATGCCGGGGTCGATACGGTCTTCCTGCACATGCACGGGCTGACGCACGATTTCACCACCACCCGCAAGGTCCTGCCCAGCGCCGCGGCCGCCACGGCCAAGATCATCGCGGCAATGAAGTTGATGCTGACCAAGGTTTGAGGGTAAGGGGCCGCCCATGTCCCAAAAACCCCCCAAGACTGACTTTGCCGCCCTGCCCTATCGCCCCTGCGTTGGGGTGATGCTGGTCAATGCCTCTGGCCTGGCCTTTGTCGGCAAGCGCATCGACACCCGCGGTCAGCCTGATGAGGGCGGGGTCTATTGGCAGATGCCCCAGGGCGGGATCGACGAGGGCGAGGAACTGCGCGAGGCCGCGCTGCGCGAGCTGTGGGAAGAGACCGGCGTGGTCGAAGAGCACGTCACCATCCTGGCCCAGACCCGCGAGGAAGTGCTCTATGACCTGCCCGACGAGCTGATGGGCAAGCTGTGGGGCGGCAAGTATCGCGGCCAGCGCCAGCACTGGGTGCTGGCCCGCTTCAACGGCGAGGACCATCACATCCGGCTCGACGCCCACGATCCGGCCGAGTTTTGCGAGTGGCAGTGGATGGAGCCGGCGCAATTGCCCGAGGTGATCGTGCCCTTCAAGAAGCGCGTCTACCGCGCCGTGCTCGACGAGTTTCGTGACCTGATCTGACGCGTCAGTTTTCCGAAACCACCGGCTTGGCCTGCACCGCTTCGACCGTGACCATTTGCGGGGCCGGTCCCTGCTGGATCGCGGCGGCCAGCTCCTTGGCCGGGACACAGGTCCCACCGCACAGCTGCTCCAGCCGGGCGAGGTTGCGGCGGGCACGTTCGACCGCACCCTTTTCGGCCAGGGCCATGCCCTCACCCGACAGGGCGTAGACATTGGCCGGCTCGATCGTCAGCACTTCGCGGTAATAACGCAGCGCCTTGCCCTGCAGCCCTTGCTTGCGGGTCGCTTCGGCCAGGTTGAGCAGGATCGCGACATGCCGGGGCTGGAACACCAGCGCCGCCTCATAGGCATCGATCGCGGCATTGGCATCGCCAGCAGCCAGCGCCTTGCGGCCATCGGCCACCAGTAGCGCGGCGCGCGGATCGAGCGGAACAGGCGGCGCGGACAGGCTGACGCTGGCCGTGACTGCCGCCAGCAAGGACAAGGCAAGCGCGGCAGGGGTATAACGCATCAATTGCTCCCGAAGGCTCGACATCGCCCAGCCTGTTATCAGGTCTTCCGGAAACAGGCGACGAAAAAGCCGTCGGTGCCGTCACGGTTCGGGGAAAGGCGCAGGCCAGGGCCGCGCTGTTCACCGGCACCGAGGTGCAGCTCCTGGGCCGTCCAGCCTGGATTGCGCGCCAGGAAGGCAGCGGCCTGACTGGCGCCTTCGGCATCGAGCAGCGAACAGGTAACAAAGCCCAGTCGCCCGCCGGGACGCAGCAGGGTTGCCGCCAGATCGAGCAGCCGCGCCTGAACTGCGGCATAGCGGGCAAGTTGATCCGGCGTCAGCCGCCAGCGCCCTTCGGGGCTGCGGCGCCAGGTCCCCGTGCCCGAACAGGGGGCGTCGACCAAAACCGCGTCGGCCTGGCCTGCCAGATCGGCCAGCACCTCCGCCTCACGATTCGGATTAAGCAGGCGGGTTTCGGCAATCGTCACCCCGGCCCGCCAGGCGCGCGGTTCCAGCCGCGACAGGCGGGCGCGGTCGGTATCGGTGGCAATCAGCCGCCCGCGATTGTCCATCGCTGCGGCGAGTGCGAGCGTCTTGCCCCCGGCCCCGGCGCACAGGTCAATCACCAATTCGCCGGGCTGCGCGTTCAACGCCGAGCAGACCAGCTGCGAGCCGATATCCTGCACCTCGATCTGGCCGGACAGGTAAGCCTCCCAGCCTTCGACTTGCGTTCCGTGCGGCAGGCGCATGCTCTGCGCTGCGAAGCCCGGTTCAGCGGGCAGCGGCAGCTCGAGCATATCGCGATCAGCCTTGAGGGTATTGACCCGCAGATCGAGTGGCGCGCGCCCGAGCAGCGCCTCGGCATCCTCGCCAGCGATGTCGCTCTCCGCCAAAGCCCGTTCCAGCCACGGCGGTGCCACGCCGCCGGCTGCAACCGGCTCTTCCGCCGCAATCGGCGCGGGCGCATGGCCCTGCCCATCAAACAGCCCGGCCAGGTTCGGATCGTCCTGTGCCAGCCGCAGCATGGCAGCACGGCCAGCGACCGGCACCGGCCCGCAGGCGCGGATCGCGGCATAGACCAGATCACGCACCGCGCGGCGGTCCTTGCTGCCGGCAAAGCGGCGGGTGCGGAACCATTCGCCGACGATCCGGTCGGCCGGCGCGCCACTGGCGCGGGCAGCCGCAATCACCAGATCAAGGATCTCGATCGCCGCCTGGACGCGGGCGCCTGGGGTCACAGGCCCGTCACAGCTTGTAGTTCGGCGCCTCGCGGGTGATCGTCACGTCGTGGACGTGGCTTTCCTTGAGCCCGGCGTTGGTGATGCGCACGAAATTGGCATTGGTGCGCAGGTCTTCGATCGTGGCCGAACCGGTATAGCCCATCGCCGCCTTGATCCCGCCGACTAGCTGGTGGACGACATCGCGGGCCGGCCCCTTGTACGGCACCTGGCCTTCGATCCCTTCGGGCACCAGTTTCATCTGGTCCTTGATATCGCCCTGGAAATAGCGGTCCGCGCTGCCGCGGCCCATGGCCCCGACCGAACCCATGCCGCGGTACGACTTGTAGGCGCGGCCCTGGTACAGGAAGGTCTCGCCCGGCGCTTCCTCGGTCCCGGCCAGCATCGAGCCAACCATGATGGTCGAGGCCCCGGCAGCGAGCGCCTTGGCCGCATCGCCCGAGGTGCGCAGGCCGCCATCGGCGATGATCGGAGTCTTGCTGTCCGCCGCGGCGCGCGCGGCTTCCATGATCGCGGTCAGCTGCGGCACGCCGACGCCAGCGACGACGCGGGTGGTGCAGATCGAGCCGGGCCCGATCCCGACCTTGACCGCATCGGCCCCGGCATCGATCAGCGCCCGCGTTGCTTCGTAAGTCGCAACATTGCCGGCGATGACCTGGGCCGAGTTGGACAGCTTCTTCACGCGCTCGACCGACCGCGCGACGTCCTTGTTGTGGCCGTGGGCGGTGTCGATGATCACCACGTCGCACTCGGCGGCTAGCAGGGCCTCGGTGCGTTCGAAGCCCTTGTCGCCGACTGTGGTCGCGGCGGCGACGCGCAGGCGCCCGGTCGCATCCTTGGTGGCGTCGGGATAGGTGATCGCCTTTTCCATGTCCTTGACCGTGATCAGGCCGGTGCAATGGAAGTTTTCATCGACCACCAGCAGCTTTTCGATCCGGCGGGCGTGGAGCAGGCGACGCGCTTCATCCTGGCTGACGCCGGCGGTTACCGTAGCCAGGTTCTCATGCGTCATCAGCTCGCGCACCGGCTGGGCCGGGTTGGCGGCAAAGCGGACGTCGCGGTTGGTCAGGATGCCGACCAGCCGACCGCCAGCTTCAACCACCGGGATGCCCGAGATGCGGTTGGCTTCCATCAGCGCGCGCGCCTCACCCAGCGAGGCATCGGGGCCGATCGTGATCGGGTTGACCACCATGCCGCTTTCGAAGCGCTTGACCGCGCGGACGGCGGCGACCTGTTCCTCAATCGTCAGATTGCGGTGGAGCACCCCGATCCCGCCGAGCTGGGCCATCACGATCGCCATGTCAGCCTCGGTCACGGTGTCCATCGCGGACGAAATCACCGGAATGTTGAGGCCGATCTGCGCGGTTAGCCGCGTGCTCGTATCCGCCATCGAGGGCAGGATATCGGATTCGGCCGGACGTAGCAGCACGTCGTCGAAGGTAAGGCCGAGAGGAATGTCCATGAGAGCCACTTTGCGTCTGGATGGGAAGATTCGTGGCGGCCCATGTAAACGCACTCCCCGCAGAGGGCTAGTGCCTCATTTAGAACGCGGTGGAACCTTCTTGAGGTCGGCAAAATGGCGCACCAGCGCGACGTGAAAGGCCACATCCTCGGCCGTGCCCGACAGGTCCAGCCCGGCCTTCACCTGATCGCCCGGGCGGTGGTAATCGGTATCGAAGAACCGCTCGACCCGCGCCAGGTCCGACCAGCTCGACGAGACCATCACGGTCGGCACGTCATGCTGCAGCAGCGCCCAGCCGTCCTGGCGGCGGATATAGGCATTGGCGGCATCCCCATCGACCACCTTGCGCTTCAGCGCCTTGGCCACGGCGAGGATGCCGGGATCGAGCGGGGTCAGCCCGCGCCCGACGATGCCGATCGGCGCGCCGCGCGGTGCCAGCGCAAAGCTGTCGATGTTGAAGGCCGCGACGATCTGGTTCAGCGGCAGCGGCGGATCCTCGGCAAAGGCCTCTGCCCCCAGCAGCCCGATTTCCTCAGCCGTGGTGGCGAGGAAATAGACGTCGCGGTCCATCGCCGGGCCCTTGGCGAGGCGGCGTGCAATCTCGGTCAGCGCGGCGATCCCGCTGGCATTGTCGATCGCGCCGTTGCAGATCAGGTCCTCGGCCGGCGCCGCCGCGCACTCGCCGAAGTGGTCCCAATGCGCGAGGAGCAGCACCGCCCCGCTTTCGGGACGGCGACCCGGCAGGCGCCCGATCACGTTGTGGGTGTTGATCCGGGTTTCGCGGGTGGTCGCCTCCAGCGTCACCGCAAGGTCAAGCAGCTTGGCGGAAAAGTCCGGCCGCTCGGCCAGGGCCTTCAGCGCCGCGAAATCGAGCGGCCCGCCGGCCAGCGCTCGCTGCATCCCCTCGGCGGTGATGAAGGCCTCAAGATCGCCGCCAAGCTCCTCGGTCGCCAAGGCATAGCCCGAGCGGCCACGACGGGCACGGACCTGCTCCAACGTTCGCTCACCATCGAGCACAGTCATCACCCCGGCCGCACCGGCTTTGAGCAAGGCGTTCTGCCGTTCCGACGTGTCATTGCCGCCATCGAGCAGCAGCGCGATCCGCCCGGCCAGCTCCGCGCGGCCAACCTCGGTCGCGCCCTTGCCCACGAACAGGATCGGCGCGCTGTTGACCAGGGTGCGCTTGCCCGAGGTGAAGACCTCGGTCGATCCGGGCGGCACGAATTGCGGGCGTCCCTTGCGGGAAAAGGTCGCACTGCTCGCAGCCGGCTCGCGCGCGACCAGCTTGACCGGCGCGAACCAGGCGTTGCGCGGATCGTTGGTGCCGGATTCCAGCCCGATCTCAAACCATTGCTGGCCCAGATAGCGCTGCGTCTTCGCCTCGCCCTCGGTGCCCGGTTCGCGCCCGTCATAGGCATCGCTCGCCAGTTCGGTGACATGCGCAAGCAGGGCCGCTTCAAGCGCCTTGTCGCGCCGTTGGGCCTGGGCCGGGGTAAACGCCAGCGCGGCCGCAATTGCAGCCAGCGCCAAACGGTTCATCGCACCCCAACAACGTTTCATCGCCCCGAGTCCTACAGCAGACGAGCCTGCGGACAAGCGGCTTTGAACAACCGCCATGCAGTTAAACCGCCGTGGTGGCAGGAAGGTTACACTTGCCGGAAACTATATTCGCTATTCGGCGGTCCAGCCGCCATCCATGGAAATATTGGCGCCAGTCAAGTTGCCCGCTTCATTGCGGCACAGGAACACCGCCAGCGCAGCCACTTCATCGGGCTGGACGAACTTCTTGGTCGGCTGCTTGGCCAGCAGGACATCGTTGATCACTGCTTCGCGGCTAAGGTTCCGGGTCTTCATGGTATCGGGGATCTGGTTCTCGATCAGCGCGGTCCAGACATAGCCGGGGCTGATGCAGTTGGCGGTGACGCCGCTGGTCGCCAGTTCCAGCGCCAGCGACTTGGTGAAGCCGGCGACAGCGTGCTTGGTCGCCACGTAAGGCGCCTTGAACGGCGAGGCGACCAGGCTGTGGGCCGATGCGGTCGAGATGATCCGGCCCCAGCCGCGCGCCTTCATCCCCGGCACGGCGAGGCGGCAGGCGTGGAACACGGCCGAAAGGTTGAGCGCGACAATCGCATCCCACTTGTCGACCGGAAACTCGTCGACCGCAGCAACGTGTTGCATCCCGGCGTTGTTGACCAGGATATCGACCTCACCCGCGCCGGCCATCAGCGCCTCTACCCCGGCGGCAGTCATCAGGTCGGCTGCGACATGGCGCGCGTTCATTTCCTGACACAGCGTGGCAATCTCTTCGTCCGAGCCGAAGCCGGAAAGGATCACTTCCGCCCCTTCGGCATGCATCGCCCGGGCGATCGCCAGGCCAATGCCCGAGGTGGAACCGGTAACCAGCGCGCGCTTGCCCTTCAGAAACATGCTCGACTCCAATACGATGTTGCGAGACAGTCCATTGCGGTCGGGGCGCGCCCCTGTCCAGTACGAACAAGCCGAAGGAAAGGGACGCACCATGCGGCTGGATGATTTTGACCCCAATGCGATCAAGGTAGAGGACCAGCGCGGCACTGGCGGGGGCTTCCGCATGGGCGGAGCAGGCGGGAAGCTGGGCTGCGGCACGATTGTGATCGCACTGGTCGGCTACTTCGTGTTCGGGATCGATCCGGTCCAGACCATCGGCGGCTTGCAGCAGATGGACAGCGGCGCGGGCCAGCAGCAGACCGGCCCGGCAGTCGGCGGATCAGATGCCAGCCAAAGCTGCACGGTCGATGCCCTGAGCCGCGAAAGTTGCAACGCGCTGTCCTCGCTCAACAAGACCTGGGAACCGGTTTTCGCCGCGTCAAACGTCCGCTTTCAAGCGCCCGAACTCGTGTTCTACTCGCAGAACGGCTCCTCGGGCTGCGGCGCGGCGCAAAGCGCGATGGGCCCGTTCTATTGCCCGACCGACCAGGGCATCTACATCGACACCGATTTCTACCGTGAGATGGAACAGCGTCTCGGCGCCGGGGGCGATTTTGCCCGCGCCTATGTGATGGCACACGAATATGGCCACCACATCCAGACGATGACGGGCATGGCCGATCAGATCCGCTCGGCCCAGCAGCAGAACCCCAGCCGCGCCAATAACCTGCAGGTACGGATGGAATTGCAGGCCGATTGCTATGCCGGGGTCTGGGCCGCCAAGAACCGCGACCGGATCGAACCCGGCGATATCGAGGAAGGCATGACCGCCGCCCATTCGATCGGCGATGATACGCTGATGAAGAGCGCCGGCCGCCGCCCAGTCGAAGCTGCCTTTACCCACGGTTCCAGCGAGCAGCGCATGGCCTGGCTGCGCAAGGGGCTGGAAAGCGGCAATGAGGACGCCTGCGACACCTTCGCGGATATGCGGCGGCGCGGATGATTGTTGCCCGGGGGAACCTTGGCACATAGACTGGCGTTACATCCATCAGGGGGCTGCTGGAGTTACCGCGCAATGCGCTTTGCCCTGTTTATCGCCTGCCTGATCGTCCCCGTGAGTGCTTTTGCGCAGGATGCCAAGCCCGCCGAGAGCAAACCAGCCGAAGCCAAGGAACCAGACAAGCCCGTCAGTGACCGCGAGCCGAGCATGGGCGATGCAATGGCCACCCCCGCGTCCGATCTGAACCTCAAGAAGGACACGATCCCGCCGCTGCTGCTGACCGCGCAGGAGCGGCCCTATGCCCTCACCGGCCTGAAGCGCTGCCCCGAGATCGCGGCCGCCGTGGGTGAGCTTGATGCTGTGCTTGGCCCCGATGTCGATCTGCCCGCCGAGGCCAGGAATCGCATGAGCGCCGGACGCGTGGCCCAGGCGGCGGTCGGCTCATTCATCCCATTTCGCGGCCTGATCCGCGAGATTTCGGGGGCCAACGAACAGGAACGCAAGATCCAGGCCGCCGTTCAGGCGGGTGTCGCGCGGCGGGCCTATCTGAAAGGCGTGGGCGAGGCGCGAGGCTGCCGCTATCCGGCGCGCTCAGCCGGACCGGCCGATATCGCGGCGCTGGTTGCAGCGCCGGCCCAGGCCCAGGCCGAAGCCAAGCCGGAACGCAAGCCATCGCGCAAGCAACGCAGCAAGGGCGTGACCTTTACCTCGGAGCCAGTGGTCCAGCCGGTCAAGAAGTAGCTTCCGCGCTGCGCGGGCCTGCGCTAGCCCACTGGCCATGCGCCTGACCGATTGCCACAACATCGCCGATTTCCGCGAACTCGCCCGCCGCCGCCTGCCCTGGCCGGTGTTCGACTATATCGACGGCGCCGCCGATGACGAGGTGACCAAGGCGCGCAATACCAGCGCCTTCGATAGCGTGGACCTGGTGCCCGACGTGCTGGCCGGCGTGGCCGAGATCGACACTTCGATCACGCTGATGGGCCGCAGAAGCGCCCTCCCCCTAATGCTTTCCCCCACCGCGCTGCAACGCGTGTTCCACTGGCAGGGCGAGCGGGCCGTGGCGCGGGCGGCGGAGAAGTACGGCCTGTGGTTCGGCATCTCCAGCCTGGCGACGGTGAGCATTGAGGAGACTGCGGCGCTCACCAATGGCCCCAAGCTGTTCCAGCTCTATGTTCACAAGGACAAGGGCCTCAACCGCTCGATGATCGAGCGCTGCCAGGCCGCCAAGTTCGATTGCATCGCGCTGACGGTCGACACGATCGTTTCCGGCAAGCGCGAGCGCTGCGCCCGTTCGGGCTTTACCTCGCCGCCCAAGTTCACGGCGCGCAACCTCTTGGGCTATGCGATGAAGCCGCGCTGGGGGCTGGATTATGTGCTGCGCGAGAAGTTCAGCCTGCCCAACCTCGATACCCATGTGGCCGAAGGGACCGGAGAGGCGGTCTCGATCGCCGGATACTTCAACACCATGCTCGACCAGTCGATGGACTGGAACACCGCCGCCGATATCCGCGCGCAGTGGGGCGGCACCTTCTGCCTGAAGGGCGTTATGAGCGCGGCTGACGCGCGCCGTGCGGTCGAGATTGGCGCAGATGCGATCATGATCTCCAACCACGGCGGCCGCCAGCTTGACGGCAGCCGCGCGCCGTTCGACCAGCTGCGCGAGATCGTCGATGCCGTCGGCGGCGAGATCGAGATCATCTGCGATGGCGGCGTGCGGCGCGGCACCCACGTGCTCAAGAGCCTCTGCGCCGGAGCTACCGCTGCCTCGGGCGGACGGCTTTACCTCTATGCCCTGGCCGCGGCCGGGCAGGACGGCGTGGAACGCGCGATCATGCTGCTCAAGGACGAGATCGAGCGCGGCATGAAGCTGATGGGCGTGACCAGCGTCGATCAGCTGACCGCTGACCGGCTGCGCTGGCGCTGACACAGCAACGGCGGAGGCGGATCACTCCACCCCCGCCGCTTCCTGCAGGGCTGCAAGGGGCTAGCTTCAACCCTGCTTGGAAAGCCGTTCGATTTCGGCGTCGAGCTGTTTCACGATGTCTTCGCGGATCGCGGGCGAGAGCTTGTCATCCTTGCTGATCCGGTCGCGGGCGGACTTCAGCCCGTCGGCTGCCTTGGCCAGTGCCGCACCGGCCGAGCAGAAGCGCATTACCACCTTCTGCTTCTTGCCATCGACAGCGGGGGTTTCGGATTCGAAGGACGAGATCTTCGCCCCGTCGGCGCAGGCAATCGCAACCTTCGGATCGGCAACGCTGAAGGCCATGACATGCGGTGCGCCATCGCCATGGACCCGCTTAAGCACGACACGCGGCCCAGCTCCTTCCGGCGGAATCGGCAGGTCGGGCATGTCGGGGATCGAGGCCAGCGCCTTTTCCACCCGGGCCTCAATTTCTTTCTCGCTCAGTATCTTGTCGGACTTGAAGACGATGGTCTTGCCGTCCTTGGTCACAATCCGGGTCTTGAGATCGGGATCGTCAACCGTCGCGCCGCCTTCCTTGTCGACAATGACGATGCGGTGCTGCTTGACGACCTTCGGCGCTTCCGGCGCTTCGGGCGCAGCTGGAGCTGCAGGCGGTGCCGGGGGCGCCGGCGGGGCAGCGGCATCTTGCGCGGCGGCATAGGTAACCGAAGCCGTCAGCGGCAGGGCCAGGGCGGCACCAGCGAGCAGCAGGCGGCCGATGGTGCGGCGCGTGGGGGTGGGATCACTCATGGTCAGGCTCCTCAAACGATGGATGACAGAGGCCTCACCAACCACCGGGCAGGCGATCGATGCGGCCAGGGAAACGCGGGGGGCGCGGGCATAGTCGGCAATCAGCGCGCCATAGGCTGCACGGATCGCGGCATCGCGGCCGGCGACAACGCGGGCATCGCAGGCCGCCTCCTGATCGCGCCGCAGCGCGCGCCAGGCCAGCCAGGCCAGCGGATTGAACCAGTGCAGCGCCAGCAGCGGCTGCATCGCCATATTGACTGCCAGGTCCCGGCCGCGGTGGTGTTCCAGCTCGTGCGCGATGGCCAGGTCGCGGGCGGTCTGGTCAGGCTGAGCCATGAAACCATGCGGCAAGGCGATGACCTTGTCGGTCAGGCCAAAGGCCAAGGGAGTTGGCGCGGCGGGGGTTTCGACCAGGCGAATGCCATCGACATTGCCGACCGGCCGTGCGCTGGCCAGCAGCTCACTGCGCAGCGCGCGATAGCCCAGCAGCCGCCAGACCAGGAAGCCGACTGCGCCGGCCAGCCACAGGCCGATCAGCAGCGGCTCGACCCAGGCGAAGGACAGCGCTGGGGCGGCAGCGGCAGCAGTGGCAACGTCCCCGCTCATCATGACAACTTCGGTCGCGCCAACCGGCGCAGGCGCGGCCGGCAAGACCAGCGGCGGCAGGAACAGCCGCAGCAGCGGCAAGGCCCACAGTGCATAGGCCATGCCCGGCCCGAAGTGGCGCGAGACCGGGCGGCGCAGCAGCAGGACCAGCACGATCAGCGCGCCGGTGGTGACAAGGGTGTCGATCAGCCAGGTCATTTGCGCAGCTCCTTCAACAGGGCTTCGATCTGGGTCAGGTCCTTGTCGGTCAGCGCCTCGGCCTCGGCCAAGTGTGCGAACAGGCCAGCGGCGGACCCGCCGAACAGCCGGTCAACCAGCCGCTTCGATTCGCCGGTGGCGAAGTCAACGCGGGCGACCTTAGGCGAATAGAGGAAGCGCTTGCCATCGGGCGCGGTCTGCACCGCCTGCTTGGCGACCAGCCGCGAGAGCAGCGTCTTGACCGTGGCCAGCGTCCACCCGCGCGCCGGGGCGACGGCATCGGCCACCTCGTTCGCGGTCAGCGGCGAGCGCGTCCACAGCGCCTCCATCACCGCCTGCTCGGCTTCGCTGATCCGTTCGCCTTGCGGGTTATCATCCGCCATGTCGCATCCTCCCGATGTCTACATACGTAATCGACTACGAATGTAATCTTGAACGCGAGATGAATGCAGCGTCCCGTCACCGACCAACCGTCAGCCCGGACTTGATCCGGGCCTGGGCTTCTTCTTTTTGGTGGTGCGGGTGGCCGGGGGGCGTCCAGAAGAACAGCCTAGCCCCGGGTCAAGCCCGGGGTGACGGGGTGGAGTCGCGAAAGCAAATTGGGCTTTGTGTGGGTGAACACGCGGACAAGAGTGACTTCAACCCACAAAACCCTTAAACTTCTTGAGGTATTTGGGATTCCGAGGACTGTATGGAACTGCTTTCAGGCCTCAGTGCCATTAATGCTGCTATTCGCATCGGCAAATCTGTTGTTCAGGCCGATCACGCAATCGATACTGCTACATTGAAATCGAACCTAGCCAACATGATGAGTGAGTTGGCAAACGCAAAGATAGCTCAAATCGAACTGGTTGAGAGGATTCGTGAATTAGAAGAAGAGAATTCGCGACTTAAAGGTGCTTCGGAATCGATCGACCAACTGATCGAAAGTGGTGGATACAGGTATCAACCATCGGCCGAAGGCAGCCCGTTAGGATGGCCAGCTTGTCCGGCGTGTATTGCCAAGGACAAGCGCATTACGCTGCTGGTCCAAGACGGTGACATCCAAAGCGCCAAGTGCCCTTCCTGCGACGCGAACTTCAAGCCAGTCACCTGCTTCACAGCCCCTGGACGAACTGCTGTTCAAGACCGAAATGAACGCCGAGCTCGAAGCCAAGCCGAAATGAACGCTCGGATTGCGCAACTGAACAGGAACAGCCCTTATTAATACACCCGCTTCTTCGGCTTGATGTACTCGACGTCATCAGTCAGCGTGAACTCGTGCACCGGGCGGTAGTCGAGCTTGACCGCGCCGCCCTGGCCGCCCCAGCCGTCGAACCAGGCGGCGGTGTGCTTCATCCAGTTCTTGTCGTCGCGCTCGGGGAAGTCCTCGTGCGCGTGGGCGCCGCGGCTTTCCTTGCGGTTGTGGGCAGAGTGGATCGTGACCGAGGCCTGGGCGATCAGGTTGTCGAGCTCCAGCGTTTCGACCAGATCGGTGTTCCAGATCAGCGAGCGATCGGTCACGCCGATGTCCTGCATCCGGGCATAGGTTTTGGCGAGGTCAGCCTTGCCTTCTGCCATCAACGCCTCATCACGGAACACAGCGCAGCCCTTGGTCATGGTGCGCTGCATTTCCAGCCGCACTTCGGCGGTGGGCGATCCGCCCGCGGCGTGGCGGAAGTGATCGAGTCGGGTCAGCGCCAGATCGGCGCTATCGGCCGGCAGCGCGGCGTGGGCCGACTGCGGCTTGATCGTTTCTTTCAGCCGGTGCCCGGTCGCGCGGCCGAAGACCACCAGATCGATCAGCGAGTTTGAGCCCAGCCGGTTCGCGCCGTGGACCGAAACGCAGGCCGCCTCGCCCACTGCGAACAGCCCGGGGACGATCGTTTCCGGGTTCCCGTCCGCGCCGATGGTCATCACCTCGCCGTGAATGTTCGCCGGAATGCCGCCCATATTGTAGTGCACGGTCGGTATGGTCGGGATCGGCTGCCGGGTTAGATCGACTCCTGCGAAGATCTTGGCACTTTCGGTGATACCGGGCAGCCGTTCGGCCAGCACCTTGGGATCGATGTGATCGAGGTGCAGGTTGATGTGGTCCTTGTGCGGCCCTACGCCGCGCCCTTCGCGCACTTCGATGGCCATCGAGCGGGCAACAACGTCGCGTGAGGCCAGGTCCTTGGCCGAGGGGGCATAGCGTTCCATGAACCGCTCGCCTTCGGAATTGGTGAAATAGCCGCCCTCGCCGCGTGCACCCTCGGTGATCAGCACGCCTGCGCCATAGATCCCGGTGGGGTGGAACTGGACGAATTCCATGTCCTGCAGCGGCAGCCCGGCGCGCAGCACCATCCCGCCGCCGTCACCCGTGCAGGTATGCGCCGAAGTGGCGGTGAAATAGCAGCGGCCATAGCCGCCAGTCGCCAGCACCACGGCATGGCTGCGGAAGCGGTGGATCGAGCCATCGTCCATGCACAGCGCGATCACGCCCCGGCATTCCCCGTTCTCCATGATCAGGTCGATCGCGAAGTATTCGATGAAGAAGTCCGAATTGTACTTCAGGCTCTGCTGGTAGAGCGCATGGAGCATGGCGTGGCCGGTGCGGTCCGCCGCAGCACAGGTGCGCTGCACCGGCGGGCCTTCGCCCATGTTCTGCATGTGGCCGCCGAACGGGCGCTGATAGATCGTGCCATCGGCATTGCGCGAAAACGGCACGCCGGCGTGCTCCAGTTCGTAAACCGCCTGCGGGGCTTCGCGGACCATGTATTCGATCGCGTCCTGGTCACCCAGCCAGTCCGATCCCTTGACGGTATCGTACATGTGCCAGGTCCAGTGGTCGGGCGTGTTGTTGCACAGCGAGGCGGCGATGCCGCCCTGGGCAGCGACGGTGTGCGAACGGGTCGGGAAGACCTTTGTGATGCAGGCGGTGCGCAGGCCGGCCTCGGCGCTGCCCATCGTGGCGCGCAGGCCCGAACCGCCCGCGCCGACGACCACCGTGTCATAGGTGTGGTCGATGATCTTGTACGCGGCGGTCATGCGGCAGCTCCCAGAGCGATACGGACGATCGCGAAGACGCCGAAGGCCGCCCCGCCGAAGCTGGCGAGGTTAAGCAGGGTCATCGCGGCAAACTTGTTGGCGTGTTCGTGGACATAGTCCTCGATCAGCACCTGCAGCCCGAGTCGGGCGTGCCAGAAGGTGGTGACCGCGAACAGCACCAGCGCGGTGGCGCTGATCGGCTGGGCCGCCCAGGCCTTGACCGTCTTGAACATCAGGTCGGGCAGGCCGACCAGCGAGAACAGCAGCCACAGGCCCAGCACCAGGTTGCCGATCGCGGTGAAGCGCTGGAGCATCCAGTGGTGCGTGCCCGACTTGGCCGAGCCAAGCCCACGAACGCGGCCGATGTTGGTTCCGTTACCCATGATCGTTCCCTCAGCGCAGCAGGATGTAGGCCCAGGTGGCGCCAGTCAGCGCCAGGGCGATCAGCGGGGTCACCATCGACCAGACCGCATTGTTCTTGAGCTCATAGCCCGCACCGATATCCAGCACGAAGTGCCGCAGGCCCGAGGCCATGTGGGTGAAGAAGGCCCAGCTCAGGCCGATCAGCACGACCTGGCCGTACCATTCCTTCATGTGGCGGGTGAACTCGACGTAGCTCCCCTCGCCCCCGGCCAGCGCGCCCAGCCACCACAGCAATACCGCGAGGCCCACCAGGGCCATGCCATCGCCGGTCACGCGGTGCAGGATCGAGACGGCCATGCCCGGCCCCCACTTCCAGATCTGCAGGTGCGGCGAAATCGGACGGTTGCTGGCTCCGGCCATGCGAGCGTTCCCCTTTTGAGATGCGGCGGCGCGTGCCACCTTTGCGCCATCCCCTTAATCAAAACGCGAAGGCGTGCAAGCGGTGGCTTGGCGCACATGCCCCAAAGCCCTAGAGCGGGGCGCATGACCCAGCTTACCGCACTCGTCACCGGTTCCTCGCGCGGGATCGGCGCGGCGATCAAGTCCGCCCTTGCCGCGCGCGGCGTCCAGGTGATCGGCCATGCCAGCAAGGCCCACGATGCCGAGACGATCGGCGCGGACCTGACCGATCCCACTGCCGCCAGCCGGATCTGGGAGGAAGCGCTCGCGCGCTCGGCTCACGGCCGGATCGACGTGCTGGTCAACAATGCCGGGCTGTTCCAGGCCAATCCGCTCAGCCTCTCGGACATCGCCTGGCTCGACAACTGGGAAGATTCGCTGCGGATCAACCTGACGGCAGCGGCGGAGCTGTCGCGCTTTGCGGTGCGGCACTGGCTGGATGGGCAGCGGCCGGGCCGGATCGTCCACATCGCCAGCCGCGCCGCCTATCGCGGCGATTCGCCCGATCACTGGCACTATGCCGCGGCCAAGGCCGGGATGATCGGCTTGCACAAGACCATTGCCCGCCATTATCCGGCCAAGGGCATCATGAGCTATGCGATCTGCCCCGGCTTTACCGATACGGCGATGGCCGGGGATTACCTCGCCAGCCGCGGCGGACCGGGGCTGCTGGCCGATATTCCGCTGGGCAGGGTGGCTACGCCCGAAGAGATCGCCACCATGGCCGTGTTCTGCGCGCTCGATGCGCCCGAAAGCATGACCGGGGCCGTGCTTGATGCCAATGGAGCCAGCTATGTTCGCTAAACGCCTGCTGGCCGCCCTCGCCGCCCTGACCCTCGCGGCCCCGGCTTCGACCCAGCTGCATATCCCGCGCCCGCAGGCCGAGCGCGACATGGCCAAGGCCTGCGCCGGGCGCGATGGCTGGGGCGATCCGGCTCCGCCCGCGCACGTTTATGGCAACACCTGGTATGTCGGCACCTGCGGCATCACCACGCTGCTGGTCCAGACGCCGGGCGGCCTGGTGCTGCTCGATGGCGGCATCCCGCAGGCGGCCGATCTGGTGCTGGACAATGTCCGCAAGCTGGGTTTCCCGCCCAAGGCGATCCGCTGGATCCTGGTCAGCCATGAGCATTACGATCATGCCGGCGCAGTCGCCGAGCTTCAGCGGCGGACCGGAGCCAAGGTGATTGCCGGGCCAAACCAGGCCGCCGTCCTCAAAAGCGGCAAGGCAGACCCGACCGATCCGCAATTGCCCCTGCTGGTCAAGGAGCCGATGCGGCCGGTCAAGGTCGCCAAGACCCAGGCCCACGGCACTGCGCTGGTGGCGGGCGGCGTGCACTTCACCGCCTGGGCGACGCCAACGCACTCGCCCGGTTCGACCAGCTGGACCTGGCGCCAGTGCCAGGGCACCAAGTGCCGCACGATTGCCTATGCCGACAGCGCCTCGACCATTTCGGCCGATGGCTATCGCTTCGTCGATCATCCCGAGCGGGTGAAGGCGGCGCACCAGGGCCTGAAGGTCATCGCCGCCCTGCCCTGCGAAATCCTGGTCACCCCGCACCCTTCGGCCAGTGACCTCTTCCCGCGCCTGTCGGGCAGCCAGCCGCTGGTCAAGCCTGACGCCTGCACGGCCTATGCCGCCGCCGCGAGCAAGCGCTTTGCCGAGCGGCTGGCGCGCGAGACTGTCACGCCGAAATGACAAACTGGAAGATCACTGCCCTCGCCCCGCGCGGCGTGATCGAGGGGGCCTTGCTGGCGCATGAGGATGCCTGGGACTGGGATCCCGAGATCGTCATTTCCGGCAGCGAGATCGCCGAAGACCAGCCCGAAGACTGGCAGCTCGAGGCCTGGCTGCCGCGCAAGCCAAACAAGGCCGACAAGACCGCGCTGCTCGCATTGTTCGCCGGGGCAGCGCCCGGGCTGGCGATCGAGCAATTACCCGAAGTCGATTGGCTGACCGCGAGCCAGACCGGCCTTGAGCCGATCCGCGCCGGCGTTTTCCACGTTCACACACCCGAGCACCCGCCGCTGGACCAGCCCGGCCTGCGCAATTTCTGCATTCCCGCCAGCCAGGCCTTCGGCACCGGCCAGCACGCCACGACCGCCGGCTGCCTGACCATGCTGACGCACATGAAGCGGCAGGGCGTGGTGGTGCGCAACCTGGCCGACATTGGCACCGGCACTGGTCTCCTCGCCTTTGCCGCCCTGCACCTCTGGCCGCGCGCCCTGGCGACGGCGAGCGATATCGATGACGTCTGCCTTGATGTTGTGGCCGATAATGCCGCCAGCAATGGCGTGGCGATGGGCGCGCGCGGCGGTGAGCTGACCATGCTGGTGGCCGACGGGATGGAGCACCCGCTGCTCGAGGCGCGCGGGCCCTATGACCTGATCTTGGCCAATATCCTGGCCGGGCCGCTGATCGGCCTCGCCCCGCACTTCGCGCGGCACATGGTCCCCGGCGGGCATCTGGTTCTGGCCGGTCTGCTGGAGACGCAGGAAGCGGCCGTCCGCAAGGCCGCCCGGCGCGCCGGGCTGCGGCTGGCCGCGCGGCTGGTCAATGGCGACTGGTCGATCCTGTGGCTGCGCAAGCGCGGCGGGGCACCAGCGCGGGGCGGTCATATGCCTGACTGGGCGAGGCGCTGGTAGCGGCGTGAACCTGCGCGATTTCCTGATACTGGTCGGCATCTGTCTGATCTGGGCGACCAACAATATCGTCAGCAAGATCGTGGTCAGCGATTGGCAGGTCCCGCCGCTGCTCTATGCCGCGATCCGCTTTGCGATTGTCGCCGCGGTCACCTTGCCGTGGCTGCGGCCAATGCCAAAGCCGGCCTGGCGGATCATCGCGGTCGGCCTGCTGATGGGCGGCGGCAGCTTTGCCCTGATGTTCATGGCGCTGCAGACCGTCTCGCCCTCGGCCGCCGCGGTGGTCAGCCAGGCCGGGGTGCCGATCACCACGCTGCTCTCGATCGTGATCCTGGGCGAGCGGATCCACTGGCGCCGCGCGCTGGGCATTACCCTGACCCTGGCCGGGGTGCTGGTGGTGGTGTGGAAGCCGGGGCTGGCGATCTCGTTCGGCCTGCTGCTGGTGCTGGCCGGGGCGGCCAGCGGCTCGCTCGGCGCGGTGCTGATGAAGCAGATGGACGATATCGCCCCGCTGCGCTTCCAGGCCTGGGTCGGGATGACCAGCGCCTTGCTGCTCACCCCGCTCAGCCTGTGGCTTGAAGCGCCTGACTGGGGCCACCTGGCGGCAGTCGGCTGGCCCTTCGTGGCGGCCGTGGTGTTCTCGGCGCTGGTCGTCTCGGTCGGCGCGCACACGCTGTTCTACCTGCTGATCGCGCGCTACGAGGCAAATCTGATCGCCCCGCTGACGCTGATCACGCCGCTGGCGACGATTGCCCTGGGCGTGGTGATCACCAACGACCAGCTCGATACGCAGATGATCGTCGGTTCAGCCATTGCGCTGACCGGCGTGCTGATTGTCGCGCTCAGGCGGACCCGCGCCCCGATTGCCGAGGCGCAGGAACACTCCTGAGCGGCAGATTGGTCCGGCTTAGCGGGCGGCTTCGCTATACTTCTGGGCCGTAGTGCTGAACGAGTTGGTGACCTCGTTCCCCAGCCCGGACAGCGCGCCAAACATCGCGACCACCATCAGCCCCAGAATCAGGCCCAGTTCGACCGCAGCAGCACCGCGCTCATCGCGCAGCAGTTTCCGAAAAAGCGACATAAGCAACCCCTTCTCAATGGCCGAAGCAAGCAAGTGACGGGGAGGATTACGCTTTTCGCGTTAAGGAGAAGTTAGCCATGCTCCGTATTTTACAGAGCTGCGCGGACAATCTCTGCCCAGCCAGCTTCGTCAATCACCTCGATACCAAGCTCCTGCGCCTTCTTGAGCTTGGACCCGGCGCCTGGCCCAGCCACCACCAGGTCGGTCTTGGCTGAGACCGTTCCGGCCGCCTTGGCGCCCAGCCGCTCGGCCTGGGCCTTGGCCTCGTCGCGGCTCATGGTTTCGAGCGCGCCGGTGAAGACCACAGTCTTGCCCGCCACGGCGCTGTCCTTGGTTTCGACCGCATAGGGCGGCGGGGTGACTTCGGACAGCAGGTCCTCCCACACCGCCACGTTGTGCGGCTCGTGGAAGAAATCGCCCAGGGACTCAATCACCGCCGGGCCGATCCCGTTTATCGCGGTCATTTCATTCAATGCTGCGAGATTGCTCTCCCCCGTCGCTGTTCTGCTGACTGGGTCTCGTCCTGTTGTGACATGAGCCAAAGAAGCAACTTCCCGCAGCATGGTCAGCGTGCGAAAATGCTTCAGGAGGTCGCGTGCCGTCACAGCCCCGACGTGCCGAATGCCAAGACCAAAAAGCAGCCGCGCAGCATCTGGCGTCCGCTTCGCCTCGATTGCTGCCAACAGGTTGTCCACAGACTTATCCTGCCAGCCCTCGCGCCCGACGATCTCGCTGCGGCGCGCGCGCAGGCGGAAAATGTCAGCCGGGCTTTCGAGCCAGCCGAGCCCGAAAAATTCGATGATCGTCTTCTCGCCCAGCCCCTCGATATCGAGCGCGCCGCGGCTGACGAAGTGCTTGAGGCGTTCGGTCCGCTGCGCCGGACAGATCAGCCCGCCGGTGCAGCGCACGTCGACCTCGCCCTCCTCGGCGACGGCTTCGCTGGCGCATTCGGGGCAATGGTCGGGGAAGGCATAGGCCGCGCGCGGCGCATCGCGGGTCAGGTTCTCGACCACCTGCGGGATCACATCGCCGGCGCGTTGCAGCACCACGCGGTCACCCACCCGCAGGCCCAGCCGGACAATCTCGTCACGGTTGTGGAGCGTGACGTTGGCCACCACCACCCCGCCGACAGTGACCGGCTTCAGGCGCCCGACCGGGGTCAGCTTGCCGGTCCGGCCGACCTGGATGTCGATCGCCTCCAGCGTCGTTTCAGCCCGTTCGGCCGGGAACTTGTGGGCGATGCCCCAGCGCGGCGCCTTGGCGACGAAGCCGAGCCGCTCCTGCCAGTCGAGCCGGTCAACCTTGTAGACTACGCCGTCGATATCATAAGGCAGATCAGCGCGTTGATGCTCAATGCTGCGATAGTGGCTCAGCATCGCCTCGACGCTCTCGCACCGCACCAGCAACGGTGTAACCGGCACGCCCCAGCCCGCAATCGCCGCCATCACCGCGCTCTGGGTTTCGCCCGGCACCGCCGATGCCGCGCCCCAGCCATGCGCCAGGAACCGCAGCGGGCGCGCGGCCGTAACCGAGGCGTCCTTCTGCCGCAGCGACCCGGCGGCGGCATTGCGCGGGTTGGCAAAAAGCTTGTCCCCGCGCGCTTCCTGCGCCGCATTGAGCGCAACAAAGTCCGCTTTGGCCATGTAGACCTCACCGCGGATCTCGAAGACCTCGGGCACCGTGCCGTTCAGCACCTGCGGGATGTCGGCGATGGTCGCGACGTTGGGCGTCACGTCCTCACCCACCTGCCCGTCACCGCGCGTCGCCGCCCGCACCAGGTGCCCATGCTCATAGCGCAGCGAGCAGGACAGGCCGTCGATCTTGTCCTCGGCGGTCATCGCCACCTCGGCATCATCGGGCAGGTTGAGATAGCGCCGCACGCGCGCGACGAAGTCCGCCACGTCCTCGTCCGCAAAGGCGTTGTCGAGGCTCATCATCCGCACTTCGTGGGTGACCTTGGCCAGCGGCGAAGCGGCCACCTCATGCCCGACCTGGCGGCTCGGGCTGTCGGGCCGGATCAGGTGCGGGAACGCCGCTTCCAGCTCGGCATTGCGGCGGACCAGCGCGTCATAGTCCGCATCGGAAATCTCCGGCGCATCCTCGGCGTGATAGCGCCGGTTGTGATAGGCGATCTGCTTGGCCAGCCGCATCAGTTCATTGGCGGCGTCCGCTTCGGAAAGGTCGAATCCCATGATGCTACCCTAGGCGAGCGCGAGGACCGTCGCCACCATCTCGCGCGCGGGGCGGAAGCCGAGCGACTCATAGAGCCGGATGGCGCTGGCATTGCCGGCGTAGGAGTGGAGATAGGGCACATCGCCGCGCGCCACCTGATCGGCCATGACTCGGCGGATCAGCGCACCGGCGAGACCCCGCCCGCGCTGGTCGGGCCAAGTGCAGACCCCGCTGACTTCGGCGAGACCCGGCGCCGGCCGCATCCGCTCACCCGCCATGGCGAGCAGGCGGCCGTCCTCGCGCAGGCCCCAGAACTGGCCGTACTGATGCGTCAGCGGACCCCACGGCCCCGGTTCGGTGGCGAACGCCAGGTCGGTCATTTCGGCCACATCATCCGCGCCGAGCGCCACGAATGGCCCATCGTCGGTGCGCAGTGGTGCCGGGTTGTCCGCGACCATCTGCAAGAGCGAGGCAACGCGCACCACGCTGGTGCCAGCCGGCGCCGGCCACTCCTCGCGCTCGACCAGCCACACCGTATCGTCCGGGCCAGTCAGCATTGCCGCCAGCGCCACCTGCGCCGCGTCCGACTGATCACGCGCCGCCGCGAACGGGCCATAACGCGGATCGATCCGCACCGCCGCGCCGGTCGCCACGGCCAGACCAGCCTGCGGCCCGGTCAGCATCGACCAGACCGGGCGTTCGAGCGGAGCCGCGTTCACACCCCCTCCAGCAGCCGATCCGCCTGAGCCCGCGCTTCGGCGGTGACTTCAGCGCCGGACAGCATCCGGGCGATCTCTTCCTGCCGCCCTGCGCTATCCAGCAGGACCACCGAGGTACGCGTCACCGTGCCCTCGCTCGACTTGGCGATCATGTAGTGCTGGCCGCCCCGCGCGGCTACCTGCGGGCTGTGGGTGACGGCCAGCAATTGCCCGCCGCTCGCCAGCCGCGCCAGCCGTTCGCCGATCGCGCTGGCGACCGCGCCGCCGACGCCGCGGTCGATCTCGTCAAAGATCACCGTCGCCGCCCCGCCCTGCTCGGCCAGCGCGACCTTGAGCGCGAGGATGAAGCGCGAGAGTTCGCCGCCCGAGGCGATCTTGTTGAGCGGGGCAAAGTCGGCGCCGGGGTTAGTGGAGATCAGGAATTCGACCGCGTCGATGCCCGCCGGCCCCCAGCGGTCTTCCGGCAAGGCGGTGACGCTGGTGCGGAACTTCGCGGCATTGAGCTTCAGCGGCGCCAGCTCCGCCGCCACGGCGGTGTCGAGCTTGCCAGCCGCAGCCTGGCGCGCAGCAGACAGCGCCTCGGCCCGCACGCGATATTCCTGGCCCGCCGCCACCGCCGCCGCCTCAAGCGCGGCCATGTCGGCCTCTCCGCCCTCGATTCCATCGAGCGCGGCGCGCAGGGAGCGCATCTTGGCGGGTAGTTCATCGACCGTGCATTGGTGCTTGCGGGCCGCGGCGCGCAGCTCGAACAGGCGCGTCTCGATCGTATCGAGCATGGCCGGATCGTGACTGAGCGCCTCGGCGGCGCGGGCCAGCCGGTCTTCGGCCTCGCATGCTTCAATCACGGCCCGGTCGAGCGCGGCCAAGGCTTCGGTCAGCAATGGATGTTCGGCTGCGATCCGGTCCAGCCGCCGGGCCGCCCCGCGCAGGCTGGCCAACGCCGAATCCGATCCGCTCCACAGGCGCTGCAGTTCGGCGAGATCGCCCGATAGCCGCTCCCCCTTCTGCATGTCGGCGCGGGCGCCGGCCAGTTGCTCTTCCTCGCCCTCGACCGGTTCCAGCGCGGCGAGTTCAGCCAGGTGCGCGACGATGAGGTCGCGGTCCTCCGCCGCCTGATTCAGCGCCGCGCGGGCCGCGCCAAGCGCCTCTTCCCGCATCCGCCATTCGCGCCAGGCCGCTTCGACCCCGCCCGCATCGCCGCCGCAATAGCGATCGAGCAGCGCGCGATGCCCGCGCGGATTGACCAGGCCGCGGTCATCGTGCTGGCCGTGCAGCTCGACCAGCGCTGGCGCCAGCTCGCGCAGCAGGGCGACGCCGACCGGCTGGTCGTTGATGAAGGCCTTGGACCCGCCATCCGCCTTGACCCGGCGCTTGAGGATCAGCGGTTCGCCCGGTTCGACATCGACCTCGGCCTCGGCCAGCGCCGCTTTCACCAAGTCCGGCAAGCGCGTGAATTCAAAGCTGGCGGTGACGCTGGCCTGGTCTTCCCCAGCGCGGACCAGCCCGGAATCCGCCCGGTCGCCCAGCACCAGCCCCAGGGCATCGAGCAGGATCGACTTGCCCGCCCCGGTCTCCCCGGTCAGCACGCCCAGCCCGCCCGAAAAATCGAGGTCGAGCGCCTCGATCAGGACGACATTGCGGATGGACAGACGGGTCAGCATGTTCGCGGAGTGTTCTAGCGGCAGTTCAGGCGCGAGTCACCCCGCCTCAACACCTTCGAAGGGCGGTTCCAGCGTGATCGGATCGGCCAGGCTCATCCGATCGAGCATGGTTGCCATCTCATCGCGCAGGGTCAGCATCAGCCCGCGCAGGCGGCATTCGGCTTCGGGCAGGCAATTGGCGCAGTGTTCGTGCGCGTTGCGGCTGGCGCAGGGGACCAGGGCCAGGCTGCCGCGGGTCAGGCGGATGATATCGCCATAGCGGATGTCGACCGGGGGCAGCGCCAGCTCATAGCCGCCATCGCGGCCGCGCGTGGACACCACCAGCCCTTCGCGCCCCATCTCGGACAGGATCACGGTCAGGAACTTGCGCGGGATGTTCTGCGCCTCGGCAATGGCATCAAGGCGGATCGGCCCCTCGCGATAGTGATCGGCGAGGTGCTGCAGCGCGCGAATGGTATAGCGGGTTCTCTGCGAAAGCATGTCCGGCGCAATTCAGCGCCCGCTGGACCCAAATGTCAACCTGTGGAGTAGAAACCGGCCGGCACACCGCTGGTCGATCTGCACAAGGCATTCGCGGGGTGGCCTCTTCACAACAGCCGTTCGTGCGCCGATATCGCGATGATAGGTTTACGCCGCGCACGGCAAGGGAGCAGCATCGTCTTGGGCCTGTTTGGCAAGACCTTCCGGACACCGCCGCTGAATGAGGCGCGGCCGAGCGCGTTGGACCCGCGTCTGCCCCCGATCGGCTGGCCGCCGCACGAGGGCCCCGAGCCAAGGCCACTGCCAGTGCCGCCGCCGGTGCAGACCCGCGGCAAGTGGTGGTGGCTGAAGCGCGGGCTTCAGGCGATGCTGCTGCTCTTTGCCCTGCTCATTGCCTGGCTGGCGCTGACCGCACCGTTGTCCAAATCGCTGGAGCCGATCGCCCCGCCGCAGATCACCCTGCTCGCCGCCGATGGCACGCCGTTTGCGCGCAACGGGGCGATCGTGGACAAGCCGGTCAGGGCGGCCGACCTGCCGCCCCATGTCACGCAGGCCTTCATCGCGATCGAGGACCGGCGGTTCTATTCGCACTGGGGGGTCGATCCGCGCTCGATTGGCCGGGCCGTGCTGAGCAACATCACCTCAAGCCGCACCCAGGGCGGCAGCACGATCACCCAGCAGCTGGCCAAGTTCACGTTCCTGACGCCCGAGCGCAGCCTGACCCGCAAGGCGCGCGAGGCGCTGATCGCGTTCTGGCTGGAGGCCTGGCTGAGCAAGGATCAGATCCTCGAGCGCTATCTCTCCAACGCCTATTTCGGCGACAATACCTATGGCCTGCGGGCAGCCTCGCTGCACTACTTCTACCGCCAGCCCGAGCGGCTGACGCCGGCCCAGGCGGCCATGCTGGCCGGTCTGGTCCAGGCGCCATCCCGCCTTGCCCCCACGCGCAACTATGCCGCCGCGAAGAAGCGGATGGATCTGGTCAAGGCGGCGATGGTGGCCGAAGGATACCTGGCCGCAGATGCTGCCACCAGGATGCCATTCCCCCAGCTTGACCTGCGCAGCCGCAACGAGCTGCCCAGCGGGACCTATTTCGCGGACTGGGTCTTGCCGCAAATCCGCGCCGAAAGCGAAGGCGGCTATGCGCGCGAAACGCTCAAGACCACGCTCGACACCCGCCTGCAGCGCGTGGCGCGAGATGCAATCGCCCGGGCCGGGCTGGGCCAGGCCCAGGCCGCGCTGGTGGCCATGCGGCCGAGCGGCGAGGTGGTCGCGATGGTCGGCGGGCGCGATTACGCGGCATCGCCCTTCAACCGCGCCACCCAGGCCCGGCGCCAGCCTGGCTCCACCTTCAAGCTGTTCGTCTACCTTGCCGCGCTGAAAGATGGCTGGCAGCCCGATGACCAGATCAACAACCGCCCGATCCTGACCGGCGGTTATCGGCCGAAGAACTACGCCGATCGTTATTCGGACACGATCACCCTGCGCGATGCCTTTGCGACATCGAGCAATGTTGCCACCGTCCGGCTGTTCAACCAGGTCGGCGACCGCAAGGTGATCGCGCTCGCCCGCGCCATGGGTGTGACCGCGCCGATGGAGCCGGGCGATCCCTCTGTCGCGCTGGGCACGTCAGGAATGACCCTGCTCGAACTGACCGCAGCCTATGCCGGGGTGGCGGGCAACAGTTATCCGGTCAAGCCGCGCGCGTTCCCGGCTGAGGATCAGGGCTGGTTCGAATGGCTGGTGCTGGGCCCGTCCCGCTTTTCGGGCCGAGTGCACGAGGATGTCGAAACCATGCTGCGCCGGACCGTGGAAGCCGGGACCGGCCGCGCCGCCGCCCCGGGTAGAGCGGCCTTCGGCAAGACCGGCACCAGCCAGGACAATCGCGATGCCCTGTTCGTGGGCTATTCGGGCGATCTGGTTGTCGGGGTGTGGGTCGGCAATGACGACAACACCCCGCTGAAGGGGGTCACCGGAGGTGGTCTGCCAGCCAGGATCTGGCGCGACTTCATGCGCTCGGCCCGGGGGGCAGCGCCAGCCCCGGCGCGTCCGCGCCCCAATCCAAGCGGTCCGGTCGAGCCGCTCGACGCGCCCGAAAGTGCCCCCCTCCGTGAGTTTCCGCTCGGCGATGCCCAGGTCCGGATCGAGAACGGGCGCGCGGTGATCAGCACCGAAGTGGGCGGCGCGCCAGTCGGGGTCAGTATCGATCTTGGCAAAGAGGCGGCGGAAGCTCAGCGCCGTGCCGCTGCTGCCTTCCGCGAAGCCTCAGCGCGGACCAGCGAAGCTGCCCGTGACGCGCAACGACGGATCGAAGAGGAGGCCAGCCGCAGGGCGCAAGGCCCCGGTTAGCGCCTGTCCTGGTTAGGTTGCGGCAGTGTTCGGCGCGTACTGCTGCATCAGGTCGAAGGCCTTCTTGTACCACTCGCTGCCCGGATAGTTGGCGCCCAGCACGGCTGCGGCCTTCTGTGCTTCGGCCGGAACGCCGATTGCCAGGTTGCTTTCAACGATGCGGTAGAGCGCTTCGGGCGTGTGGCTGGTCGACTGATAGCTGTCGATCACGTTGCGGAAGCGCAGGTTGGCGGCGAGCCAGCGGCCCGAGCGCTGATAGAACCGCCCGATTTCCATTTCCTTGCCGGCCAGGTGATCGTTGATCAGGTCAACCTTCAGGCGGGCATCGGCGGCATAGCGTGTGTTAGGATAGCGGCGGATCACCTCGTTCATCGAATCGAGCGCGAGGCGGGTGATCTTCTGGTCACGGCTGACGTCGCTGATCTGCTCGTAATAGGAGAGGCCGATCAGGTAATAGGCGTAAGGCGCATCGCGGTTGCCCGGGTGGATCGAGAGGAACCGCTGCGCCGACTGGGTCGCCTTGGTGTAATCGCGCGCCACATAGTACGAAAACGCGCTCATCAGCTGGGCGCGGCGGGCCCAGGGCGAATAGGGGTGCTGGCGCTCCACCTCGTCAAACAGCGCGGCGGCCAGGCGGGTATCACCTTTGTCGAGCCGGTCCTTGGCCGCCATATAAAGCGTATCGACATCGCGCGCGACGAAGGCCGTGTCCTTCGCCTTGTTGCCCCGCCCGGCACAGCCGGCGGTAACCAGCGTGGCCGCAGCAGCGGTGGCGAAAAGGACGAGCTTTAGCGGCGAGCGGGCGCTGGACATTTCTGGCATGGCCCCGCCTATAGCCAGAGCCTGCCTGAACGCCAAGTGAAGTTGCGAGCGCTATCCCCGCCCGCCGTCCGATCCCCGCGCTGGGCTGTCAGATGTTGGTGCTGGTCGGGATCCGGCTGGGCAGCAGATAGGGATAGACCACCCGCCGCTGGGCATTGCGCGCCACGATCCGGGTCTCCACCCCCTGCAGGCTGGCCCGGAACCGCGCGAGCGGCCCTTCCGCGCCCGTCACCTGCGGATCCTGGAACCAGGCCGGATAGGGAAAATCGCGCGACTGGTACGTACCAAGCGGCCGGTAGTGCAGCGAGCCAAGCAGGTAGAGCGTTTCGAGTTGCTGCAACGCCGGGGCGAGCGGCGGCATGGTGTCCAGCCAATCGGTGCGGTCATGGCCCTGGCGTTCAAGCGGGGCGGCCTGCCACCCGGCTCCGGTCACGGCGGGAGCAAACTCCATCACGTCCTTCTGCGGGAAATTGACCGCCGCGTGCTGGGCGCTGCAGGTGAACAGGATCATCGTGCCGGCATCGATCAGCCCGGCCAGGGTGGTCAGCGTGGGAAAGCCCTTGAGCTGCGCCTCGGTCTGTAATTCCGCGCACCAGGCCGCCAGCTCCGGATCGCCGGCCACGGCCGCATCGCTGGCGTAATAGAGCCCGACATAGCCCGAGACCCATTCGTGGATCGCCTGCCAGACCAGCAGGGCATCGTCGCGATAGGGATAGTCGGGCAGCTGGCCGGCATCGTCGACCCCGCGCTCCTTCAGGTCATGCGGCAGCATCCGCCGGGTAAAATCGAACTCCAGCCGCGCCGCGACCGCCTGGGCCTGGCTTGAGGCGATCGTGCCGGCAAAGATGTGGTCGATCGGCCCGCCCGGCGTGATCAGCGAAGTGGCGGCGGCGTTGTTGATGAACAGCGTGCCTTCGTAATGCGGCACCAGCAGCGCCCACAGCGGGTGGACCTCGGCCAGGTGGCGGCGCGTCGCCAGCGCCAGCGCCTCGATCACCAGATGGGTGTGGGCCAGGTGCGCGACCAGCTCGTGGTAGTTGCCATCGGCCACCTGGACGATGAACTTGGCAATGTCCCAGCCCCATTGCTCATCGGGGCGGACGCTTGGCGTGAAGACCGGATCGACCGACCCATCCTGCCCGCACTGGATCGCCACCGGCACCAGGCTGGCCCCGCCCGGCGGCACGGCAAACAGCGCCAGCGGGCGATAGGCGTACTTGGCCTGGCCCTGATAGGAGCCGGGCACCAGCTTGTTCAGCGCGGCATAGTCGCACAGGTAGACCCGGCCCGCCTGCAAGGCAGTGATCAGATCGTCGCCGTTAACGACGGCGGCATAGCGCGCCGCCGTCAGCGCGAAATTGTCCGGCAGGGCGGCGATCTGTCTGATCAGGATTGGATTGGGGCCGGCCACGCGTAGCCGGGCAAATTCGGCATCGTCCTGGAAGGTCCAGCCGATCGCCGGCAGGGTCAAGGTCTGGAACAGCTCGCGGTAGCGCTCCAGGTCGCGCGGGGTACTGCTGCCCAGCGCGGCATGTTCGGCGGCAGACAGGCTGACCACGTCAAACAGGTGCGCCAGCTGGTCGCGCAGCGCGGCATCAAGCGCGACCGCGCCAGCCGCGCCCAGCGTCAGCTCGATATCCTCGACAATCCGGCTCCAGACCGTGCCGCCGGAGGTGTTGTGCGCGATCTTGTCCTTGATCGCGCCAATCGCCAGCTCGATCGCGGCCAGCGCAGCGATCTCGGCAGCGATGGCAGCGGGCGCGGCAGGCAGCAGGTTCTGTTCGGCCCACAGCTTCTTCACGGCCAGGTGGTTCTTGACGATGGCGAGCAGCTCGTCGGCCAGCAGGATCAGCCAGGTCAGCGTCGGCTGTTCATTGGCTGGCGGCGCGCCGTCCAGCAGCGGCGCCCCTTGCAGCGAAGGGACCGAGGTGGACCAGCCATAGACCTGCTGGCTGGCAGCCAGCTGCGCCGCGCGCGCGGCCTGCTGGGCCGGGGTGTCGTTCTGGGGCAGGTTCGGATTGGCAGGGGCCTGATGTGACATGGCAAGAAATCTCCCGGTTGCGACCCCGTGGAGCGGCCCGGATAAGGACAACGTGGTTAATATCCCCCTTATGCCCCTGTCGCGCTTAAGAAATCTTTCAGACCATCCCAGTATTCATCCAGCCCATGACCAGGCTGGCGGCCATGTTGCGGGGCTATTTCACACCCCAGGTGCCCGACGCGATCCGCGACGAGTTCGTGGTGCGCGGCGCGGTGCAGATGCAGCGCAACTCGCGCTTGCTGTTCTTCGCCCTGTTCCTGACCACCCCGACCGGCGCGCTGGCTGCGGCCGAAGGTGCGACCTGGTGGGTCCGCTTTGGCACGCCGCTGGCGGTCGCGCTGTTCTGCCTGGCCGGCGTCTGGAGCCTGAGCCGCGACCTGCGCCTCGCCACCTCGGTCCGTCGCTCCCGCCGGTTCGTGCGCGATGCCACCTTCAGCTCATCAATGATCGCTGTGATGTGCAGCGCCTGGTGCGTCTATTCCTGGCTTGGCGCCCCGCCGGGTGAGCGGATCTATTATCCGATCATCATCGCGCTCGGCGCCTTCTCGACCGCCTATTGCCTGTCGAGCGCGCGCACGGCCGCCGTCGCCAACCTGGTGATCAACCTGGTGCCGATGCTGGCGCTGCTTTACACTTCGGGCGAGCGGCTGGACCTGGCCGTCGCGGTCAGCCTGACGATCGCGGCGCTGTTCCAGCTGCACATGGTCCATTCGCACTTCCACACCGTGATCGACCTGCTGACGTCCCAGCGCCACAGCCGCGAACTCGCCCGCACCGATCCGCTGACCGGCCTGCTCAACCGCCGCGCCCTGCTCGATCACGCGCTGGAACTGGGCAGCGAAGGCCCGATCCGGCTGTTGCTGGTCGATATCGATCACTTCAAGGCGATCAACGACGGCCACGGCCACGACATGGGCGACGAGGTGCTCAAGATCGTCGCCGAGCGGCTCGCCCAGATCGCCGAGATCCGCGCCAGCGTCGCCCGGATCGGCGGCGAGGAATTTGCCCTGGTCGGCCATGCCGAGGACCTGCCCGAAGCGCTTGCCCTCGCCATCCTAAGCGAGATCCGCACCGCCCAGATGCCGCACGGCCGCCAGGTCACCGTCAGCGTCGGCCTGGCCGATGGCCCCGCCGCCGACGAGGCCGGCTGGCGCCAGCTGTTCAACCGCGCCGACTCTGCGCTCTATGCCGCCAAGGGCAACGGCCGCAACCGGCTGGAGCAGGCCAGCGCGCTGCCAGCCCTGATCGCCGCTCGCAACGCCGCGGCCTGAGGCTTACTTCTTGCGGTTCTTCCGCGCGGCATAACGTTCGTCGCGCGCGGCCTTGAGTTCGGCCTCGGTCGGCACGGGCTTCTGCGAAGCGAGCGCCGCGGCCTCGGCGGCGGCCTTCTTGTCAGCCTTGGCCTGGGCAATCTCGGCCTTGCGCGCCGCGCTCTTCTCGGCAGCGGCGGCTTCGCGGGCCAGGCGCGCCGCTTCACGCTCGGCGGCGACGGCGGGATCGATGGTCGGCCGCGCAGCCAGCGCCTTCAGCGCCTTTTCGCGCGCCTTGGCGGCAAGGGCAGTACGTTCCTGGAAGCTGGGGTCTTTGTAGGAAGCCATAAAATTCGTGGTGCTTTCTTCGTGTTGTGGCCCCGCCATACACGTTTTCCCCCGCTCCGGGGATTATTCCGCGCCGAGCACCCGAAAGGGCCCACCCCTAACCCCTCCCGCAGGCGGGAGGGGGACAGTGCAGCACCGCTTCTCCCCGCCCGCTTGCGGGAGGGGCCGGGGGTGGGCCAACCCGCTGTTTTCATTTTCCTACACCCCCACAGATGAGTCATGGTCGCGGGTTGCCCCTCCCCCCAGGCCCCAGGCCCCGTAGGACACCCGCGATGACGATCGACAAGCGCCAGCTTCCCGCCCTGCCCGGCCAGATCCCGGATTTCACCCCCGTCCCCCGCGGCCGCCAGCGCCACGATGGCTGGACCGAGGACCGCCAGCGCCGCTTTATCGAGGCGCTCTCCGTCACCGGCAGCGTCAAGGCCGCGGCCCACCGCGTCAACATGACGCCCGAAGGCGCCTACCTGCTGCGCCGCCACCCGGAGGCCGGCGAATTCCGCGCCGCCTGGGAAGCCGCGCTCGCACTCGGCGTGCAGCAGCTGGAGGACGTGGCCCTCGAACGCGCGCTCCACGGCACAGAGGTGCCGGTCTACTCCTATGGCAAGCTGGTCGGCAGCCGGATCAAGCACAATGACCGGCTGCTGATGTTCATGCTGAAGAACCGCGCGCCCACCCGCTTCAACGCGGCTGGCCAGGTGACCGAGCGCCGCAACACCATGGGCAATCCCGGCTACGCGACCGAGCTATCGCGGCTGAAAAAGCAGTGGCGCAAGGAATGGGAGGCCGAACGCAACGCCACCGCGCACCAGCGCGGCGAGGAAGCCATCCTCTCGATCAACGCCAAGCTGGAGGCGGTCAGGCAGCGCCGCCTGGCCGCGATGAGCCCGCGGACCCGGCGGCTGCACGACGCCTTTGTGGAATCGCAGCGGCTGGATGAGGTGAATGCGCGGCGGCGGGGGGAGTGAGGGGCGCGTGGCATGCTATCGAAAATTATTGCCGAACTGTTTCGTATACTAACGACATGACATTGTAATCGTTTGTTGATTGACAACGACGTAAGCAGAGCGCAACTCGGCCCGATTGTGTCGCAGCAAAAGGCGAATCGGGTCCCGCCTATGAAAACAAATAAGAGCGCCGACGGGAAAGCTCATTCTCAAGCTTCGTCCAAATTGGACCTTCTTTCCGACTGTATCGTGTTGGTAGAGCAGGCTCAAATCAAGCTCGATTCTCTTGGCCAATCAATTGCTTCGGTTCATGTAAGCCAAGCACTAGAGTCAATTCGTGCACTTCACACGCGTGTCGCGTCTGGACTCGACTGATCGACCAATTGCATTAACCAAACACATTAACCCCTGTCATTGCTGCTGTTTTACGCTATAAACGCAGCGCAACAGGGCCAAGACAACATGGACGATAACGCCAATGCGCGCGCTACGTTAGCGTCGCTGACTAACAAGCAGCGTGCAGTTCTGGATCTTTTGATCCAACACAAGTCGTCCAAGGAGATCGCTCGGGCGCTCAACATCTCCCCTTATACGGTCGATCAGCGCTTGGCTGGCGCACGTCAGAAACTGGGCGCATCAGGTCGCGGAGAGGTCGCCCGCGCTTATTCTGCCCTGCTCTCGATATGCGATGAATCCGCATATGGATTTCCGCATGTGGATACCGACGAACTATTAGCTGATTGTGCTTCACAGGCCGAAGGGCCGGAGCCGACCTATGTCTTCGCTGATGCAGTAGCAATGCATCATGCGGCACCTTGGGAAGCCACTCCGGGCCCCGCCTTCGGCCTGGAAGCATATGACAACCGCTTCGGCAAATCCGGACGGGTGTTTGCGATCTTGGGCCTCGCAGCAGTGTTAGCCGTGACGCTACTTGCGATGGTTTCAATGGCAAAGACCCTCTCCGAGATGGTTTAGATAATGCTTCCGACAGTCAATGTTCGCGCCGTTTGAAAAACAGCGCTGTCGGAGAAATTCAGATGACCCTGACCCCCCAGATTGCCACCAACCGTATCATTCGCGAGCTTTGCGAAGGCGAAACCGACCTTGATCGGACTCTTGCTCGCAGCGCTTCGCTGCTCGCCACAATCGCCCAGTCACGGATCGACATAGGCACCTCGTTTGCTGATGGCCAAGTTGCAATTATGCGACTTGTTCGGACCATCTCAGCTTTGACGGAGGCACGCGCCGATCTTGCTCGCACGCATGGCGAACTTCGTAAGATCGGCGAAGAGCGCGCGGACATCATCCTGCCTCATGAGTCAATCGCAAGTCTCGAAGCCATTGAGACTATCGGGGCCAGCCAGGCCGCTTGATTCGGTGCTAGGGCTGCCTGAAACGAGATGAACTAAATGATCGCGTCACTGGCAGTCCTAGTTTTCCTTCTTGGAACAATTTTATGTGCATGGAAGTGTGGTGCCGAGCCGGAACGACGCGGGGCCACCACACTATTCGCTGTTCTATTAGTGAGCCTGATCAGGAGCGAAGTAATCGGCTTCGATATCCGCTTTATGGATGTCACCGGTCTTGCGATTGATCTGGCCGCCTTTCTGATCTTTGGCAGAATGGCACTACATGCCTGGAGAATATGGCCAATATGGGCAGCTTCCTTGCAACTTCTGGCGGTGTTCGCTCACGCAGTGCGAGTCCTAGAGATCGACATGGACCCCCTCGCGTACGGGATGATGCGATCGGGCCCGACTTACTTCGTCTCGATAGCACTGCTAATGGGGACACTATTCCACATTCGCTTGACGCGCGCGGGCGTCAACAGACCCTGCTGGCGCGACTGGTCGCAAACTTCGAGCCAGTTGACGCTGAGAAGATAGCCGGTCAACTTTTAACCACCTTTGGCTCGCTTGGGCAGGTTCTTTCAGCCTCAGGTTCAGCAGTGCGCCGGGTAACAGGCCGCCGTGAGCTTGCTGACGTGATCCTGCTCACAAAAAGCATCGTCCTCGAAGCGATGCGCGAAGACCTGAAGCAATCGACCTTTTATTCGAACGACCCTAAATTCAGCCAGTTCATTATCGCAACGCTGGGAAGCGCTCGTCAGGAGAAGATGCTTGCAATCTTCCTTGATGCACATTCGCGCTACATCCAGGATGAGGTTGTCGCGCACGGAGGCTGGTCAGAGGTCCAGTTGCGGGTCAGGTCTCTGATGCGCCGTGCCATCGAGCTCGACAGCGCGCGCATTGTTCTTTGCCACAATCATCCTTCCGGTCGCGCAGAACCAAGCAAGCGAGACATCGAGTTTACGCATCGATTGATGAAGTGCGCCGCCTCGCTGGGAATTGAGATTGTCGATCATCTGATTGTTGCTGGCCCTCGCGTGTGCAGCATGCGGGCAGCAGGGGTGATGTGATGATGCCAAGCAAGAAGCACGTCCGGCAACTGCGCGCAAATGCCGCTCAGCTGATCCAACTGGCCGATGACCTGGAATCCATGCTTGAAAAACCAAGCAGGGATACCGACGATTTCATGCTGAAACCGGTGAAGATATCACCTGTTCTGGAACGCGAGCTTCTGATTGACCGTGTCGAACTGGAGTATGCCAATCGCCGCCGCCGAAGGAATTATCTGGACGGGGATATCTTTGGAGAACCCGGTTGGGACATACTGCTGGACTTGTTCGCTGCGCGTCTGAAGGACCAGATGATCTCGGTGACCAGCGCCTGCATCGCCGGTGACGTACCTTCAACGACGGGCCTTCGCTGGCTGCGACAACTGGAATGTTCGGGTCTGGTCGAACGGATCGACAATCCCAACGACCAGCGATCAAGCTTTGTCCGGCTGACAGACAAGGCAAACCAGGCGATGCGGGACTACTTCGACAGTGCTTTCAGCCAGTCCGAGCGACTGAAGCGGTCGTTCGAGGACAAGATAATCCTCGCCTATGAAAGATCGACCCGGTGAGCGAATATCACGCCTGAAGCCTACTCCTCACCCATCCGCAGCGCCGCGATAAACGCCTCCTGCGGGATCGAGACATTCCCATACTCCCGCATCCGCGCCTTGCCCTTCTTCTGCTTATCCAACAACTTCTTCTTGCGGCTGATGTCGCCGCCATAGCACTTGGCGGTGACGTCCTTGCGCATGGCGGCGATGGTTTCGCGGGCGATGACCTTGCCGCCGATCGCGGCCTGGATCGGGATCTTGAACAGGTGGCGGGGGATCAGGTCTTTCAGGCGTTCGCACATGTGGCGGCCGCGCGCCTCGGCGACGGAGCGGTGGACGATCATGGAGAGCGCATCGACCGGCTCGTTGTTGACGAGGATGCCCATCTTGACGAGATCGCCTTCGCGCAGGCCGATCTGTTCATAGTCAAAGCTGGCATAGCCGCGGCTGATCGATTTCAGGCGGTCATAGAAATCGAACACCACTTCGTTGAGAGGCAGCTCATACGACACCTGGGCGCGGCCGCCGACGTAGGTGAGGCCGGTCTGCACGCCGCGGCGATCCTGGCAGAGCTTGAGGATGGAGCCGAGGTATTCATCGGGCGTGTAGATCGTGGCCTTGATCCAGGGTTCGTCAATCTGCTCGATCCGGCTGGGATCGGGATAGTCGGCCGGGTTGTGAAGCATGATCTCACGCGCGTCGTCGGTCTTCGATTTGCGCAGCTGGATGCGATAGACCACGCTGGGCGCGGTGGTGATCAGGTCCAGATCGTATTCGCGGGTCAGCCGTTCCTGGATGATCTCGAGGTGCAGCAGGCCGAGGAAGCCGCAGCGGAAGCCGAAGCCGAGGGCGGCGCTGCTTTCCATTTCGAAGCTGAAGCTGGCATCGTTGAGGCGCAGGCGGCTGATGCTCTCGCGCAGTTTCTCGAAATCGGCGGCGTCGACCGGGAACAGGCCGCAGAACACCACCGGCTGGACTTCCTTGAAGCCGGGGAGCGCGCTCGTCGCCCCGCCCTTGACCGTGGTGATCGTGTCACCGACGCGGGCCTGGGCCACTTCCTTGATCTGGGCGGTGATGAAGCCGATTTCGCCGGCGGTCAGCTCGCTCAGCTGCTCGATCTTGGGGGTGAAGCAGCCGACCCGGTCAATCAGGTGTTCGGTGCCGCCGGCCATGAACTTGACCTGCTGGCCCTTGCGGATCGTGCCTTCGACCACGCGGACGAGGATCACCACGCCGAGGTAGGGATCGTACCATGAATCGACCAGCATGGCTTTCAGCGGGGCATTGGCGTCGCCCTTGGGCGGGGGGATGCGGGTGACGACGGCCTCGAGCACGTCCTCGATCCCGATGCCGGACTTGGCCGAGGTGAGGACGGCGTTGGAGGCATCGAGGCCGATCACTTCCTCGATCTCGGCGCGGACCTTGTCGGGCTCGGCGGCGGGGAGGTCGATCTTGTTGATGACGGGGACGATCTCGTGGTCGTGCTCGATCGACTGGTAGACGTTGGCGAGGGTCTGGGCCTCAACCCCTTGCGCGGCGTCGACCACCAGCAGCGCGCCTTCGCAGGCGGCGAGGGAGCGCGAGACCTCATAGGCGAAATCGACGTGGCCGGGGGTGTCCATGAGGTTGAGCTCATAGGTCTTGCCGTCACGCGCGGTGTAGTTCAGGCGGACGGTCTGGGCCTTGATGGTGATCCCGCGTTCCCGCTCAATGTCCATGTTATCAAGGACTTGCGCCGACATCTCACGCTCGGTCAGGCCCCCGGTGAACTGGATCAGCCGGTCAGCGAGGGTCGACTTGCCATGGTCGATATGAGCAATAATGCTGAAATTTCTGATACTTGCAAGATCTGTCATGACACTTCCGCTAACTTCGCCCCGCCGTTAGCAGCAAGTGCAGGCACTGTCACCGGCCCGGAAGGCCATAAGTCGATTGGCTACCAGCGAGTCAGCTTGACGAACAAGGCCGTGGCCAGGCCCATCGCCACCATCGCGCTGACCGAGAGCGCGAAGACGGTCCACAGCGGCAGGCCAGCCTGAGCGAGGAACCAGCCGCCGATGACAACTACGCCGAGCCGGATCGCTTGCGCAGCGATCGCTCCGCCGACCCGGCCGGCGCCTTGCGAGCCGAAGTAGAGGCACAGGCCGAGGCCGAAGAACGGAAAGCCGACCCCGGCGATCATCAGGTAGGTGTAGGCGGCCTGCCGGACGATCGGATCGCCGGTGAACAGATCGACCCACAGCCACGGCGCCAGCGCGGCAATCGCGCCGAGCACACCGAGCGCGACGGCAGCCATCGCCCCGGCAGTCCAGGCCACGGCCCGCGCCCGCGGCACGTCGCCCGCACCCATTGCCGTGCCGACCATCGGCACCGAGGCGACGCCAACCGAGAAGGCGATCGGGATCAGCAGGAACTCGAGCCGCACGCCGATGCCGTAGCCGGCAAGGGCTTCCGGTCCGAACCGGGCGACGAGCGCGGTCAGCACCAGAATGGTCGAAACCGATAGCAGCGGCGAGAGCATGGCGATCCAGCCGATCCGCATGATCTCACGGAAATGGGCGGCCGACAGCAAGCCAGCCGAAAAGGTCAGCCGCAGCCGCGAGCGCGATGACCGGAGGTAAACCAGCAGCGCCAGCGCGGCGCCGGTAAACGCGACCAGCTGGCCCAAGGCGACCCCCGCGATGCCAAGGCGCGGTGCCGACCCAAGCCCCAGCCCCAGCGCACCGCCCACCACCACCTGCACCAGGCCGGCGACCAGCTGGATAATGGCCGGGATCGCCATGTTGCCCGATCCGCGCGCAATCGAAGCCAGCGTGTTGGACGCCCAGATCCCGACAATCCCAAAGGCAGCCACGTGCGAAAAGGCGACGGCTTCAGCCAGCACCGCGCCCGAACCGCCCAACAGGCGAAAAACTGTGTCCCCCAACACCAGTACCGCTGCGCTCAGCAGCAGTCCTAGCCCCAGGCCGATCGCCAGGGCATTGAGCGCCAGCGCCTTTGCGGCCGCCAGATCCCCGCCCCCCAACGCGCGACTGATGGCGCCCGATACGGTCCCACCCATCGCTCCGGCGGACAACATCTGCATCAACATGAAAATCGGAAAGGCTAGCGCGATCCCGCCCAGCGAGGCCACACCCAGCCGGCCGACATAGGCCGTCTCGGCGATCGAGACGATCGTGGCCGAACACAGCGCGATCAGGTTGGGCAGGCTCAGCCGGGTCAGGGTCGGCAGGATCGGCCCGCTGCGCAGCATGGCGCCGCGCGCATCAGTGGCAGTAGTGGCGGTCACAGGCCAAACCTGTGCTGCAAGGCTTGCAGGGTGTCATGCAGAATTGCATCTGATTCCGCTCCCTTGCCCAAGGCGCGGGCCAGGGCGACCGCGCCGACGAGCTGAGCCAGTGTGGCCCGCGCGGCAGCCTCAGGCTCACCGATATCGAGCCGGGCCAGCACCGCTTTGATCCGCCCGGCGATGCGCGCTAAGCCGCGTTCGAACTTGCCGCGCGCCGCCAAATCGCAGCGCGCCATATCGCCAGCCAGCGCGGGAAGCGGACAGCCAAGTTGTGGGCCATCGCGGTGCGCGGGCGAAAGGTAGCTCGCCAGGAAGCCACGGAAAGCCTTGCGCAGGTCCGCTTGCGGGTTAGCCAGCGCTTCATCCAGGCGCCGGCTGCTTGTGCCAGCCTCGGTGAACATCGTGTCGAGCGCTTCGCCCACCAGGGCCTCTTTCGAGGCGAAATGGGCATAGAACCCGCCATGCGTAAGGCCCGCACTGCGCATGACATCGGCCACGCCCAGCCCGCCCGGCCCCTTGGCCCGCAGTTCGCGCGCGGCCGCGTGCAGGATCCGCTCTCGCGATTGCGTCTTGTGATCAGGTCCGTAACGCATGCTCGTTCCTTTATATGATGATCATCATAAGATAAAGGAACGAGCATGCAAGGACGTTCGCGTGCAGCAAGAATTGCGGGTGTCGGCCTGATTCGGATTGGTGCATCGCCGATGGTACTGGGGCATGGGCGCGATCCGCAACTATCGGGCGGAGCGAGCACAATGCCTGCAGACCTAGGCGACCTTGACCCCGCGGTGCTTGACTTCGGCCGTGCCGAATTTGGGCAGACTGAGCGCAGCGCCCGGCTGCTGCATCAGCTGCATCGGATATTGCCCCTTGGGTAAGGCCTGCAGCGGCATCCCGGCCTGCGCCAGGACATAGGGCGAGACGCGGTGGCGAGTACACAGCCCGCCTGCGCCATCATCGACCAGTTGCTGTTCGAATTCCAGGCCCTGCATCGCGCCGGCGCTGCGACGGACGTGGGCGACGGCCAGCTGGCCTTCGCCGAAGTCGACCACGAACGGCGTGCCGAGCGGCACATCGAGCAGACCTTCGACCATACAGCCACTGCGCGAGAGGTTGCGCATCATCGCTTCGTAACGGTGATCCTCGTGGATCAGGCCAACGCGGCGCAGCACGGTGCGGCGATCCGGGCGATAGCGGCTCGGGCCATCGGGCTCGATCACCCAATCGCCGCTCATCAGGGCTTCGGTCACTTCATCACCCGGCACAGCCGAGGCGTATATGAAGCCCTGGATCTGATTGACCCCCAGCTTGCGCATGGCTTCCAGCTCGTCGTGGGCTTCGATCCCTTCGGCGGTGGTATCCATGTTCAGCGCCTTGGCCAGGCTGACAATCGAGGCAATGATTGCGGCGTTGCGGCTGCCCGGCTGGGTCACCTCGCTAATGAAGCTCTTGTCGATCTTGATCTTGTCGAACGGCGCATGCTGCAGATAACTGAGCGACGAATAGCCGGTGCCGAAATCGTCGAGCGCGAGCCGCACACCCAACATCTTGAGCGCGGTGAACATCTCTTCTGTGCTCGATTTATCACCGAGGAAGACCGATTCGGTCAGCTCAAGCTCGAGCCGCTCCGGTGCCAGACCCGAATGAGCGAGCGCCTGAGCGACGAGCGTGGAGAACCCGACATTGGCAAATTGCGCGGCCGACACGTTGACCGAAATCTTGACGCTGCCGGGCCAAGCTGCGGCTTCGGAGCAGGCCTGTTTCAGCATCCAGTCACCCAGCTGGCCGATCAGATTGGCTTCCTCGGCAATCGGGATGAATATGCCAGGCGAAATATCACCCAGTTCGGGGTGTTCCCACCGCGCCAGCGCCTCGAGCGATACGACCTTGTTGGTCGTGGCATCGACGATCGGCTGGTAGGCTGCGCGCATTTGACCGCTCACCAGAGCATCGCGCAGATCATCCTCGATCTGCTTGCGGCGTTCAGCCTCGCTGTGAAGGTCGCTTGAATAGAACCGGAATTGCCCGCGCCCGCCACCCTTGGAGGCATAGAGCGCAAGGTCGGCCGAGCGGACCAGCTCTTCGCTGTTGATCCCATCGTACGGAGCGATCGCAACTCCGACCGACGCACCGATCACGCAGCGACTGCCCTCGATCTGGTAGGGCTGCGAGAGCATGGTGATCACGGTCATGGCGATCTCGCCCAGCCGTCCGCGGTCGTCGATGTCGGGCAGAATCACTTGGAATTCGTCACCGCCCAAACGGCCGATTTCGAAGCTTTTCTCGCCCAGTACTCGCTGCAGGCGCTGAGCGACCTGCTTGAGCAGCTCGTCACCGGCCGGGTGGCCCAGCGTATCGTTGACCTGCTTGAAGCGGTCGAGATCGAGCATGAAGATCGCGCAGGCGCGCTTGGCGGTCTTGTATGCGGTGAGGATCGCGTTGAGCCGCTTGCCGATGCGATGGCGGTTGGCGAGGCCGGTCAACGAATCGTACTGCGCCAGACGCGAGGCATCCTTGTGCGACTGTCGTGAAGCGGTCACATCGACGGCATTACCGTAATAACCGATAAAATGACCGCGCGCGTCAAACTGCGGGCGACCGGCGATCGACCACCACAGCTCGACGTTCTCGCTGGCCGCCTTGACCGGCAGATCGGCAAAGGTCTTGCGAGCGCTGAGGATCAGCGGAAGCGTGCGCTCGACCGCATCCTCCTCATCGCGTTCGAGGATGAACAGCGATTGGACCGGCTGGCCGACCAGCTCCTCCCCCGGAATTCCAAGGACTTGTGATACGCAATCGGAAACGTAAGTGAGCCGTCCGTCGGCGTTGGTCGACCAGAACCAGCCGTGACCGGATTTCTCGTAGTCGTGGGCCAGCTCAAGCAGGCGTTCGCGGCCAGGTTTGCTGATATCGGGCGAAGAACCGCTATCCCGCCGGCTGCCCAGCAGGTTCTTGAAACGGCCAAGGGGAGAGGCGTTGCCTCCGCTCATCAGTTCTCGCTCGGTTGTTCGACTTGAACTTTTCTAAGCGAACATGGTTGCGAAATGCCTAACAAAAGGTCTCGAATGTCGGCATTTCAACGTTCTTATCCGGTTGCGTGGCGCCGCTCGGTCGCCAGGTCAGTGCTGCGCAGGGTTGGCTGTCCGGCGCCCGGTTGACCTGCCAGCGGCGTCGCGAATTCGACGCCCATGCGGTCCTGTTGCGACCAGCGTGCCGTCGCCGTCAACACCTGACCATCGCCCCAGTGCAGCCGGAACAGCGTACCCGTGGGCACGTTCCACAGCCCTTCGATCAGCGCACCGGTGGACGACAGGTTCCGAATCGTTGCATGATAGCGCTGTTCGCCGTGTTCGATCATGATCTTGCGCAGCATGGACTGACGCGTTGCCCGGGCCGAGCGCGGTCCGCTCGGGATCGCGGTAAGGCCTGAGGCAAGCCGCGCGCCCGCTTGGGTGAAGGTCAGCGGCTTATCGTAAATATAGCCCTGGACGTGGCTGCAACCAAGGTGGCGGACCAGATCGAGCTCGTCGAAAGTTTCGACGCCTTCGGCGGTCGTTTCCATGCCGAGCGCTTCGGCCAAGCTGACGATCGAGCTGATGATCGCGCCGTTGGGGCTGCCCGCCTGGGTGGCGCCGCGCACGAACGACTGGTCGATCTTGATCTTGCTGAACGGCGCGCGCTTGAGATAGCCGAGCGAGGAATAGCCTGTGCCGAAATCGTCAAGCACCAGCCGCACCCCGATCCGCTTCAGCGCCGCAAACATCTTTTCGACGCCTTCATCCTCGTTGAGAAAGACGCTTTCGGTGATCTCCAGCTCCAGCCGGTCCGGGCTGACCTGGGCATTGGCGAGCGCCTGGGTCACCACGGCCGGCAATCCGGGGTTGGCGAACTGCAATGGGGACACATTGACCGCCACGCGTACCGATTGCGGCCACTTGGCCAGCTCCATGCAGGCCGTCCGCAAGGCCCATTCGCCAATCTGGGCGATCAGGCCGACATCCTCGGCGATCGGGATGAACTTGGTCGGCGACATCGGTCCATGCACCGGATGGTTCCAGCGCAGCAGAGCCTCGAACCCGGTGATCCGCTCGGTCGTGGTCTGGACTACCGGCTGGTAGGCCAGTTCCAGCCCGCCGTTGGCGACAGCCTCGCGCAGGTCGGCTTCAAGCTGGCGGCGCTCCTCGGCATCGCTGTGCAGATCAGCCGCATAGAAGTGATGCCGCCCGCGCCCACCATCCTTGGCGGCATAAAGCGCCAGGTCGGCATTGCGGATCAGCGCTTCCGAAGTCACGCCATCATCGGGGGACAAGGCAATCCCGATCGAGGCGCCGATCACCACGCGGTGGCCTTCAAGCTGGTATGGCAGCGACAGGTTGCGGATCACCCGCTCAGCCAGCGCGGCAAGGTCTTCGCGCTTGTGCTGGCCGGGCAGGACCACTTCGAATTCGTCACCGCCGAGCCGGCCGACCCGGCCCAGTTCGCCGACGGTGTGCTTTAGCCGCTCGGCCACCTGTGTCAGCAGGGCATCACCGACCGGGTGGCCCATCGTATCGTTGACCTGCTTGAACCGGTCGAGATCGAGCAGGAAGATCGCGCAGGCGCGCTGCCCGGCGTTTGGCGTCGCGAGCAGGCGTTCCAGCGTCTGGGCCATCTGCAGCCGGTTAGCGAGGCCGGTGAGCGAGTCATAATGCGCCAGGCGCGAGGCGTGATCCTGCGAGCGGCGCTTCTCGGTCAGGTCATGGCCCGACCCGCGGAAGCCCAGGAAGTTGCCGAATTCATCATAGAGCGGCCGGGCCGAGATTGACCACCAGCGCTCTTCCCCCGGCACCGCAGCCCGCAGCGCCAGGTCGTTAAAGGCCGAACGGGCGGTCAGGTGGAAGGCCAGCGTCCGCTCCCCCTCCTCGGCATCGGGCTGGAACAGCACCGCCATGGGTTTGCCGACCAGTTCGCGCGGCTGGCGCTCGAGCACCTTGCCAACCGTTGGCGAAACATAGAGCAGCGCGGCGCGCCGGTCGGTTTCAAAGAACCAGCCCTGCCCGCTCTCCTCGAACTCGTTGAGCAATTGTTCGGCGCGCTTCTGGTTGCGCCGGCGCTCGCGCTCGGCGGCGAATTCGGCGCGGTCGTCGCGGGCCTGCTGGACTGCCGCATGGACGCCAATCGCGGCACCGCCAGCCAGGATCAGCAGGGTATCGATATTGCCGGCCACCAGCGCCACCCCCAGCCAGGTCGCGATGATCGCGCCGATGATGCTGGCGATCCGTCGGTTAAGGATCACCGCGGCGAGCGACGAGGCAATCACCGGCCCGCCAATCGTCTCGCGCCAGTTCATCGAGGGGATGCCCTCGGTCCAGCAGCCGATCGCCAGCCCGAACAGCAGCATCGGCCCGCTGATGTGCAGACCCTGGAGGATCTGGCGGCGGGTCTCGTCGTGGCGGCGCAGCTTCTCGCGCCGATTGACGCGGGCGATCGGCCAGGTCAGCCAGATCGCCGCAGCGAGCAGGCTCAGCGCAGGAATGCCAGGAATGCTATGGGTCGAAGCGGCGGTGACGATCGTGATCACGGCCATGATCGGGGCCATCAGCCACCAATTGTCGCCAACCAGTTCCTGCGCCCGGGCCGCCTCACGCGGACGAGCGCCGGCGCGCGCCTTCGGCGCGGCTGTCTGCTCCTTCCGGGCGTGCTTCGCGGCCATCGCGCCGTACCTACCCAAATGCTTTTGAAAAACATTTAATTTCCTGCATTTGCGAGATCTCTGCCAACCCCCCTGCGACTTTTGCCAGCCGGGTTGCCAAGCCTTGGCGGGCGAGGCATCCTTGCCCTTCGGAAAACGCGAGCGGAGCGGCTGAAAGTGGCCTTCCGCAGCGACGGGGAGGCCAAGCGGTTCATGCGCCATATCGCGATTATCGGATCGGGTCCGGCTGGTTACTACACCGCGGAAGCAGCGCAGAAGCATTGGGGCGAGGATGTCCGGGTCGATATCTTCGACATGCTGCCGGTCCCTTATGGCCTGATCCGCACCGGCGTTGCCCCGGACCATCAGTCAATCAAGGGCGTCTCGCGCCGCTACGAAGGCACAGCCCTTTCCGACAACGTCCGCTTCGTCGGCAATGTCACGATCGGTGAGGACGTGACCATTGCCGAACTGCAGGGTCTGTACGACGCCGTGGTGCTCGCCACCGGCGCGCCCAACGACAAGCCGGCCGGCATCCCGGGCGAAGGGCTGGACAACGTCTTCGGCA
>Ga0073920_1000009_pt1 | contig 46596 bp, 45 predicted proteins | sample GWRWT4_2Sept14_2_FD_70953 | JGI IMG/M metagenome (GOLD analysis project Ga0073920, IMG submission 70953) | Sand microcosm microbial communities from a hyporheic zone in Columbia River, Washington, USA - GW-RW T4_23-Sept-14 | ecosystem: Engineered > Artificial ecosystem > Sand microcosm >...
AAGGCGACCGTGGCGACCATCACCATGTCCTCGCTCGCCACGAAGGCCGCCTGGTTGGCGCTGCGCACCTGCGGATCGAGCCCGGCGTGATAAGGCAGGACGCGGCGACCCGTCGCGGCGGAGAGCTTCTCGGCCAGTTCCTCGACCTTCTTGCGGGTCGGGGCATAGACGATCCCCGGCCCGGGCTGCTCGGCCATCAGCGACTTCAATTGCTGGAGCAGGCTGTCACGGTGGCGGATCGCATAGCGGATATTGGGCCGGTCGAACCCGGCGACGATCAGCCCGTCCTCGCCAATCCCCAGCTGGGTCAGCACGTCGGCGCGGGTGTGGCGGTCAGCCGTGGCGGTGAGCGCCAGGCGCGGCACATCCGGGAAGCTATCCAGCAGCGGGCGCAGCAGGCGGTAGTCCGGGCGGAAATCATGGCCCCATTCGGACACGCAGTGCGCCTCGTCGATCGCGAACAGGCTGATCGGCGCAGAGCCCAGCATCTCGCGGAAGTGCGGCTGGCTGGCGCGTTCGGGCGCGACATAGAGCAGATCGAGCGTGCCGCTGCGGAAGCGTTCGATTGTCTCGGCCCGGTCGGTATCGGCGCTGGTCAGCGTTGCCGCGCTGATCCCGTTGGCAGTCGCGGCGCGGAGCTGATCGTGCATCAGCGCGATCAGCGGCGAGACGACCACGCAGGTCCCCTCGAGCATGACGGCGGGAAGCTGATAGGTCAGCGACTTGCCCGCACCCGTCGGCATGATCGCCAGGGTCGATTGCCCGGCCATGACCCGCGCCAGCACCTGCTCCTGCACCCCGCGAAAGGCGGTGAAGCCAAAGGTGGTGTGGAGCTGGTCAAGGAGAGCGTCGCGCGTCACGCCCCAGCGCCTACCCGGCTGGGACCGGCAGCGGAAGGGCTAGCGGCCCGCTCTCTCCACAACGGATTCTTCCAGCGCGGTGAAGGCCGAGCGCCCGGTTGGCGTATCGTCGGGCACGGCACTGGTGAAGAAGGCGATGCCGCGTCCGCTCTTCGGGTCCCACCACAGGCCGGAACGCAGTCCGTACGCCTCGCCCGAATGGCCCATGCGCGCCGTGCCATCGCCGAACAGATCATCCTTGCAGCCCGCCGTGCCGCTGCCGATGCGTTGCAGGCCCAGGCCATAGGCGCAGAAGAAGCCGTTGCTCTCGCCATATTCGCCCACGCCGCCCTTTCCGGGGCCAGCCTGCCACTGCGCGCGGGTCAGTTCGCGATAGGAGCGGGCGGAGAGGAAACCCTTGCCGCCCTTCGCCAGCATCTGCCCGATCCGGGCGAGGTCTGTCATTGAAATCCGCAGCCCGCCTTGCGGTCCGAACAACGCGCCGTTCTGCCCCGGCTGGTAACGCGTCAGGTCGCAGGAGCCATCCTTGGTCGCGACAACCGGGCAGAGCGGTGGCTGGCCCTTCAGCTCATCGCGCGCCACTGCGCCGCTCGCCCGGTAGAGCACGGCGGCGCGCTGGAAGGCCCCGGCCGAGCAGCCGGCACCCCAGTTGAAGCAGGCATCGAGTTTCAGCGGCTTCAGCACCAGCCGGCTCATTGCCACGTCAAACCGTTCGCCGGTCACTCGCTCGATCACGCTGGCAGCGACGGGGAAGTTGATATTGCTATAGGCGAACCAGCCAGCGCGCGGGCCGTGCTGGACATCCCACATGGCCGGATCGGCCAGCCGCTGCTGGAGGGTCACATCAAGCGGGATGATGTACAGCTCGCCCCCGTCGCGCAGGCTGGCCTGGTGGCTTAGGAGCAGGCGCAGGGTGATCGGCTCGTCGGGAAAGGCCGGATTGCGCAGGCGCCAGCCGAGGTAGTCCGAAACATCGCGGTCAAGGCTCAGCTTGCCCAGATCGACCAGCCGCAGCACGCCGAGCGCGGTGACCAGCTTGGAGATCGAGGCGATCCGGACCGGACTGTCGGCCGTCACCGCCCGCCCGGTGGTGCGATCGGCCAGGCCCTCGGCCAGCACCGGGCGGATGGACTGGCGGTCGAACTGGACGGCGACCGTGGCGGGCACAGCTGCGTTGGCAGTGGCCGATAGTAGCAACGACAAGAGGATGAACCAGCGCATTGGTGGTGAGCATAGCCGAGCGCTGCGGGCGGCGCATCCCCCTCGCGAATACGGCGCTTGCTTGCTGTCTGCGCCAGTCCTAACCTCTTGCCAATTCAGCTGTTGGGTCGCCGCCAGGGGAGGAATTGCAATGGTCAAGCCGGTCAAGTTCGCGCACGTCGTTTACCAGACGCGGCGCTTCGACGAGATGATCGCCTGGTATCAGCAGGTGTTCGAGGCAGAGGTTGTCCATCAGGACCCGGCGCTGGCCTTTATGACCTATGATGACGAGCATCACCGCTTTGCCTTCGCCAACCTCAATGTGCTGAAGCCCGGGGATGATGATCCGGATGAGCGGGGGAGCATCGGGGTCAACCACGTTGCCTATACCTATGGCAGCGTTGCTGACCTGCTGGAAACCTATGACACGCTGAAGGGTGCCGGCATCCTGCCGTATTGGTCGATCCACCACGGCATTACCTTGTCGAATTACTACCGCGATCCGGACGGCAACCGCATGGAGTTCCAGGTCGACGTCGACGACGATTACATGCGCAGTGACACTTTCGCAGCCAACCCTATTGGGGTGGAAGTTGACATGGCTGCCCTGCTCGCCCGCCACCGTGCTGGCGGCGATCCGCTGGAACTGCTGGCCATGCCGCAGGGACCAATGTCAGCCATCCCCGAGATGCATGGGATGACCTGATCAGTCCAGGTTGGGCCGCAGCCAGCGCTCCGCCGTGGGAATATCAGCGCTGCGCCGGGCGGCGTAGTCTTCCACCTGATCGCGGCCGATCCGGGCCACGCCGAAGTATTCGGCCTGCGGATGGCCGAAGTAGAAGCCGGAAACCGCTGCGGTTGGCAGCATGGCGTAGCTTTCGGTCAGGGTGATGCCGATCTTCGCAGTGGCATCCAGCAGTTCGAACAGGATCGGTTTGAGGCTGTGATCCGGGCAGGCAGGATAACCGGGGGCGGGGCGGATGCCGCGATATTCCTCGCGGATCAGCGCTTCGTTGGTCAGCTGCTCGCCCGGCGCATAGCCCCACAGCGTGGTGCGCACGTGTTGATGCAGCCGCTCGGCAAAGGCCTCGGCAAAGCGGTCGGCCAGGGCCTTCAGCAGGATGTCTGAATAGTCGTCATGGCCGGCGCGGAAGCGTTCGAGGTGCGGTTCGATCCCGTGGATGCCCACGGCAAAACCGCCGATCCAGTCGCCATCGGGATCGATGAAATCGGCCAGGCAATAGTTCGCCCGGTCACGGCTTTTGCGGATCTGCTGGCGCAGGAACGGCAAGCGGACGTGGCGCTCTTCCTCGGTCAGGTAGAGCTCGACATCGTCGCCATCCCGCGCGCAGGGCCAGAACCCGCAGACGCCCTTGGCGGTCAGCCACTTCTCACCGACGATCTTTTCCAGCATGGCTAGAGCATCGGCATAGAGCGAGCGGGCGCTTTCCCCGACCACTTCGTCATCAAGGATCGCGGGGAAGTTGCCGGCCAGTTCCCAGGCGCGGAAGAACGGCGTCCAGTCGAACACGCTGACCAGGTCGGCCAGGTCCCAGTCTTCGAACACATGCACACCGGGCTGTTCGGGCGGCGCTGGCTTGTCGGAGAAATCGGCTTTGAAGCCGTTCGCGCGCGCGTCTTCCAGGCTGAGCAGGACGGTCGCTTCCTTGCCGGCGCGGACATCGCGCATGTGCTGGTAATCGGCGGCCGTCGTTTCCACGAACGGGTCGCGCTGGGTGTCGGACAGCAGCTGGCTGGCGACGCCGACCGCGCGGCTGGCATCGAGCACGTGGATCACCGGGCCGGTATAGGCCGGGTCGATCCGCAGCGCGGTGTGGAGCCGGCTGGTGGTAGCCCCGCCGATCAGCAGCGGGATAGTCAGACCGGCTCGCTCCATTTCCTCGGCCACAGTGACCATCTCATCGAGGCTGGGGGTGATCAGGCCGGACAGGCCGATCATGTCGACCTTTTCGGTGATCGCGGTTTCGATGATCCTGGACCATGGCACCATCACGCCCAGGTCGATCACTTCATAGCCGTTGCACTGCAGGACCACGCCGACGATGTTCTTGCCGATGTCGTGCACGTCGCCCTTGACGGTCGCCATGATGATGCGGCCCTTGGACTGGGATTCGGTGCCGAGCAGCAGCTTCTCCGCCTCGATGAAGGGGATCAGGTGGGCGACGGCCTTCTTCATCACGCGGGCGCTTTTGACCACCTGCGGCAGGAACATCTTGCCCGATCCGAACAGGTCGCCAACCGTGTTCATCCCGTCCATCAGCGGGCCTTCGATCACCTGGATCGGCCGGCCGCCGTTGGCAAAGATTTCGGCGCGGGCCTCTTCGGTGTCGTCGACAATATAGGCGTCGATGCCCTTGACCAGGGCATGCTCGATCCGGCGCGTGACTTCCCAGCCGCGCCATTCCTCGGCTTCCTTTTCGGTCTTGGCGTCGGTGCCGCGGAAGCTTTCGGCCAGGGTGATCAGGCGCTCGGTCGGAGTCTGTGAATCCGGCCCACCCGCCCCTACGCGGTTGAGGATGACGTCCTCACAGGCCTGCCGCAGCGCCGGGTCGATCGTGTCGTAGACGTCGAGTTGGCCGGCATTGACGATGGCCATGTCGAGCCCGGCCGGGATCGCGTGGTAGAGGAAGATCGAATGCATCGCCCGGCGCACCGGCTCGTTGCCGCGGAACGAGAACGACAGGTTGGAAAGCCCACCGCTGAAATGGACGTGCGGGCAGCGGGCGCGGATCTCGCGCACGGCCTCGATGAAGTCGACGCCGTAATTGTTGTGCTCCTCGATCCCCGTCGCCACGGCGAACACATTGGGATCGAAGATGATGTCCTCGGGCGGGAAGCCGATCCCGGTGAGCAGCTTGTAAGCGCGCTCGCAGATCTCGACCTTGCGGTCCTTGCTATCGGCCTGACCCTGTTCGTCGAAGGCCATGACGACCACGGCGGCGCCATAGTCCATGCATTTGCGGGCCTGGGCCAGGAAGGGTTCTTCGCCCTCCTTCATCGAAATCGAATTGACGATTGGCTTGCCCGAAACGCACTTCAGCCCGGCCTCGATCACCTCCCACTTGGAGCTGTCGATCATCACCGGCACCCGCGCGATGTCGGGTTCAGCGGCGATCAGCTTGAGGAACGTGGTCATGGCGTGGACCGCATCGAGCAGCCCCTCGTCCATGTTGACGTCGATCACCTGCGCGCCGTTCTCGACCTGCTGGCGCGCGACTTCGACCGCCTTGGCATAGTCGTCCGCCAGGATCAGCTTCTTGAACGCGGCCGAGCCGGTGACATTGGTGCGCTCGCCGACATTGACGAAACGGGCAGAGGATGGGGTGTTCATCGATCAGGCCGCCATCACGAAGGGTTCAAGGCCTGCAAGGCGTGTCACCGCATCAAGCTTTGGAATGGCGCGCGACGGCAGGCCCTGCGCCGCCTTGGCGATCGCCGCGATGTGCGCCGGGGTGGAGCCGCAACAGCCGCCCAGCACGTTGACCTGGCCGGCCGCCGCCCATTCGCGGACCAGCGCGGCGGTTTCTTCGGGCAGCTCGTCATACTGGCCCAGCTCGTTGGGCAGGCCGGCGTTGGGATAGACCATGATCGCCGCGTCCGAGATTGCGCTGAGCGAGCGGACGTGCGGGCGCAGCTGGGTCGCGCCGAACGAGCAGTTGAGCCCGATCGTCAGCGGCCGGGCGTGGCGCACGGCATACCAGAAGGCCTCGACCGTGTGGCCCGACAGGTTGCGGCCCGACAGGTCGGTCAGCGTCATCGACAGCATGATCGGCACTTCGCGGCCCAGCTCCTGCTCGACCTTGCGCACGGCCATGATGCCGGCCTTGGCATTGAGCGTATCGAAGACGGTCTCGATCAGGATGAAGTCGGCCCCGCCTTCGACCAGCGCGGCGACCTGCTGGCGGTAGACGTCAACCAGCTCGTCCCAGTCGATTTCGCGGAAGCCCGGATCGTTGACATCGGGCGAGAGCGAAAGGGTCTTGTTGGTCGGGCCGATTGCGCCGGCAACAAAGCGCGGGCGGCCGTCACCGGCGAACTCGTCCGCCACGCGGCGGGCCAGACGGGCGCTTTCGACGTTGATCTCGCGGACCAGGTGTTCGGCGCCATAGTCGGCCTGGCTGATCCGGTTGGCGGAGAAGGTGTTGGTCTCGGCAATGTCGGCCCCAGCCGCGAAATAGGCGCGGTGGATCGCTTCGGGCACGTCGGGGCGAGTGATCGCCAGGATATCGTTATTGCCCTTCTGGTCCTTCGACAGACCGAGCGAACCGGCATAGTCGGCCTCGGTCAACTTGCGCTGCTGGATCTCGGTCCCGAAGGCACCGTCGATGATCAGGATGCGCTTGGCCGCTTCTGCCAGGAATTGCTCGCGCGGGGTCATGCCTCGGTCTCCGGACGCAGGCCGAGCAAGTGGCAGATCGCATAGGACAGCTCGGCGCGGTTAAGGGTGTAGAAGTGGAAGTTGCGCACGCCCCCGGCATAGAGCCGGCGGCAGAATTCGGCAGCGACCGTCGCAGCAACCAGCTGGCGCGCGGCGGGCTTTTCATCCAGCCCGTCGAACAGGTGGCCGAGCCAGTCGGGAACAGCGGTTCCGGTCATTCCGCTCATCCGCTGGATCGCGGCGAAGTTCGAAACCGGCATGATCCCCGGCACGATCTCGGCATCGATCCCGGCGGCCAGGCAGGCATCCTGAAAGCGGAAGAAGGTGTCCGGCTCGAAGAAGAACTGAGTGATCGCGCGAGTGGCCCCGGCATCGAGCTTGCGCTTGAGGTTGTCGAGATCGGCCGCCGGATTGGCGGCATCGGGGTGCGTTTCAGGATAGGCGCTGACCGACAGCTCGAAGGGATGCAACTCGCGCAGGCCCGCGACCAGCTCGACCGCATTGGCGTAGCCCTGCGGATGCGGCGTGAACTTGGCGGCGCCGCCCGGCGGATCACCGCGCAGGGCCACGATATGGCGTACCCCGGCCTGCCAATAGGCGTCGGCCACTTCGGCAATCTCGTCCTTGGTCGCCTCGACGCAGGTCAGGTGCGCGGCGGCGGGAATGCCGGTTTCGCGCACGATCCGGGCGACGGTGTTGTGGGTGCGCTCGCGCGTCGTGCCGCCGGCGCCATAAGTGACCGAGACGAAGCGCGGGGCCAGCGGGGCCAGCGTCTGGACCGCATCCCACAGCGTTTCTTCCATCTTCTCAGTCTTGGGTGGGAAGAATTCGAACGAGACGCCAATGTCGCCGGGCAGGCCGGCAAACAGCGGCGAGGCGTAGGCGCGGCGGGTTTCGCTCGCTTCGTTTCTTGGGGCCTGGTTCATCATGCAGTGGCCTTTACGGGTTTAGCGGCGGTTGCCGCGCTGCGGCGCGCGGTCCAGATTTTCACGGTCAGTGGTTGGCCGGGCAGGGCGACCGGCGGCGCTGGGGTGAACCCGGCGTCGCTGAGCAGGCCGAGCATCTGCTCATCGGTAAAGCCGAGGCGGGCGTGGGCGTGTTGGCTGCGCAGTTCCTCACGGTCATGCGCGGCAAAATCGACGATCGCCAGCACCCCATCTGGGCGAGTGACCCGGGCGGCTTCGGCCAGGACCAGCTCTGGCGCCTGGGCATAGTGCAGCACCTGGTGGAACAGGACGGTATCGAAGCCCTGGGCCGTAAACGGCAGCTTGGTGAAATCGCCCTGGACCAGGTCAAAGGCATCGGCCGGCAGATGCTGGAGCCGGGCGCGGGCAATGCGGAGCATTTCGGGGCTGTTGTCGAGGCCCGTGACACGCGCTGCGCGCGGCGCGAACAGTTCGGCCATGCGGCCGGTGCCGGTGCCAATATCAAGCAGGCTGCCGAGCGATCCCGCGCCCAGCGCAGCATCGAGCGCAGCTTCAACAGGGCCGTCTGGGCTGTGCAGGCTGCGCAGCGTGTCCCACTCATCAGCGTGGCGGGCGAAGTAGCAGGCGGCGCTGGTTTCGCGCGCGGCGCGGATCGCGGCGAGGTGGCGGCGGTCTTCCTGGCAGCGCGCGGCAAAGGCGGCGTCGCCTTCCTCAGCCACGGACAGCAGGCGGGCAGCGGCGGCGCCCAGCGGCGGGGCGCGATCTTCCCCGATTGCGCTGCGCAGGAACACCCACGAGCCTTCCTTGCGGCGTTCGGCGAGGCCGGCATCGCAGAGAATGCGGACATGGCGCGAGACACGCGGCTGGCTTTGGCCGAGCACCTGTGCCAGTTCGCCCACGGCCAGTTCCATATGGGCAAGCAGCCGCATGATCCGCAGTCGCGTCGGGTCCGCCAGGGCGCGCAGGGTGGGATCAATCTTCATCGTGGAGCATCATATAAAGAAATCTTTATATGTTATCAACCGCGCATTCGCAGCGGTGGAACGACGCCGCTGGGCGGTTGGCAGGCGAGCGCCAAGCGCGTAAAAGGCCCGCGGGTCCGCAAGGTTTTGCCCCAGGCTGCAGCAGAGAGATTGTCCATGAAGAAGATCGCTTTCGCCACCCTCCTTTCCGCCAGCTTCGCGCTTGCCGCCTGCGGCAGCAGCGACAGCGCCAATGAGGCGGCATCGCCCGACAATGTCGAAATGCCGGCCGAGGAAGCGGTGGGCGGCGTCGATGCGGCGGCAACTCCGGCCGTTGACGCGGCCGCGACCGAAACCGGCACCGCGACCGACGCGGCCACCGCTGCTGCAACTGCTGGTGCGACTGCCGCTCCGGCCGCCGGTGACGGGGCCCCGCCGCCCGCCAAGCAGTAAGCCTTTGCGGCTTGCCCCGATCCTGACCGCCCTTGCCGCGCTGGCGCTGACCGGCTGCGGCAAGGCGGATAACGATGCTGGCCCCGGCGGGGTCAGCGTGGGTGAGGCCAAGGCGCTCGATGAGGCGGCGCAGATGCTGGAGGCCCAACGCCTGCCCGCCGAGGCGACTGCCGCAGCAAGCGCAGCGCCTACGCCTGCCGCCAAGCAATAATCAGTCGAGCGAGACCCGCCCGCGCCCGGCCTTGACCGCGCCGCGGCGTTTCTTCCCGGCCAGCCGCTCGGTCTTGCCGACCCGGTTGAGCCGGCTCTTGGCGCGCTTCTCGGGCAGCTTCTGCGCCTCTTCGAGCAGCTCAGCCAGCCGCTTGCGGGCATCGGTGCGGTTGGCTTCCTGGGTGCGGAATCGCCGCGCGGTCAGCACCAGTTCGCCTTTGGCGGTCATCCGCGATCCGGCGAGCTGCCGGAAGCGGGTGAACACTTCCGGCTCCAGCCGCAGGGCATAGACATCGAGCCGCAGCTGGACTGCGGTGGCAACCTTGTTGACGTTCTGTCCGCCCGGGCCGGTGGCAGTGATGAAGCTTTCGCTCACCAGCGCCATGGCCCGGTCGATCAGGTCAGCCATGATCAAACCCCAGGGCGGCGAAATCGGCCGGCAGCGGGGCACTGGCATGCACCGGCGGCTTGCCTTCGCGCGGCACGGTCAGCTCGGCGGCATGGAGCATGGTCCGCCGTGCGCCCGGCACAGGCCCGGCCCCATAGACTGGATCGCCCAGCAGCGGCGCGCCTAGACCGGCGAGGGCATGGACGCGGATCTGATGCGTGCGACCGGTTTCGGGCCGGAACTCGACCAGGGTCAGCCCGTCCCGCTCAGCCAGCTTGCGCCAGTGGGTGATGCTCGGCTTGCCCTTCTTGGCCGGGATCATCCGCCAGCCCTTTTCGGCGCTGCTGATCTTGGTCAGCGCCAGCTCGATCGTGCCTTCATCCGCTTCAACCGGTCCGGCCACGACGCCAAGGTAGACCTTCTCCACCTCGCGCGCTTCGAATGCGGCGTTGAAGCGTTTCAGCGCCTTGGGATTGCGGGCCAGCAGCAGGCAGCCCGAAGTGTCGGTGTCGAGCCGGTGGACCGGCACCGGCGAGCGGGCAAAGCCCAGCCGGAATTCCTCGGCGCGGTCTTCCAGGCAGGCCCCGCCAGCGCGCGGGCGCTCGATCGGCAGGCCGGCCGGCTTGTCGATCACCAGGGCTTCGCCGTCCTCGAACAGGACTGGAATCGGATTCATGTCAGCGCCTTTGCAATGCGCCGCAGCGCTTCCGTTAATCGATCCTCGTCAGTCGCGAAGCTGATCCGGAAGCCAAAGTCCCCGCCAAAGGCCAATGCGGCGACTACCGCCACGCCGTGCTCCAGCAGGTGCAGGCACAGCGCCTGATCATCGCCGAACCGCGCTTGCAGCGGCGCGGCATCGACCATGCAGTAGAACGCGCCCTCCGGGACGGGGGTCGAAAGGCCCGGTACGGCATTGATCGCGCCAACGCAAAGGTCGCGGCGCGTGCGGAACCGCTCGCGCCAATCGGCCAGGAAGTCCTGCGGGCCTTCCAGCGCAGCGACGGCGGCGGCCTGGCTCAGCGAAGCGGGATTGCCCGAGGAGTGCGATTGCAGCCGGATCATCGCTTCGATCAGCCAGGCGGGGCCGGTTGCCACGCCGATCCGCAGGCCGGTCATGGCGTGGCTTTTGGAAACGCCCGAGACGGTCAGCACCCGCTCAGCCAGGTCCGGGCAGACCACCGCCAGCGTGGCGTGGGTGCCAGGGGTGTAGCGCAGCGGGGCATAGATATCGTCGCTCATCACCAGCAGCTGGGGATGGCGCGCGAGGACCGCGCCGAGTGCTGCCAGCTCCGCGGCCGAATAGACCGCACCGGTCGGGTTGCCCGGACTGTTGAGCAGCAGCCAGCGCGTGCGCGGGGTGATCGCGGCTTCGAGCTGCTCGGCCGTGATCCGAAAGCCGCCCGCCGCCGTGGTCTTGAGCGGCACGACCTCGGCCCCAGCGAACCGGGCGATCTCGGGATAACTGACCCACCACGGCGCCGGGATCAGCACTTCATCGCCCGGGTTTAGCGTCGCCAGCAGGGCATGGAAGATCGCCTGCTTGCCCCCGGCGCTCACGACGACCCGGTCCGGCGTGGTCGTCAAGCCGAGGTCGCGCTGGAAGTGCAGGGCAGCGGCAACGCGCAGCCGGGCCGTTCCCGCGACCGGCGTGTACTTGGTATCGCCCGCATCCAGTGCGGCGCGCACCGCATCGGCGACGTGCGCGGGCATGGCAAAGTCCGGCTCACCGACCGACAGCGAAATGATGTCACGCCCTTCCGCGCGCAGCGCGGCGGCGCGGTCGGTCATTGCCGTGGTCTGGGAGGCGGCAATCCGGGCGAGCGCGGCGGAGATCACGCCAGCAGCCGCGCCGGCACTAACCCACGCAGCGCATTGCCAATCAGGAAGCCATCATCAAGGTCATCCAGCCTCAGCTCGGCCTCGACCGCCCGGCCAGCCTCGATCAGCGAGCGGCGCAGCACGCCGGGCAGCAGGCCGAGCGGCGCGGGCGGCGTCAGCAGGCGGCCGTCGCGCTCAACGAACAGGTTGGTGATGCAGCCTTCGGTCACCAGCCCGTCGTCGCGCAGGAACAGGGCTTCATCGGACCCGGCCGCGCGGGCGGCGGCAAGGCCGGCGTCATAGAATTCACGGTCGCTGGTCTTGTGGCGCAGGCGCCAGTCGCCGGTATCGACCGGCAGGCGCAGGACCGCGCAGCGCGCCGGCTGGGCGAAGGGTTCTGGCAGGGCGCTGATCTCCAGCGCATAGGCCCCGCTGCGCGCCACCACCAGCCGGACCCGCGAGGGGGCATCGGCTTCGAAACACAGCGCCTGAATCGCGTTGCGCACGGCATGGCGATCGAAGCCAAAGCCCAGTTCGGCCGCGCTGGCCTTGATCCGTTCGAGGTGCAGTTCGAGCAAGGGAATCCCGCCATCGGGCGTAAAGGCCATGGTCTCGATCAGGTCGAACCCGGCCGCCGATGGCTGGCTAGCGGAACTGCGCACGAAACCTCCCTTGACCAGGCTCTCGCGCCACTCGGGCAGAGCCTTAGAATCGGCGACGATTGCCGATCCCACCCCCAGCACGGCCGTCCCCTGGTTCGCTTCCACCGGGGTCAGCCGCAGGGTGCGGATTGCCACATTGAACGCGGCATCGGAAGTCCCATCGGCCTTGGGCGCGTCGATCCGGCCGATTGCGCCGCAATAGGGCCCGCGCGGATCGCGTTCGGCCGTGTTAATCAGCTCCATCGCGCGGATCTTGGGCGCGCCGGTGATCGAGCCGCAGGGAAACAGCGCAGCGATCATGTCGGCCGCGCCTTTGCCGGGCTGCAGCCGGGCGCGGACCGTGGTGACCATCTGGTGCACGGTCGGATAGCTTTCGATCGCGAAGGGCCGGTCCACCCGTACGGTCCCCGCCTCGGCCACGCGGCTGAGGTCATTGCGCAGCAGGTCCACGATCATCAGGTTCTCGGCGCGGTCCTTGACCGAAGTGGAGAGCTCGGCTGCCAGCGCGGCATCCTCGGCTGTAGTGCGGCCACGCGGGCGTGTGCCCTTCATCGGCTTGACTGTGGCCGCGCCGTCCTGCTCGGCGAAAAACAGCTCGGGCGAGAAGCTCAGCAGCCAGTGCGAGCCATCGAAGACCACCCCGCCATAGCCAGCCGAAGCGGCCGGACGCAGCGCGGCATAGATCGCCAGCGGCTCGCCGCGCCAGCTGCCGGTGAGCCGAAAGGTTAGGTTGGCCTGATAGATATCGCCCGCCGCGATCGCCTCCTGCAAGGCGTCGAAGACCTGGCCGTAAGCCCCGGCCGAGAGCGCCGGATCGAGCGGGCCGATCCGCGCCGGGCCATGGCCGCCATTGTCAGCCAGCCAGGCGGGCACGTCTGCTGCCGCGATCTCGGTATAACCGGCAAAGGCACCGAACCAGAGGAGCGGGCCGTTCGCGCCCGTCCGGGGAGCAGCGAGCGGTGCCAGCCGTTCCTCCAGCGCCAGGCCCGCCTCATAGGCCATGTAACCGGCGAGGTGATGCCCGGCGGCGCGCAGCGCCTCGATCCGCGCCAGCGCCGGGGCAACGTCCTCAACCCGCCGGGCCACGACCAGTTCGACCGGGTCGCGGTAGAGCCGCGCCGGGCTGGCATCGTCGGGCCGGGCATCGTCAAGCAGGATAAATGGTGCAGTCATGCACGCTGGCTTCTAGCGGGGAGCGCGCGCGCATGCAAAAACGCTCTCGCCGCGGGGCTTAACCGGCTCTATCTGAATCGAGTCGCATTTTCAGGAGCATGACATGAGCGAGATCTTCCTCGGCCTTGGTAGCAACGGTGAGCGGCAGGTGCTGCGGCTGGGACGCGCCAATCGCCACGGGCTGATCGCCGGGGCAACCGGCACCGGCAAGACCGTCACGCTCCAGACCATTGCCGAGCAGTTCTCCGCCGCCGGGGTACCGGTGTTCATGGCCGACGTGAAGGGCGATCTGGCGGGCATCTCGATGGCCGGCAGTTCCGACTTCAAGCACGCCGACAAGCTGGAAAGCCGCGCGGCGGAACTCGGCATCACTGACTATGCCTACAAGGACAACCCGGCGGTATTCTGGGACCTTTATGGCGAACAGGGCCACCCGATCCGCACCACCATTTCGGAAATGGGCCCGCTGCTGCTCAGCCGGCTGATGGGCCTCAATGAAACGCAGGAAGGCGTGCTGACGGTTGCCTTCAAGTGGGCCGACGATAACGGCCTGCTGCTGCTCGACATGGATGACCTGCAGCAGACGCTGATGGCCTGCGCCGAAAATGCCAGCGCGCTGGCGACGACCTATGGCAATATCTCGAAGGCCTCGGTCGGGACGATCCAGCGCCAATTGCTGTCGTTCGAAAGCCAGGGCGCCGACAAGTTCTTTGGCGAACCGGCCTTTGAGATCAACGATTTCATCCGCGTCGACGAGAACGGCAAGGGCGTGATCAACGTGCTGGCCGCCGACAGGCTGATGCAGAGCCCGAAGCTCTACGCCACCTTCCTGCTCTACCTGCTGTCCGAACTGTTCGAGGCGCTGCCCGAAGTCGGCGATCCCGAGAAGCCGACCCTGGTGTTCTTCTTCGACGAAGCCCACCTGCTGTTCGAAGATGCGCCCAAGGCGCTGTTCGACAAGATCGAACAGGTGGTCCGCCTGATCCGCTCGAAGGGCGTGGGCGTATATTTCATCACCCAGAACCCGATCGACATCCCGGAAAAGATCGCCGGCCAGCTGGGTAACCGCGTCCAGCACGCGCTGCGCGCCTTTACTCCGCGCGACCAGAAGGCGATCAAGGCCGCGGCCGAGACTTTCCGGATCAATCCCGACCTCGATGTCGAAACCGCGATCACCGAGCTCAAGGTAGGCGAGGCGCTGGTCTCGACGCTCGACGACGATGGCGCGCCGACGATTGTCCAGCGCGCGCTGATCGCGCCGCCGCGCTCGCGGCTGGGGCCGGTGACGCCCAAGGAACGCGCGATCATCCAGTCGATCAGCCCGTTCGATGGCAAGTACGAAACGCTGGTTGACCGCGAGAGCGCCGAGGAAGTGCTGCTGCAGAAGTCGGCCGATGCCGCCCAAGCCGCGCAGGTGGTTGAAGAGCAGGGCGAGGAAGCCCAGCGCGCTCAGCCGCGCAAGACCACCTCGATGTGGGAAAAGGCCGGCAAGGCGGCCTTTGGCGCGGCGGCCGCATCGGCCGGCACGATGGTGGCGCGGCAGATGACCGGGCGCAAGTCGGCTGGATCACCCATGAAGTCAGCCGCCAGCGCTGCTGCGGGCGCCATCGGCACAGCACTGGGCGGCGCCATGCTCGGCCGCTTTGCGCGCGGGTTGCTGGGCGGGCTGCTGCGCTAGGCATCCGTCGATAGCGGTAGCCTATCGGTCGAACACCGCGCCCCTCGCCAGCGCTCCTCGCGCAGGCGCACGGCTTGATTTTCGTCTGGATGGGGATCCCGATGCACTGGAAGTTTACCGCCGCCGCAGCGCTAGCGCTGTCGATCAACGCGCCCGCCTGGGCTCAGGCCGTTACGGCCCCTGCGCAGGCAGCGCCAGTCCCGGCCGGGAAGCTGACCGGCCAGGTCCAGCCGCAGGCCTATCGGCTCGATCTGACGATCGACCCCAACCAGGAGCGGTTTTCGGGCAAGAGCGAGATCGACGCGGTGCTGAAGGTGCCCAGCCGCACGATCGACCTCCACTGGCGCGACCTGAACCTGCAGTCGGTTGAGGTGATCGCCGGCGGTCAGTTGCTGAAGCCCAGTTGGCAGCAAGTCGATGAAACCGGCGTTGGCCGCCTGACCTTTGCCGAAGCCGTGCCAGCGGGGCCGGTCACCCTGCGCTTTGCCCATGACGCGCCGTTCCAGTCCGCCCCGGCAGGACTGTTCCGGGTCAAGGTGGCGGGTGAGTGGTATGCCTGGACCCAGCTTCAGTCGATCGACGCGCGCGGCGTCTTCCCGAGCTTTGACGAGCCTGGCTTCAAGACGCCCTTCACCGTCACCCTGCGCACCCCGCCGGGCCAGACCGCGGTCAGCAATGCCCCGCAGACCGGGGTGAGCCGCGAGGGCGGGCTGGAGGTCCACACCTTTGCCCCCACCCTCCCGCTGCCGACCTATCTGGTCGCGGCGATGGTTGGGCCTTTCGCGGTGGTCGAAGGCACGGTGCCGCCCACCCCGCAGCGGGCCAAGCCGCTGCCGCTGCGGATCATTTCCCCGAAGCCCAACGCGGACCGGCTGAGCTTCGCGCTGGAAGGATCGAAAGAGATCGTCCGCCTGCTCGAAGCCTATTTTGGCGATGCCTTTCCCTATCCCAAGCTCGACCAGATCACCTCGCCGATCATGCCGGGGGCAATGGAGAACGCTGGGGCGGATCTCTACAACGATGCGCTCATTGTGATGGATGAAAAGACCACCACCAGCCAGAAGCGCAGCTTCGGCATGGTCGTGGCACACGAGCTGGCGCACCAGTGGTTCGGCGATCTCGTCACGCCCGCCTGGTGGGACGATATCTGGCTCAACGAAAGCTTCGCCAACTGGATGGGCTTCCGGATCGGCGACGAATGGCGCCCCGCGCTCAATATCCGTGCAGGCGCAGTGCAGGAAGGCTTTGACGCCATGCGCACCGATGCGCTGGTCGCCGGCCGGCCGATCCGCCAGCCGATCCGGACCAATGCTCAGATCGACGAAGCCTTCGATTCGATCACTTACGGCAAGGGCGGCCACGTGGTGGCGATGATCGCCGGCTATATGGGCGACGACAAGTTCCGCGACGGGGTGCGGCGCTATATGGCCGCGCACCGCTATGGCAACGCCACCAGCACCGAGTTCTTCAAGGCCATGGCCGAAGCCTCGGGCGATGCGCGGGTCGTTCCGGCCATGCAGAGCTTCACCGATCAGCAGGGCGTGCCGCTGCTGACCTTTACCCCGGCAGGCGCCGGTAAACTTGGGGCATGGCAGGTCAGCCAGAGCCGCTATGCGCGGCTGGGCAGCAAGGCGCCGGAAACGCGTTGGGGTGTGCCGCTGTGCCTGCGCACCACCGGCGCCGCGCGGCAGTGCCAGTTGCTGACCGAAGCCAGCATGGCGATCAGTTATGAGGGCAATGGGGCGCTGGTGCCCAATGCCGGCGGCACCGGCTATTACCGCTTCGAACTGCCCGCCGCCGAATGGGACAAGCTGATCGCCGGGGCCGACAAGCTGCCGGGCGGTGAGGCCCAGGCGCTGGCGGATTCGCTGAACGCCAGTTTCCAGGCCGGCCGGGCCAGTTCGGCGCAACTGGTTGCGGCAGCGGGCAAGCTCGCGCTCCTGCGCGACAGCTATGCCAACGGGGCCGGGATCAGCACGCTCCGCAGTTATGCCGATGCCGGGCTCCTGGATGAGGCCGGCAAGGCCGGGTTCCAGCGGCTGACCAACGGAATCTATGGCCCGCGGCTCAAGCAGCTCGGCTTCGATCCGCGCGCCGGGGCCTATGCCGGGCACGATCCGGAAGAAACCCAGGCGCGCCAGCAGGCCGTCGGGGCGCTGGCCCGCAAGGGCGGCGATCCGGCGGTGCGGGCGCAGTTGCTTACCGCCACCCGCGCCTTCCTGAGCGGTGACAACCGCGCGCTCGACGGAGCGTGGTATGGCGCCGGGTTGGGTGCCGTCGTCGAAGAAGGCGGGCTGGCTGCGGCCGAGGACCTGGTGAACCGGGCGCTCGCCTCGACCGATCCGGTGTTCCGCCCCGCCGCGCTGGGCGTGGTCGGTGGTTCGGGTCAGGCCGTGATTGGCCGCTGGATTCTCGAGCAAATGCAGGACAGCCGCCTGCGCACCAGCGAGCGGCAAGGGCTGATCCGCATGGTGGTCTCGACCGGCGCGACGCGCGACCTGGGCTGGGACTGGCTCAAGAGCAATTACGAGAAGCTGGCCGGCAGCGGCGGCGGGATCTTCTTCGCCTCGCGCCTACCGGAAATGCTGAGCGGCAATTGCTCGGTCGCGCGGGCTGACGAGATCGCCGCGCTGCTGCGGCCCAAGCTGCAGGGCAAGACCGGCGCGCTCGGGCTGGAGCGGTCGATCGAGCGGGTCCGCTCGTGCGGCGTGCTCAAGGATGCGCGCGGGGCCGAGCTTTCGGCCGTGCTCGCGCAGGTCAAGTAAGCGGCAAGCTGAGGCTGGCCGTCAGGCCGGCGACCTTGCCGTCTGGCGCGGCCCGGTTGGCCAGCGTTAGGCTGCCGCCGTGCTGCTCGGCGATCGCGCGGGCCAGGGTCAGGCCCAGGCCCGCCCCGCCGGTACCGCGATTGCGCGAGGGATCGCCGCGGGTGAAGGGCTCGAGCATCCGGGCGAGATCGCCTTCGGGGATGCCTGGGCCATCGTCCTCGACCGCGACGGTCAGGCTGCCCGGTTGACGGTTCAAGGTGACCCGCGCCGCCCCGCCGCCATGACGCAGGGCATTGCTGACCAGGTTGCGCAGGGCCCGGCGCAGCCAGGTCGGGCGCAGCGGCAGGGTGATGCGTTCGGCCCCGGCAAAGGTGACGGCCTCGCCCATGTCCTCGAACTCTTCGATTACCTGCGCGGTCAGCGCGGTCAGGTCGGTCACTTCCACGGGATCGCCGGGGCGGCCGACCCGGGCGAGCGAGAGAATGTCGTCCAGGCTGCGGGCAATATCCTCGATGGTCGCGGCCATCTTGGCGCGCTGCTCGTCATCCTCGACCGATTCGATCCGCACCCGCAGCGCCGCCAGCGGCGTCTTGAGGTCATGGCCAATCGCGCCCAGCATCACGTTCTTCTCGTCGAGCAGGGCAGCGATCCGGGCCTCGAGCGCATTGTGCGCGGTGATCAGTTGCTGGACATCGGCCGGGCCGCTGGGCTGCATCGGATCGCTGGCATCGCGGGTCGCGGTGAAGTGATCGACCCGCCGGGTCAGGGCTTTCAAGGGCTGGGTCAGGCGCTGCAGGATCAGCGCGATCGCCCCGACCAGCAGAGCGTAGATCACCAGGGTCTGGATCACCAGGCCCAGCAGCGGACGGGCCGGGGGCGGCGGTACCAGCACGCGGGCGACGGCCCAGGGACCACTCGCTTCGCGGCGGACGGCGGCGACAATTACGGTCTCGGGCAGGCGCTCAGCGCCGCCGCGCCGCAGCCGCCGCTCCAGCCGGCGCTGCGCGACCGGATCGATTCCAATATCGCGGCGCAAGATCTGGACCGATTCGAGCTCGATTCCCTGGTTGGCCATCAGCGCCCGCAGATCATCTTCGTGTTCGGACAGGCGCTGGTCGCTGGGCAGGATGGCGGGGGCGGCGGGCTCGCGCGTGCCGCGCAGGCCCTGCATGATGGCTTCGGCGGGCGGGCGGCGGAAGCGGCGCGGGACCGCCTCGTCATCGTCGCGCAGTGCGCCGTAGAGCCGAAAGGCGACGGTGTGGATCAGCGCAGCCTCGCGCCGTTCGGTCTGGGCGCGGTAGAGCAAGACGCCGTTGATCGTTTGACCCAGCAGCAGCGCCACGGCCACGGCAAGCAGCAATTGCCCCTGCAGGCTGCGCGGCCACAGGCGCATGGCTCAGCCCTTTGCCGCCACGCGGCGGACTTCGGCGGCGAGCATGTAGCCGCCGCCCCAGACGGTCTGGATCAGGGTGGGGTTGCGGTTATCGGCCTCGATCTTGCGGCGCAGGCGGCTGACCTGGTTATCGACCGCGCGGTCGAACAGATGGGCTTCGCGGCCCTGGACCATGTCGAGCAGGCGGTCGCGATCGAGCACCTGGCGCGGGTGCTCGAGAAAGGCGAGCAGCAGGCGGAACTCGGCCGAGGAGATCGAGACCATCGCGCCATCGGGCGCGGTCAGCCGCCGCTTCAAGGGATCGAGCCGCCAGCCCTCGAACTCGAGCAGTTCGTCTTCGGCCGGCGCAGGCGCGCCCTTGGCCGCCCGGCGCAGGACCGAACGGATCCGTGCGACCAGCTCGCGCGGGTCGAACGGTTTGACCACGTAATCGTCGGCGCCGATCTCCAGCCCGACGATCCGGTCGGTCGACTCGCCCTTGGCCGTCAGCAGGATCACCGGGACCGAGAGCGCTTCGCCGATATGGCGGCACAGCGACAGCCCGTCCTCGCCCGGCATCATGATGTCGAGCAGGACCAGGTCGGGCAGGGCCTCGCGCAGACGGCTACGCGCTTCGGCCGCGCTGCTCGCCTGGACCACGGCAAACCCCTGGCGCGAGAGGTACTCGGCCAGGGGTTCGCGTAAGGCAGGCTCGTCATCGACGAGCAGTAGACGGGTTTCGGCGGCCAGGGTCACGCCGGTCTCAGTGGCCTTCGTGACCGGCCTTGTCGGCGGTCTTGTCACCGGCGCCGCGCATGGAGCGCATGTGCTCGCGCATCTTGGCGCGGGCGCCCCGGCGTTCCTCGGCGGTGACGGTGCCGTCCTTGTCGGCGTCCATCATTTCGAAGTGCTTGCCCTGGGCGGCGAGGAACTCGTCGCGCGAGACAGCGCCATCCTTGTTGGCATCGGCCATGCGGCCCATCATGCCGCCGGGACCGCCCATCCCGCCATGCTCACCGCGATCGCGGCGGCCCATCTTGCCACCCGACGGCGGGCCATCGGGACCGCCCTCCATGCCTTCGCGCTTTGGCCGACCGGCGGCGAATTCCTGCGCCGAGAGCTTGCCATCCTTGTCAGTGTCCATCCGGGCAAAATGCTCACTCTGGCGGGCGGCGCGATCGGCCTGGTCGAGCTTGCCGTCCTTGTTCACGTCCATCTTGACGAACATTTCGGCGGCGCGGGCCTGGGCATCGGTCTTGGTCAGGCTGGCCTGCGGGTCGGCACCGAGCATCGGCTGCGCCAGCAGGGCGGCGGGGATCGCGGCGAGGGCCAGGGCGGTAAGCGCGCCAGTGCGGTTGATCTTGGTCATTGGTTTAAAACTCCATCCACTCGGGGCGACGCCGCGCCGGTTCGCGGGAGGGGGGAAGAACCGACCCGGCAGCGGCGTCATCCGCACCGAATAGGCCCCCCTTGTCGCGGCATTATGCCCGATTGAAGGAGAATTGTCGCCAATTGTCGCAAGACCTGCACGCCGTTCATCGGCGCGCAAGTTCAGCGCAGGTCATTCAGCGCGGCCGATGCTGCGTTCCCAGCCCGGCAGTGATGAACAGCGCGCTGGCTTCGCCCGCGATATCGGCGGTGTGCCAGGTGCCGGGTGGGTTGATGGCATAGGCCCCCGCACCGATTGTCACGCTCTCGCTCCGCCCGTCGGCATGCTCCTGGTGCAGCGTCATGCTGCCCGACAGGCACACCACCACTTCCGCACCGGCCGGGTGCATTTCCCACGAATCCCAGGACTCGCTGAAGGTATAGAGCGAGACCAGCCGCCCTTCCGCGCCGTCAGCGGCGTGGCGGGCGACATAGTCCTCATACCAGACCATGCCGGTGAATTCTGGCTGCGGCACAGCCGTCGCCCCCAGGCCGAGGTGGATCGGCTGCTGTTCGAGCGACCAGCTGGCCATGGTGGCTCAGCCCATCACGAAGGCGTTGAGCTTGTTGCCGTCCGGATCGCGGAAGTAGCCAGCGTAAAACCCTTCACCGCGCGGACCCGGGGCACCTTCGTCGGTCCCGCCATTAGCCATGGCGATGGCATAGAGCCGGTCAACCTGGTCCTTGTCCTTGGCTTCCAGCGCCACCATCACGCCATTGCCGACCGTTGCGGCCTGACCGTCATAAGGCTTGGTCACGGCGATGCCAGCCGGGCCGTCCGGGGTGCCCCAGGCGATGAAGGTTTCAAACTCCATCATCCGCGGCGTGTTCATTTCGGCGGCCAGAGCATCATAGAACTTGGCGGCGCGGGGCAGGTCGTTGGTGCCCACGGTGACGTAACCGATCATTGCTTTTCTCCCTCCGATTCGTTTGGAGAACAATACAGGAACAATAGCGCCTTACAAGGGGGTGCAGGCGTCCTTCAACCAGGCCAGCGCCGCGCCTTCCAGCTGCGGGGCCAGGAGCGCCTCGACCTTGGCGTGATAGGCATTCCACCAGTGGACCTCGTCCCGCGACAGCAGCGTCTGATCCACCAGCGTGCGGTCGATCGGCGCGAAGGTCAGCGTTTCAAAGCCCAGGTAATCGCCCTCTGCGCCGTCGATCGCGCGCGGTTCGACCAGCACCAGGTTTTCGATCCGGATGCCAAAGTCGCCAGCCTTGTAGTAGCCCGGCTCGTTCGAAAGGATCATGCCGGCCAGCAGCTCTTGGCCCGTGCCGGCCTGCCCGCCCTGCGCCTTGGCGATCCGCTGCGGCCCTTCGTGGACCGAGAGGAAACTGCCGACGCCGTGGCCGGTACCGTGGGCATAGTCGACGCCCGCTGCCCACAGATACTGCCGCGCCAGCGTATCGAGCTGGCCGCCGATCGTACCCTGGGGAAAGACCGCGCGGTCAAGCGCGATATGGCCCTTGAGCACGCGAGTGAAGCGGTCCTTGTGCTCGGCGCGCGGCTCGCCGGGACCAACCCAGACGGTGCGGGTGATGTCGGTCGTGCCATCGGCATATTGCCCGCCGGAATCGACCAGGAAGACCGAATTGGGCTCGATCGGCAGGTTCGATTCCTCGTCCACCCGGTAATGCGGGATCGCCGCGTGCGGCCCGGCGGCGGAAATCGTGTCGAACGACAGGTCACGCAGCAGCCCAGTTTCCTCGCGATAGGCGCGCAGCTGGGCAGCGGCCGATAGCTCGGTCTGGCCGCCCTTGGGCGCTTCGACTGAGAGCCAGTGGAGGAACCTGGCAATCGCTGCGCCGTCGCGGGCCTGGGCGGCGCGCTGGCCCGCCTGCTCGACCGGGTTCTTCTGCGCCTTGGGCAGGATGGTGGGATCGAGCAGGTCGACGGCAGTAGCCCCGGCTGCCGCCAGCGCGGCATAGACTGCCTGGACCGAGCGTTCGGGATCGACCGCGACCTTCTTGCCGGCCAGCTTGCCAAGGCCAGCGGCAAAGGCGCTGTAGGGGGCCACGGTGACGGCATTGCCCAGATGCGCGCGCAGTTCGGGCGTGACCTTGTCCTCGGCGATGAACAGTTCGGCCGTGCCATCGGCATGGGCGATCACGAAGGACAGCGCGACCGGGGTGCGGTCCACATCAGCCCCGCGGATATTGAGCAGCCAGGCGACGCTATCGAGCGCCGAGACCACGGCCGCATCAAGCCCCTTGGCGCCAAGCCATTCGGCCACCTGGCTGCGCTTGGCCTCGCTCGACTGGCCGGCCAGCGCGGTCGGGTGGACCAGCGCCGGGGCGGTAGAGGGCGCGGGGCGATCAGCCCAGACGGCGTCGAGCGGATTGCTGCTGACCGGGACCATGGCGGCGCCCTTGTCGGACAGCGCTTGCACGCAGGCATCGGCCCAGGGCTTGCCATGCAGCCACGGATCGAAGCCGATCTTTGCACTCGCCGGAGCGTGTTCAGCCAACCAGGCCGGGATCGGCTCGGCGGGGACTGAGCGGTATTCGAACAGGCGTTCGTCAACCTGATCGCGGACCTGGATGGTGTAGCGGCCATCGACGAAGATCGCCGCCCGGTCCGCCAGCACCACAGCCGTCCCCGCCGAGCCGCCGAACCCGGTCAGCCAGGCCAGCCGCTGGGCATAGCCGCCGACATATTCGCTCATGTGCTCGTCAGAGATCGGGATAACGAAGCCGTCGAGGCCGCGGGCCTTCAGTTCCTTGCGCAGGGCTTCGAGGCGGGCTTCATGGGTGTTCATCAGCATGGCTTGCAGTCCTTCTGCGCGCACCATAGAGCCAGTGCATGAGTCTGACCACACCCCCCAAAGCCGTAAAAAAGCCCCACAGCGTGACCCATCACGGGATCACCGTGACCGACGATTACGCCTGGCTGCGCGATCCCGGCTATCCGGCGGTCACGGACGGCGAGATCCTGGCGCATCTTGCCGCCGAGAATGCCTGGTTCGAAAGCCGCATGGCCGGGCAGCAGGACCGGATCGATGCGCTGTTCAAGGAGATGCGCGCGCGGATCAAGGAGGCGGACAAGTCGGTCCCGCAGAAGGACGGCGACTACCTCTACTGGATCGAGTTCGAGGAAGGGGCCGAGTACAAGAAGTGGTGGCGCCGGCCGGTGGCGGGCGGGCCGGATGAGCTGATCCTCGACGAGGTCGCCTTGGCCGAGGGGCACGAATATTTCCGGCTTGGCGCGATTGCGGTGTCGAACGATGGCAAGCTGTTGGCCTGGTCGGTCGATGACAACGGCTCGGAGCGGTTCACGGCCCGGATCAAGGTGATTGCCACCGGTGAAGTGCTGCCGGATGAGATCCCCGGCACGCTCTCCAGCCTGGTCTGGGTCGGCCAGGACAAGGGTTTGGTCTACTCCCTCGCCAACGAACAATGGCGGACCGACAATGCCCGGCTGCACTGGCTGGGCCAACCAATCTCAAGTGACGTTGAGCTTTACCACGAAGACGACGAGGGTTTCCGCGTTGGCGCCTCGCTTTCGGCCAATGAAGAATGGCTGATTATCGGCACGTCCGATCATGAGACGAGCGAAATCCGGCTAGTCCCGGCGGCCGATCCGCTGGCCGCGCCGCTGCTGGTCAAGGCGCGCCAGACGGGGGTGGAATACGATGTCGACCTCAATGGCGAGACGCTGTTCATCCACGCCAATGACACCCACGAAAACTTCCGCCTCGCCACTGCGCCGCTGACCGATCCGGGGAACTGGAACACGCTGATCGAAGGCACGGACGAGTTTTACCTCACCGGTTTCGACCTGTTCCGCGATTTCTATGTCACCGAAGGGCGGGTCCGCGGACTCGACCGGATCGAGGTGCGTTACTACGACGATCCGGCGCGCGTGGAGCCAATTGCCTTTCCCGAAGCCAGCTTTTCCGCTGGCCTGGGCGATAATCCCGAATGGGCGGTGAGCACGCTGCGATTGTCCTACGAGAGCATGGTCAGCCCGGCCTCGGTGCTGGACTATGACGTCGCGGCGCGGACGCTGACCACGCTGAAGGTGCAGGAAATCCCGTCGGGCTATGACGCATCGCTTTACGCCACCGAGCGGCTGGAAATCGCCGCGCGCGATGGCACGAAGATCCCGGTTTCGGTGGTCTATCGCAAGGACCGCGCGAGTGGCGGCCCGCTGCATCTCTATGGCTACGGCGCTTATGGCATCTCGATCGATCCGGGCTTTTCGACCACGCGGCTCAGCCTTGTGAATCGCGGTTTCGCCTATGCCATCGCCCATATCCGCGGCGGCGATGACCTGGGCCGGGCCTGGTACAAGGCCGGCAAGCTGGAGCGGCGGACCAATACCTTCCATGACTTTGTCGACGTGGCGCGGGGCCTGATTGAGCGCGGCTTTACGCAGGCGGGCAAGATCAGCATTTCCGGCGGCTCGGCCGGGGGCGAGCTGATGGGGGCGGTGATCAATTCCGATCCGGACCTGTGGGGCGCGGTCGTGGCGCACGTGCCCTTCGTCGACGTGCTGGCGACCATGCTCGATCCCACCCTGCCACTGACCCCGGGCGAATGGCCCGAATGGGGCAACCCGATCGAGGATCAGGCCGCATTTGAGCTGATCCGGTCCTATTCCCCCTACGATCAGGTCAAGGCCCAGGCCTATCCCCCGCTGCTGGTGACCGCCGGCCTCAACGATCCGCGCGTGACCTACTGGGAACCGGCCAAATGGGTCGCCAAGCTGCGCGAGCTGAAGACTGACGGCAACGAGCTGCTGCTCAAGACCAACATGGGCGCGGGCCATGGCGGCAAGTCGGGCCGGTTCGAAAGCCTCAAGGAAACCGCCGAGGAGTTCGCCTTCATCCTGTGGCAGCTGGGGGTGCCAGAATGAGTAAATTGCCGTGAGCAATCGCTTCACCCTGACCTTTACGGCCGCGCCGCAGCACATCGACGAGCTCGGCCACGTCAACAACGCGGTCTGGGTGGACTGGATTCAGCAGATCGCCACGGCGCACTGGTCGGCCGTGGCGGCGCCAGAGCATCAGGCGGCCTATATCTGGGTCGTGACCCGGCACGAGATCGACTATCGCGGCAATGTCGGCCTGGGCGAAAGCGTGACGGCGGAGACTTTCATCCCCGCCCCTCCGGTGGGTGCGCGGTTCGATCGACGGGTCGATTTTCGGGGCCCCGATGGCAAGGTGATCGTCTCGGCCCGCAACACCTGGGCAATGATCGACAAGGCCAGCGGGCGCCTGGCCCGGGTGCGTGACGAGATTACGGAGCCGTTCAAGCCGTTTGGCGAGGAAGCCTAGCCCAGCACCTCGGCCACCGGCGTATAAGCATAGCCCAGCTCGGTCGCGACCGCTTCGTAAGTCACCTTGCCGGCATGAACGTTGAGGCCGTTGGCCAGGTGCGGATTGGCCTTGAGCGCCGCCTGCCAGCCCAGGTCCGCGATCCGCAGCGCATGCGGCAGGGTCACGTTGTTGAGCGCATAGGTGCTGGTCCGCGCGACCGCGCCCGGCATGTTGGCGACGCAGTAATGGACAATGCCGTCGACCACATAGGTCGGATCGGCATGGGTCGTGGCATGGCTCGTTTCAAAGCAGCCGCCCTGATCGATCGCGACGTCGACCAGCACCGCGCCGGGCTTCATCGTCTTGAGCATTTCGCGGGTGACCAGCTTGGGCGCGGCAGCGCCGGGGACCAGCACCGCGCCGATCACCAGTTCGGCCTCCTGGACCATCTGCTGGACGACCGCGAGGTTCGAAAAGCGGGTCTTGGCGCGGCCTTCGAAATGGTTGTCGAGCCGTTCGAGCACCTCAGGATCGCGGTCAAGGATCGTCACGTCGGCACCCATGCCGACGGCCATCTGCGCGGCGTGGAAGCCGACCACGCCGCCGCCGATCACCAGCACCTTGCCCGGCAGCACGCCCGGCACGCCGCCAAGTAGAACGCCGCGCCCGCCATGCGCCTTTTGCAGCGCGGTCGCCCCGGCTTGGATCGACATGCGCCCAGCCACCTGGCTCATCGGCTTCAGCAGCGGCAGCGTGCCGCCCGGGCCGGTCACGGTCTCATAGGCAATCGCGGTGACGCCGGACTTGACCAGATCGGCGGTCTGCTCCGGATCAGGGGCGAGGTGGAGATAGGTGTAGAGGATCTGCCCTTCGCGCAGCATGGCACGCTCACCCGCCTGCGGTTCCTTGACCTTTACGATCATTTCGCAGCCGTCGAACACGGTCTTGGCATCGGGCTTGATGGTCGCGCCGGCGGCGGCATAGGCCGCATCGTCGGCGCCAATGCCCAGGCCGGCACCGCTTTCGACCCAGACCTCGTGTCCGTGGCTGACCAGCTCGCAGACCGATTCCGGGTTCAGGCCAACGCGGTATTCGTGGTTCTTGATTTCCGTGACGGTGCCGACGCGCATGATCGCTCTCCCAAGCTGCGTTACCCGTCCATGATAACAGAGCCAGGCCTGAAAAGGTGCCCGATCTTGCGGCTTGCATTGCCTCGCGGTGGGAGTAATTCCTGAGTTGAAGAATAATTTCGAAAGAAGTTCCCATGGATCGGGCTGATATCGCATTGATTGAAGCGCTCCAGCGCGATTCCTCGCGATCGCTGGCGGATCTTGCTGCAGCGACGGGCATGTCTTCTTCGGCCTGTCACCGACGGGTCCGCGCCCTGGAGGCGGCAGGGATTATCACCGGCTATACCGCCCAGATCGATGCGGCGCGGATCGGTCTCAAGGCCACGGCCTTTGTCGAGATTACGCTAACCAGCCAGAGCCGCGAAGCGATGGACCGCTTCGAGGAGGCGGTGCAGGACTATGCCGAAATTCTAGATTGCCACCTGATGAGCGGTGGGGCTGATTATTTGCTACGCGTCGCGGCGAGCGACCTGGAGCACTATGACCGGATTCACCGCGATTGCCTGTCGCGCCTGCCCGGGGTCTCGGCGATGCGCTCATCCTTCGCGATCCGCCGGATCAAGCGCTGGACCGGCTACCAGGTGCCGCGATGATCGAAGCCGTCGAGCCGCAAGTCCGGCGCTGGCTGGCGGAGCGCGGCGGGGCCTTTACCGTGATCGGGGTGGCCGGGGCGCAAGGCTCGGGCAAGTCGACCCTGGTGCGAGAGCTGGCCGCGCAGCTGGCGGCGGATGGTTTGAACGTGGCGACACTCTCGCTCGACGATCTTTACCGGACGAAGGCGGAGCGGCAGGCACTGGCGCGGGAAGTCAATCCGCTGTTCGCGACGCGCGGCGTGCCGGGGACTCACGACGTTGCGCTCGGGCTGGAGACGATCGCCGCACTGGCGCAGGGCGATGCGGCCCGCCTGCCGCGCTTTGACAAGGGCCGGGATGACCGCAGGCCGGAAAGTGACTGGCCCATCGCGCCGGCTGGCACGCAGGTCTTGTTGCTGGAAGGCTGGTGCCTCGGTGCCGCGCCGCAGCCGGATGCGGATCTGGTGCTACCGGTCAACGCGCTGGAGGCGGCCGAGGACCCGGACTGTACCTGGCGTGGCTATGCCAATGCCGCCTTGGCCAGGGACTATCCAGCACTGTGGCAGCAGATCGACCGCTTGATCTTCCTCGCCGCGCCGGACTGGGATGTGGTGGCGAAATGGCGTGAGCAGCAGGAGGCCGAACTGCGCCAGCGTGCTCCCGAAGCGATGACGCCAGCCGATGTCGCGCGCTTCATCCAGCATTACGAACGGCTGACGCGGTGGATGCTGGCCGAACTGCCGGACCGGGCCGACCTGACCCTGCGGCTCGATCACGCTCGGCGCGTGATCTAGAGCGCCATGCCCGCCGCGTGGGCGCTGGCCCAGGCCCACTGGAAATTGTAGCCGCCGAGCCAGCCGGTGACATCGACCGCCTCGCCGATCGCATAGAGGCCGTGGACCTTTTTGGCGGCCATGGTCTGGCTGGAGAGCTCTGCCGTGCTGATCCCGCCGGCGGTGACTTCGGCCTTGGCATAGCCTTCACTGCCGTTGGGCGCGAAGTGCCAGTCATGCAGCCGCGCTTCGGCGGCGCGCAGGACCTTGTCGGACTGATTGCCAAGCTCGCCCGCGACGCCGAGCCGGTCGGCCAGCGTCGTTGCCAGCCGCTCGGGTAGCGGCAGTACCCGGCGCAGCGCGGCACGCGGCTGAGTGCGCTTGGCTTCGAGCAGCCAGCCCTGCGGCTGGTCAGGCAGGTAATCGATCCGCACGTCCTCGCCGCGCTGCCAATAGGAGCTGACTTGGAGGATCGCCGGGCCGGACAGGCCGCGATGGGTGAACAGCGCGGCTTCGCGGAATGCCGTCATGCCGCAGCGGGCCACGACATCGGTGGCGACGCCCGACAGCTCGGTGAACAGCGCATCCTCGCCGCTCAGCGTCAGCGGGACCAGCGCCGGGCGTGGCTGGACCACCTTGAGCCCGAACTGGCGGGCGAGCTCATAGGCAAAGGAGGAGGCTCCCAGCTTGGGGATCGAAGGCCCGCCGGTCGCGATCACCAATGCCGGTGCGCTCGCCCCGGCGACGTGGAACTGCCCGTCGCGATGCTCGACCGCGCCGGTTTTGCTGCCGAGCCGGATCGTGACGCTGCCTTTCGCGCATTCCTCCAGCAACATGGCGACGATCTGCTTGGCCGAACCATCGCAGAACAACTGGCCCAGCGTCTTCTCGTGCCAGGCGATCGCGTAGCTATCGACCAGCTTGATGAAGTCCGCCGGGGTGTAGCGCGCCAGCGCCGACTTGGCGAAGTGCGGGTTGGCGGAGAGGTAGCGGTCCGGCGCGGTGTGGACATTGGTGAAATTGCAGCGCCCGCCGCCGGAGATCAGGATCTTGCGCCCCACCTCGGCATTGTGATCGAGCAGCAGTACCCGCTTGCCGCGCTGGCCCGCGGTGGCGGCGCAGAACAGCCCGGCCGCGCCCGCGCCGAGGATAATGGCGTCATACTCGCTCAAGCCTTGAGCAACTTCACGGCCAGCGCCTCGGCCACCTTGATCCCGTCGACCGCAGCGGAAAGGATGCCGCCGGCATAGCCTGCGCCTTCGCCGGCCGGGTAAAGCCCCTGGGTGTTGATCGACTGCAGGTCCGCCCCGCGGCGGATACGGATCGGGGACGAGGTGCGGGTTTCGACCCCGGTCATCACCGCATCGGGATGGTCATAGCCCGGCACCTGCCGCCCAAACACCGGCAGCGCCTCGCGCAATGCCTCGATCACGAAAGCGGGGAGGACTTCGGCCAGGTCGGTAGGCTTGACCCCCGGCTTGTAGCTGGGCGTGACCACGCCGAAGCTGGTCGAGGGCCGCGCCGCCAGCAGGTCTTCCACCCGCTGACCCGGTGCGTGGTAGTTCGAACCGCCGGCCGCGAAGGCCTTTTCCTCGAGCTGCCGCTGCAGCCGCACACCGGCCAACGGATCGCCCGGAAAATCGCGCTCGGGATTGATGTCCACCACCAGCCCGGAATTCGCGTTGAATTCGGCGCGCGAATACTGGCTCATGCCGTTGGTGACGACGCGCCCTTCCTCGCTGGTCGCAGCGACGACCCGCCCGCCCGGGCACATGCAGAACGAATAGACCGCCCGGCCGTTGCTGGCCTGATGCGAGACGGCGTAGGCTGCCGCGCCGAGGATCGGGTTGCCGGCATTGGGGCCGAAGCGGGCCTTGTCGATCCAGCTTTGCGGATGTTCGATCCGCACGCCGATCGCAAAGGGCTTGGCCTCTACATAAACGCCGCGCTCGTGCAGCTTGAAGAAGGTGTCGCGCGCCGAATGGCCGACCGCGAGAATCACGTGTTCGGCCGGCAGGAACTCTCCGGTCGAAAGGGTCAGGCCCTTCAATTGCCCGTCCTCGACCGCGAAATCCTCCACCCGCGTGCCGAAACGGTATTCGCCGCCGAGCTGCTCGATCGTCTCGCGGATCGACATCACCATGGTGACCAGGCGGAAAGTGCCGACGTGCGGGTGCGCTTCGGTCAGGATGTCTTCCGGCGCCCCGGCCTTCACGAACTCGGTCAGCACCTTGCGGCCGAGGTGGCGCGGGTCCTTGATCCGCGAATAGAGCTTGCCGTCGGAGAAGGTGCCCGCCCCGCCCTCGCCGAACTGGGCGTTGGATTCGGTTTCCAGCACGGCCCGGCGCCACAGACCCCAGGTGTCCTTGGTGCGCTCGCGCACCGCCTTGCCGCGCTCGATGATGATCGGCTTGAGGCCCATCTGCGCTAGGATCAGCGCCGCCATCAGCCCGCACGGGCCAGCGCCTATGACAACCGGGCGCGGTCCGCTCCACCCCTCGGGCGCCACGACCGGGAACGTGTAAGACAGGTCGGGCGTCGGCTTGATGTGCGGATCGCCGTGGTGCCGCTCCAGCACTTCAGCCTCGTCACGGACCACGGCGTCGATCGTGTAGATCAGCTTGATCGCGGTCTTCTTGCGCGCATCGTTGCCGCGCCGGAACACCGCGAAGCGCACCAGGTCTTCCTGGGCAATGCCCAGCTTGGCCAGCACCGCCGCTTCGAGCGCGGGGGCTTCATGGTCAAGCGGCAGGGCCAGGTCGGTCAGGCGGATCATGGCGGCGGCTCTAATCGAAGCCGCGCGGCAAAGTCACCGTTTTTCGCATGAGCCCGCCGCTCACAGCCGGCTGTGGCGGTGCCTGCTCAGGGAAAATCAGCTTTGGCCAAGATTGGCGTTGAGATTGTCGTATCCCGCCATATGGTTACGAGCCTTGTAGGGGAAGCGAATGATAGTCGGAATCGATCTGGGCACTACCAACAGCGCAATTGCAATCTGGCGGGATGGTGCGGCAGAGCTGGTTCCCAACAGTTTAGGTCACTTGCTGACACCTTCAGCCGTCAGCATGGGCGACGACAACGACTTGCTGGTTGGCCTGGCCGCGCGTGAACGGCAGCCAACCCACCCCGATCGGACCGTCACCGCCTTCAAGCGGTTCATGGGCACGGCCAAGCGCTGCCGGCTCGGCAAGCGCGAGTTCAGTCCGGAGGAGCTTTCGGCTCTGGTGCTGCGCAGCCTCAAGGCAGATGCGGAGGCCTATACCGGTCAGGCGGTGACGGGCGCGGTGATCACCGTGCCGGCCTACTTCAACGACAAGCAGCGTCGGGCCACGCGGCGTGCTGGCGAACTGGCGGGGCTGGCGGTTGAACGCCTGATCAACGAGCCTACGGCTGCCGCACTGGCTTACGGCATTCACGAACGGGATCAGGAAGAACCATTCCTGGTTTTCGATCTTGGCGGCGGGACCTTCGACGTCTCGCTGGTTGAAATGTTCGCCGGCGTAATCGAAGTCCGCGCTTCGGCCGGCGACAACCAGCTGGGCGGCGAAGATTTCAACCGGGTGATCGTCGAACACCTGCGCGAGCAGCTTGGCAATCTGCCTGAGCCTGGCGAAGATTCTCTGCTGGATGAAGTGCTGCGCGATGCCGCTGAGCGCGGGCGCCGCGCCTTGAGCGAGGCGGATCACACCGACCTGCGGTTCGTTTGGCGCAATCAGAAATATTCGTACCCGATCGATGCAGCGCGCTTTGCCGAGGTGGCCGAACCGTTGCTTGCGCGGCTGCGCGAGCCGGTTCTGCGATCGCTGCGAGATGGTTCGACCAAGGTCGATGAACTGGCCGAGATCGTGCTGGTCGGCGGATCGACGCGGATGCCGCTCGTGCGCAAGGCCGTGGCCCGGATGTTCGGACGGTTCCCCACTGCAACCGTTCATCCCGATCATGCTGTGGCAATCGGCGCTGCCGTGCAGGCTGGCTTGCGTGAACGCGATTCCGCACTCGACGAGGTGCGGCTGACCGATGTCTGTCCCTTCACGCTGGGCGTTGAAATCAGTGAGCGTGACGCTCAGGGCCTGATCCGCAACGGGATCTTCTCCCCCATTATTGAGCGCAACACGGTGATCCCGGCCAGCCGGGTATCGCGCTATTACACGATGGAGGATTTCCAGCAGAAGATCCTGCTCAAGATTTATCAGGGCGAAGCCCGCGATGTCGAAGCCAACGTCTATCTGGGCGAGCTGGAGATTGCGGTGCCGCGCGGTAAGGCCAACGCCGTGGCGGTCGATTGCCGGTTCACTTATGATACCAGCGGCCTGCTCGAGGTTGATGTCTTTGTACCCGGTACCGAGATTGTGGAGCAATTGCTGATCTTCGATCGCTCCGACGAAGCGCTGGTCGATAACCTTGAAAAGCGGCGCGAAGTGCTGGCGGGATTGAAGATCCACCCGCGCGATCTTGCCGTCAATGCCGCGGCGCTGGCCCGGGCCAATCGCTGCTTTGAGGGCCATCTGGGTGACTTGCGGCTTTATATCTGCAATCTGATCTCGGCGTTCGAAAGCGCGCTTGCCACCCAGGACGAACGGACGATCGGACCAGCCAGGGCTGAATTGCTGGCCCAGCTTGATGCGATCGAGGGCGAAAGCTGGCTGTGATGACACCGGCTCAGGCCTGGAAGCTGCTCGGCATCGCGCCGACATCCGAACGCCGCGACATCCGGCATGCCTATGCCGCCAAGCTCAAAACTATCGACCCAGATACCGACATTGCCGGCTTTGAGCGGCTGCGCGAAGCACTCGCCACGGCCGAACGGATCGCCAGAAGCGGGTCAGTGGCGGGCCGCCGGGAAGGGCCGGTCGAAGCCGCGGTTACCCCCGCTGCGCCGTCGTCGGAGCGGATGGACCAGGCCAGGCCCGAGCTGCCGCCCGCGCCGGTCGATCCGATGCTCGAGTTGCGCCGCCGGTTTGAGGCCCGGCTTCATCGTCGCAGTCAGCGCGATGATCATGCCGAAACGCTGGTCAGCATGTTCGCAGAGCTGCTGGCCGACCCGCGCATGGAGCAGGTCGGCTATGCCGAGGAATTCGAGACCTGGCTGGCACAGCGGCTGCTTCAGTCAATCCCGCTATCCGATCCGTTGGTGCCGCTGGCGGTTGAGCGGTTCGGCTGGCAGGCCGAACTAAAAAAGGCGCGTCCGCGCTATGCGCCGGCGCGCCTGGCTCAGCACAACGATGACCTGGGGTGCATCGCCCGGCTGAGCCATGCCGACCACAAATGGCACGAGGTGTTCGCCCGGCTGCAAGAGCCTGCGCCCGAGGCGATCGACCTTGCCGATCGCTTGCGGTTTGGCCCCAGAATCGGCGAACTGCTGGCCAGCCTGCGCTACTACAATCCTGAGGTCGAATATGTCCTGAACCCGGCGCACGTGGCGCTTTGGGAAGTGGCCTTGGCCAAGTTTGGCTCAAGCCGGACCGATCTGTTCAGGCATGACGAACTGAGCTGGTTCGGCGGGCTGGTCGTCATGTTCCTGATGCTGGCGGTGCTGCGGCTGATGGTTCCGGATCCAGGGACAGATCCGTTTGCGCGCGCCGACCGGCCCATGATGGAATCGCCGTTTGGCGGTGCTGAGCCGGAACCATCCGATCCGCCCATCGTTGTCCCTGGCCCGCGCGAGGCGGCTTCTGCCCGCGTACCGGGGACAGGCAAGTCGAACGCGTTGCCGCCCAAGATTCAGGCTTGTGTTGATGCCGGCGGCAAGCTTGAAATCACGGCAACGCATTACATTTGCCGGATGGCGCCAATACCGATTGCGCCGACCCCAAAGCCGGACGTGCGGGCCGTCGATTTCACAGGAGAAGCGCTGAAACCGGCCGAATCAGGGGCCGCGCCGCCAGCCGATATGTCAGAAACCAATCCCGCCTCGACCAAGGCCCAATCCAGCGCGGTAACCAAGTCGATCGTGCAGGAGATGACCGATTGCCTCAAACGCGGTGGCGATCCAAAGATTGTGGCGAACACGCTGGTTTGCAACGCCAATTCATCCGGGTCGGCACCATGAGCATCAAGTCTGGACTACGCTGGCTGGCTGCCGAAAGCCTTCCGCTTCTGGCCGTGCGGCGGATGCTGACTTATGCGCCAACGGTGCGCGGCCGGGCGACGCGGCTGGAGCTAATTTCCACCGTTTGCATAGTTTTCGTCCTGTCCAGCATCAGCTTCATGGTTTTTCCGCCGGGGGAGCAGACAGGGATCTGGCAGATGCTGACAGCGTTTCAGATCGTGCTGACAGTGCTGCCGCTTGGTTCGACAATGATCAGGCGGTTGCAGGATACCGGGCGGACCTGGAATGCGCTTTTCATCGCCGTGATGCCCTATGTTGGGATCTTCATCCTGGCTGGCTTGCTGCTGTGGGAGGGCGATTCGCACGAAAATGCGTTCGGCCCGCCGCCACGCTGAAAATCGGGGTCAGCTGAATACGGTTTAGCGCCTGCTGAGCAAGGTATTGCCATCCAACTCAAGCAGAAAGGCCGACTTGACGGCCCCGGCCACCAGGCCATGCGCAGACCGCGCGTGCTGGCGAGCTGAAGCCGCCCAATTTTCCTACAGTTTCGCGGCCTGCTATGGTCTGCCCCGGCTCTTTCGCATCGTTGGTTGCTGGTCCTGCCGCACGCGGCGGACTTTTTTATTTTCGGGGGGAGCCGGATTGCAGGCCCCCCCAGGTTGAAAGGCCCGGAACTCCGGGCGATCCGGGCTGTTGAATGAAGCGGACGAGGTGTCAACTGTGTCAACCTGAGCGTCACGCTGGTTTCAGGGATCGTTTGCCAAATGGCGGAATAAGGCGCATAGCGTCCGGGCTACGTCGCCTGCGACGGGACTTTCGGCAGTCGATGCCCCAACTCCCCTTACACGCCACATTGCCCCAGGCGCACGCTGTGCCTGGGTCCTGCAGGTTTCGTGAAAGGACCGCATCATGACTACTGGAACCGTAAAATTCTTCAATACCGACAAGGGCTTTGGCTTTATCGCGCCTGATGGCGGCGGCACGGACAGCTTTGTCCACATCACTGCCGTCCAGGCTGCGGGCATGTCGACGCTCGACAAGGACCAGCGGATCAATTTCGAACTGGAAACCGATCAGCGCGGCCGTACCTCGGCCGTGAATCTTTCGGCGGCCTGATCGGATGGCCAAAGAGGAGTTAATGACCCTCGACGGCCAGATCGATGACATCCTCCCCGACGGCCGGTTCGGTGTGGTGCTCGAAAACGGGCACCACATCGTGGCCTATACTTCAGGCAAGATGCGGAAGTTCCGCATCCGGTCGGTCGTCGGGGATCGGGTCAAGGTCGAGATGACGGCCTACGATCTCAGCAAGGGTCGGATCGTGTTCCGCGATCGCGGGCCGGGCTTCACAACGGGGGCTCCGCCGCGGCGTCAACAGCGCCGCTGAGGGGCAAAACCGAGGTGAATGCCCCGAGGAGAATGCCAATGTCGACCTCCACCCAATTCTACCTCGACCAAGCCGAACAGTGTGGCCGCAACGCCCAGTCGGCCACCCTGGCCAACCAGCGCGAGGTCCAGCTCAAGGCCCAGGCTGCCTGGCAGGCCATGGCCGACCGGGCCATCCAGACCGCCACCGAACGCGACCGCCGCGAGGCCGAGCGCCGCGCGCTGGCGCTTGCCGCTCAAGGAGAGCCTGAATGTCACGAGACGAGATGATCCGCCCGTTCCTGATCAACCGCGATGCAGAAGGCCACGTGCGGCTTTCGGTGCGCGACGTGCGCTACAATTCGCAAGGCTATCCGCTGGTCACCGCCGTGATGCAGGACAACCTGTTTGAAACAGTCGCCGCCGCGCGCAGCTATGCCCGCACGCATTTCAAGGCAATCGCCGGGCAGTACGAACTCAAGACCAGCTAGAGCGGGTTCCCGTCGCGGTCGCGGTAGATCTCGCGGCGACCGACGTGGTTGGACGGGCCGACAAAGCCGTCAGCCTCCATTCGCTCGACCCATTTGGCGGCGGTGTTGTATCCCACGCCCAGCTGGCGCTGCAGCCACGAGGCCGAGGCCTTCTGGCTTTCGAACACGATCTGGCAGGCCTGGCGATACTTGCGCTCTTCGGGGCTGTCAGAGGCCGTGGCATCGAGATCGTCGAAGCCAAAGCCGCCGTCTTCCGGCTCCTCGGTGACCGAATCGACATATTCCGGCTTGCCCTGGCCGCGCCAGAAATCAGCCAGCCGTTCCACTTCCTCGTCCGAAACGAACGGTCCGTGGACGCGGCGGATTGGATCGGTGTTGGGCTTATAGAGCATGTCGCCCTTGCCCAGCAGCTGTTCGGCGCCCTGCTCGCCCAGGATGGTGCGGCTGTCGATCCGGCTGGTGACGGCAAAGCTGATCCGGGTCGGCAGGTTGGCCTTGATCACCCCGGTGATGACATCGACCGACGGTCGCTGCGTCGCCATGATCAGGTGGATACCGGCGGCGCGGCTCTTCTGGCTGAGCCGCTGGATCAGCACTTCGACTTCCTTGCCGACCGTAACCATCAGGTCGGCCAGCTCGTCGACGATCACCACGATCTGCGGCAGCACCGGGTAATCGAGCTGGTGTTCCTCGAACAGTTCCTCGCCAGTCTCCGGATCAAATCCGATCTGGATCCGGCGGCCAAGCGGCTTGCCCTTGGCAATCGCGCTTGTGACCTTGTCGTTGAACCCGGCGAGGTTGCGGACCGAAATCTCGCTCATCATCCGGTAGCGGCGTTCCATTTCCTCGACCGCCCATTTCAGCGCGCGCACGGCCTTGGCCGGCTCGGTCACCACGGGCGAGAGGAGGTGCGGGATGTCGTCGTAGGACTTCAATTCTAGCACCTTGGGATCGACCAGGATCAGGCGGCACTGCGCCGGGGTGAGCCGGTAAAGTAGTGACAGCAGGATCGTGTTGAGCCCGACCGACTTGCCCGAGCCGGTCGTCCCTGCGACGAGCAGGTGCGGCATGGTGGCGAGATCGGCCACGACCGGTTCGCCAGCGATGTCCTTACCCAGGATGATCGGCAGCATGCCCTTGGAACCCGCGAAGGCCTCGCTCGCGACCATTTCCTTGAAGCTGACCATCTGCCGGTCGGCATTGGGCAGTTCGATACCCATCACCGTGCGGCCAGGGATCGATGAGACGCGGGCCGAGATCGCGCTCATGTTGCGGGCGATGTCGTCGGCCAGGCCGATCACGCGGCTGGCCTTGATGCCGGGGGCCGGTTCCAGCTCGTACATGGTGACGACCGGGCCGGTGCGGACGGCCGTGATCTCACCCTTGACGTTGAAATCGTCGAGCACGGTTTCCAGCAGGCGCGCGTTGCGTTCCAGCGCCAGCTTGTCGATCTTCTGCTTCGAATGCGGCGGCGGATCGTTGAGCAGGTCGAGCGAAGGCAGCTCATAGCTGTCGAACAGGTCACCCTGCTTGCCCGAGGTGGCGAGCTGGGCCGCCTTGGCCGGGCGGTTCGGATCGCTGATCACCGGCGGCTTGCGCGGTCCGTCATTCGCGGCGACCGGCATCGGGCGGGGTTCACCCGCCGGCTTGCTGACCGGCTTGACGCTGATCATGCCGCCGGTCTCGATGGCCCGCTCGCGGCGCATGAAGCCGGGCAGGGTCAGCAGGCTGCCCCAGTCGAGCGCGAAGACCCGCGCGGCCAGGACCGAGCCGCCTGCCAGGCAGGCTACGCCCGCCCCCAGGATTGCCCAGAACCGGCCGCCTTCGGGCAGCAGGCCCGCCAGCGCCTCGATCGTCCGCGCACCCAGCAGGCCGCTGATCCCGCCCATGCCGGCCGGCAGCGAACCGCCCGGGCCAGTGAAGACCAGCGCCAGCACGGTCCCGAGCAGGGCCATGGCGAACAGCAGCACGCCGATCGGCCGCCACCAGGCATGGTCGGCATGGGGCAGGTCGGCATCTTCTTCCTCGACCAGCCGCCACAGCTTGCGCGCAGCGACATAGAGCAATGGCAGGAACAGGACCGAGACCGGGCCAAACAGGAACAGCGCGCGTTCGGCTGCCCAGGCCCCCGGTGCGCCCATCCAGTTGGCCGGCGGGCCGCCAGCGGCGGTCGACCATGAAGGATCGGTCTGGTGATAGCTCACCAGCGCCAGCGCCAGGAAGACCATCCCGGCCAGCAACAGCCCGGCTCCGCCGATCTCCGCCGCCCGGCGCGCGGCACGGCGCAGCGTGGCGCGCCAGTTGACCTGCGCGCCGCGGGTTCCCGCGCTGACTGCCCGTGTTGCCATGATGCTTCCCTTCGTTCGGCGCGCATAATGCGCCTGCCAGTGACTCCCCGTCAAGAATCCTTGGAAATCTGGCGAGTCGCTTCAACGCAAAAAGGCGTCGATACCCGCCCAGCGCGGCCATTTGAGGCGGTTTGCGGCGCCCGGATTCATGCCGCCGAGGGCGATGACGGGGGCCGGTGAGCGGGCGGCAAGCAGGCGAAAGCGCAGCGGGCCGAGCACCTTTCCACCGGGATGAGAGCGGGTCGGGAAGACCGGGGAGAGCAGAACTGCCTCGGCCCGGGTGAAGCGCCACAGCTCCCGCAGCGAGTGTGCGGTCGCCAGTGTCGCATCGCCATGGGCACCGTATGAGCCATCCGCACCCCAGCGCCGCGCCTCGGCCGGGCTGCCCGACAGGATCACGCGGATTCCCCGAGCCCTGGCAATCCGCGCCAGCGCCATGAACCGCGCGCGGCGCTCGGCCTTGGGCAAGTGATAGTGCCTGAACACGAACCCGCTGCCGCGCGGCAATTGCCGCAGGGCTTGCTCCAGCACGGTATCGTTGCGCGCATCGCTCAGCAGCCAGATGTTCGGGAGGGGCTTCTTTCGCGGCACGGCATCGTTATAGCACCGCGCCATGACTGATCCAGCCATTGAACCAGCCACTGGGCTCGCCGAGATTCAGGCCCGTATTGCCCGCACTGCGCAGATCGCGGGGCGCAAGGCCGAGGACGTGACCCTGGTCGCCGTCAGCAAGACCCATCCGGCCGAGCGGATCGCCCCGCTGATCGCCGCTGGCCAGCGCGTCTTTGGCGAGAACCGCGTGCAGGAAGCCGCCGAGAAGTGGCCGGCGCTGCGCGACGCGCACGGCGCTATCGAACTCCACCTGGTCGGCCAGCTGCAGTCGAACAAGGCCGAGGATGCGGTCACGCTGTTCGACTGCATCCATTCGGTTGACCGCACTTCGCTGGTCGGCGCGCTGGGCAAGGCGATGGACAAGGCCGGGCGGCAGGTGCCGTGCTTCATCCAGGTCAATATCGGCGCCGAAGAGCAGAAGGGCGGCTGCGCGATTGCCGATCTGCCTGCCTTGCTGGCCGAGGCCCGCGCAGCTGAGTTGCCGGTGATTGGCCTGATGTGCGTTCCGCCGCTGGGGATCGAACCGGCGCCGTTCTTCGCCCTGCTCGATAAGCTTGCTGCAGACAACGGCCTGGCCAGCCGCTCGATGGGGATGAGCGACGATTTCGAGACCGCGATCATGTTGGGCGCCACCCATGTCCGCGTCGGTTCCGCCTTGTTCGGCGCGCGCGGCTGACCTAGCCTGCCTGCCAAGGCGGCACAGCGACCGCCGCGGAGGATCATGGGCGAAGTTTCTAGCGACAGTTTCAGGGAATGGATTCCGGCCGGCTGGCCCGCGCGCAGCCTGGCCGAGTGCGAGGCGATCCTTTGCGCGCCGGGGGCGCGGTTCGAATATGAGACCATCGATATCTGCGGCGTGCCGACCCGCGTGTGGAAGAATGCGCCGGAGAACCTGGCGGTCCTTGCCCGGATCGGGCGCAGCCACGGCGATGCGACCTTCCTGATCTATGAGGACGAGCGGGTTGCCTACGAAGCCTGGTTCCGTGCGGTCGCGGCCTTTGGCCGGCATCTCCAGTCGCTGGGCGTGCAGAAGGGCGACCGCGTGGCGCTGGCCATGCGAAACCTGCCCGAATGGCCGGTGGTGTTCTTTGCTGCCGTCACCATCGGCGCGATCTGCGTGCCGCTCAACGCCTGGTGGACCGGGCAGGAACTGTCCTATGGTCTCTCGCACTCGGGCGCCAAAGTGCTGGTCTGCGATGGCGAGCGGCTGGACCGGATAGCGCCGCATCGCGCCGAACTGCCAAACCTGGCCCATATCATCGTTTCGCGCCGGGATGATCTGCCGGCCGGCGTCACAACGCTGGAAAGCTTGATCGGGCCTTCATCAGCCTGGGGCAGCCTGCCCGACCAGGACCTGCCCGACGTTGTGATCGCGGCGGATGACGACGCGACGATCCTTTATACCTCTGGCACCACCGGCAATCCCAAGGGCGCGCTGGGGACGCATCGCAACTTCGTCACCAACATCTTCTCCAGTGCCTATGGCGCCGCGCGGCAGGTGCTGCGGCGGGGCGAGGCTTTGCCCGAACCGGCCCGCAAGGTGGTGCTGACGGTGATCCCGCTGTTCCATGCTACTGCTTGTTCGGCGACGATGATGGGCGCGATCGCGGCCGGCCACACCATGATCTTCATGTACAAGTGGGAGCCGGAAAAGGCCTTCCAGATCATCGAGCGCGAGAAGGTCAACTCCACCGGCGGGGTGCCGACCATCGCCTGGCAGCTGCTGGAGCATCCGGCGCGCGAGAAGTACGACCTCTCCTCGCTAGAGGCGATTGCCTATGGCGGTGCGCCTTCGGCGCCCGATCTGGTCCGCAAGATCCGCGAAGTGTTCGGGGCACTTCCTGGCAATGGCTGGGGGATGACCGAGACCACCGCCACGGTCACCGGCCTTACCGCCGAAGACTACCTCAACCGCCCGACCAGCTGCGGCCCGCCGGTGGCGGTGGCGCAGCTCAAGGTGCTGGACGAGGACGGGAAGGAACTGCCACCCGGCCAGATCGGCGAACTCTATGCCAATGGCCCGATGATCGTGAAGGGCTACTGGAACAACCCCGAAGCGACAGCCGCGACCTTTATCGACGGCTGGGTCCGCACCGGTGACCTGGCCTGGATCGACGAGGAAGGCTTCTGCTACATCGCGGACCGGGCCAAGGACATCGTCATCCGCGGCGGCGAGAACATCTATTCCTCCGAGGTGGAGAATGTGCTCTACGATCACCCCGTGGTGATGGACGCGGCAGTGGTCGGTATTCCGCACCGCACCTTGGGCGAGGAACCGGCCGCAGTTGTTCACCTGACGCCGGGCAAGTCCGCGACCGAAGCGGAGTTGCAGGCCTGGGTGCGCGAACGCCTTGCCGCCTTCAAGGTGCCGGTGCGGATCCTGTTCTATCCCGAAACCTTGCCGCGCAACGCCAATGGCAAGATCCTCAAGAAGGACCTCAAGGCACTGTTCGATTAGCTCTTGTGCCGATCCAGCTCGTCGCCCTGCAGGGTGACGACGTGCAGCAGGTTGGTCGAGCCGGGCGTACCAAACGGAACCCCAGCCAGGGCGATCAGCTTCGATCCGGCCGTGCCGAAGCCATGGCGCAGCGCCATGCGCTTGCCCTTGGCGATCATCTCTTCAAAGCTGCCGATGTCCTTGGTGGTCACCGCATGGGCGCCCCACAGCAGGGCGAGCTTGCGGGCAATCTTGGTCGACGGGGTCAGCACCAGCATCGGTGCGGCGGGACGTTCGCGCGCCACCCGGCGGGCCGTGCTGCCCGAACCGGTAAAGACGATGACTCCGGAGATCGGTAGCGATTCCGCGATCGAGGCGCAGGCATGGGCCAGCGCGTCTGCCGTGGTGCGATCGGGCAGGACATCGGCAAAGCTGACCTGCTGGCGATAGCCGGGGTCGCGCTCTACTTGCCCCGCAATGCGGTGCATGATCGTCACGGCCTCGACCGGCCAGGCGCCGCTGGCGGTTTCGGCCGAGAGCATCACCGCATCGGCCCCGTCATAAACCGCATTGGCCACGTCTGACACTTCGGCGCGAGTCGGGGCCGGGCTTTCGATCATCGATTCGAGCATCTGGGTCGCCACGACCACCGGCTTGCCCGAACGGCGCGTGGCGGCGACGATCCGCTTCTGGATCGGCGGCACTTCCTCAGGGTTGAGTTCAACGCCCAGGTCCCCGCGCGCGACCATGATGCCGTCGGCCAGCTCGATGATCTCGTCAAGCCGGTCGATCGCGGCGGGCTTCTCGATTTTGGCCATCAGCGAGGTGGCCGAGCCGCCCATCAGCTTGCGGGCCTCGGCGACGTCGTCGGGCCGCTGGACGAACGAGAGTGCAATCCAGTCTGCGCCCTGCTCCAGCGCAAAGGACAAGTCGCGCCGGTCCTTCTCGGTCAGGGCGGGCACCGGGACAACGGCATCGGGCACGTTGACGCCCTTGCGGTCCATGATCACCCCGCCGACTTCGGCCGAGCAGAGGATTGCATCCTGGCTCGCCTCGATCACCTTCAGCCGCAGCTTGCCATCGTCGATCAGCAGCCGCTGGCCCTTTTTGAGTACCGCGAACAGTTCGGGATGCGGCAGGCAGACGCGGGTTTCGTCACCCAGCTCGGGATTGCGATCGAGCGTGAAGTGGCCCGAATGCCGGATCACCGCCTTGCCGTCCTTGAACTGGCCGACGCGCAGCTTGGGACCCTGCAGGTCGCAAAGGATGGCGACCGGCCGGTGCAGGTCCTTTTCGACCGCGCGGATCGCCGCAATGGTCTGAGCGTGGGTTTCGTGATCGCCGTGGCTCATGTTGACGCGAAAGGCATCGGCCCCGGCAAGCAGGAGCTTTTCGATCATTTCGGGGCTGCGGCTGGCCGGGCCCAGGGTTGCCAGGATCTTGATCTTGCGCCCGCGCGGATCGAACTTAGCCATTGTGTTTGTTCCTCTGTCAGCCCTGCCTATGGCAAAGGTACTGCGAAAACCCAAGGGTATGCCCATGAGCTGTTCCGAAAATACGAATGCGAACCCCGCAGATCCCCTCGAAGCGCTGGACGATGCGGTTGCCGCCGCTGCTTTCCGTCGGCTGGTGCGCCATTTGCGCCATCGCCACGATGCCCAGAACCTCGACCTGATGGTCCTGGCTGGCTTTTGCCGCAACTGCCTGGCTGACTGGATCCGCGATGCCGGTGCGCCTTATGACAAAGAAGGCGCGCGCGAGGTGATCCACGGGATGTCATCCACCGAGTGGAAGGAACGTTTCCACAGGGAAGCGACACCTGGGCAGCTCGAAGCCATGGCCGAGAGCTTGAAGAAGAATGCCCCAGCCTCCTAAGAGCCGGTCAACCGATTCCCTGTTTACCGGAGCTTACCCCAAAATGGCCGAAACCACCGACGACCGCCTGCGCCTGCTGATCGAACGGGTGGAACGCCTGGAAGAGGAAAAGAAGGGGATCGCCGACGACATTCGCGATGTCTACGCCGAGGCCAAGGCCGTGGGCTATGATGCCAAGATCATGCGCCAGATCGTCCGCCTGCGGAAGATGAAGCCTGATGATCGCGCTGAGATGGAAGCGATCCTAGATGTCTACAAGGCTGCACTGGGGCTGGGCTAAGCGGTTGATTGGCGGGAGTCAGTCTCTATCTCTGGTGCATCACCACCGGGAAAAGGAGAGCCCCGCATGATCGTTACCACCACCCACACGATCGAGGGCCGTCCGGTCCAGCAGTACCTTGGCGTCGTCACCGGCGAAGTGATCGTTGGCGCGAACATGTTCCGCGACCTGTTTGCCAGCATCCGCGACATCGTTGGCGGTCGTTCCGGCTCCTACGAAGATGTCCTGGCGCGCGCCCGGATGCAGGCGCTGGAGGAGATGAAGCAGTTCGCTGCTGGCCTCGGTGCCAACGCCGTGGTCGGGGTCGATCTCGACTACGAGGTGCTCGGTGCCAATGGCTCGATGTTGATGGTCAGCGTCACCGGCACGGCCGTGGTTGTCTGACGTGGAAATCCGGCCGGCCGATCCGGCGACGGATGCAGCACGCTGCGCGGCGATTTACCACCCTTTCGTAACGGACGGCTGGACCAGTTTCGAGATTGACCCGCCCGACCCGGCGGAAATGGAACGGCGGATCGCAGACTATGGCGCCAGCCACGCCTGGCTAGTTGCGCTCTCCGACGATTTGGTTGCCGGCTATGCCTATGGCTCGCCGCACCGCACCCGGTCAGCTTATGGCAGTTCGTGCGATGTGGCGGTCTATGTCGATCCGGTCTTTGCTCGGCGGGGTGCCGGACGCGCGCTTTATGAGCACCTGTTGCCTTTGCTGGCCGGAAAGGGCCAGCACGCGGCCTTCGCCGGGATTGCTCTGCCCAACGCCGGATCGATCGCGCTGCACGAAGCCATGGGCTTCACGCCAGTGGGGGTCTACCGCGAGGTAGGCTGGAAGTGCGGCGGCTGGCGAGACGTCGGGTGGTGGCAGCGGTTGCTATAAGGGCGATGCGCGGTGTAAGGGCCGCGCCAATTCCACTTTCTAGCTGACGGCAAAACCATGGCAGGCCATTCCAAATTCAAGAACATCATGCACCGCAAGGGTGCGCAGGATAAGAAGCGCGCCGCGCAGTTTTCCAAGCTGAGCCGCGAAATCACTGTCGCGGCCAAGATGGGCATGCCCGATCCGGATTTTAATCCGCGTCTCCGCGCTGCCGTCAATGCGGCCAAGGCCCAGTCGGTGCCCAAGGACAATATCCAGCGCGCGATCGACAAGGCCAGCAAGGGCGATGCCGAGAATTACGAAGAAATCCGCTATGAAGGCTATGGCCCGGGCGGCGTCGCGCTGATCGTTGAGGCGCTGACCGACAACCGCAACCGCACCGCCACCAACGTGCGTACGGCCTTTGCCAAGAACGGCGGCAACCTGGGCGCTTCGGGCGCGGTCAGCCATGGGTTCGAACGGCTTGGCCTGATCGAATACCCGGGCAGCGCCGGCGATGCTGACAAGGTCTTCGAAGCCGCGCTGGAAGCCGGGGCCGACGATGTCGAGAGCGATGACGACAGCCACGCGATCTGGGTCGCGGTGGAAAACCTCCACCCCGTCGCGCGTGAGCTCGAAAAGGTGCTGGGTGAGGCCGAGGGCGTGAAGCTCGCCTGGAAGCCCAACCTCAAGACCGAAGTCAGCGCCGATGATGCCGCGACCCTGCTCAAGCTGATCGACGTCCTGGATGATGATGACGACGTCCAGACCGTCTGGGGCAATTATGAAATCCCCGACGCGGTGATGGAGCAGTTGGGCTGATCATCATCGGCCTCGATCCCTCCCTCAGCTGCACCGGCTGGGGGATTGTTGCGAAAAGCGGCAACCGGCTGAGCCACATTGCCAATGGTCAGATCAAGACCGATCCCAAAGCCCCGCTGGCCGATCGGCTGGTCGTGCTTGATCGCGAACTGGCAGCCGTGATCGCCGAGTATCGGCCCGAAACCGGCGCCGTCGAAGAAGTCTTCGTCAACAAGAACGCCCAGTCCACGCTCAAGCTCGGTCAGGCCCGCGGGGTCTGCCTGCTGGCCTTGGCCCGGGCCGGGCTGACGGTCGCCGAATATGCCCCGACGCTGGTCAAGAAGGCGGTGGTCGGCACTGGCGGAGCGGAAAAGGCGCAGGTCCAGGCCATGCTCAAGGTCCTGCTGCCCGGCGTGACCCCGGCCGGGGCCGATGCCGCCGATGCCCTGGCGGTGGCGATCACCCACGCGCATCTAAGCCGGGGCTAGCAAGGCGGGGTTAAGGCACGCGGTCGCAGCCTGCGGTTTCGGCAGCAACCAGGAGCCGCCCCATGCCCATGAACCGAACCTTTGCCCTGGCCGCGCTGGCTGGCCTCGCGCTCTCGGGCTGCACCGCCAGCCGCTACCAGATCTCCGACGCCTTGCAGCGCTATGGCCTGAGCGAAAATCAGGCGAGCTGCGCGGCGGAGTTCCTGCGCGGCCACCTCTCGACCAGCCAGGTCAGCCGCCTGACCAAGGCCGCGCGCTATTACGACCGCGAGGGGCGGCTGACCTTCGGCGATCTGGTTCGCGTTGCCGGGCAGATTGATGATCGCCAGGTCCTCTTCCAGGTCGGCGCCGCCGCGCTGGCCTGCCGGGTGGCGGCGGACATCCCGATGCCCCGGTTTTGAAAGTGGCTTCTAGTTCATAACTGTTCGCCACTTGTTCCTTTTGCTTGCCGAGCGCGGCGCGGCGGGTTAACCCGCGTCCATGATCGCCCGCCTGTCCGGCCTGCTTGACGATTTCGGCCCTGACTGGGCCGTGATTGACGTGAACGGCGTCGGCTACCTCGTCCATTGCAGCGCCCGCACGCTCGATGCCCTGGGCGTGCGCGGGGACCGGGTGACGGTCCATACCGAGCTGCAGGTCTCCGAAAACGACATGCGCCTGATCGGCTTTGCCAGCGGGGGCGAGCGCGAATGGTTCCGCCTGCTGACCGGCATTCAGGGCGTCGGCAGCAAGATGGCGCTGGCCGTGCTCTCGGCGCTGACGGTCGATGAATTGCAGCGCGCCTGCGCCGGCGGCGATGCCGCGATGGTCGCCCGCGCGCAGGGTGTCGGGCCAAAGCTCGCCAGCCGGATCGTCAACGAATTGAAAGACAAGGCCGGCGGCCTGCCCTCGGCGGCGGGCGCGGCAATCGCCTCGGCCCCGCGCGGATCGGCCAGCCAGGATGCCGTCTCGGCGCTCCAGAACCTCGGCT
>Ga0073920_1000010_pt1 | contig 44380 bp, 40 predicted proteins | sample GWRWT4_2Sept14_2_FD_70953 | JGI IMG/M metagenome (GOLD analysis project Ga0073920, IMG submission 70953) | Sand microcosm microbial communities from a hyporheic zone in Columbia River, Washington, USA - GW-RW T4_23-Sept-14 | ecosystem: Engineered > Artificial ecosystem > Sand microcosm >...
CTAGGCGTAGTCTGGCTGCTGCCGCTCAGGCGCTTCCTGATCTGGATGGAAACTGGGCGCTGGGGCTGAGCAGCTCGGCCCGGGCCATGTCCTTGGGCCGGCCAAACCGGCGCAGCAGTCCGGTCAGTTCGGCGCGCGACGGCACGGGCAGCTGGGCGCTGCCCGCAGTCCGCCATTCTCGCGTCGCCAGTTGGATAGCGTTCCAATCGTCGCCTTCGCACAGTTCAAAATCAGCAAAGAGTTCAACCGTCAGCGGTGCCTGATCCCAACTGACGAAATAGCGCGAGCGGAAGCGCCCATCGCTTTGTCCTTCGACCGGGACGAGTCCGAGCGGCTCTAGCACCGCGCTCACATCGCGAACATCGATCAGCACATCGACATCCCTGACCGGTCCGGGATCGATCCCGTGGAGCTGGCACGCCGCGCTGGCGATGATCCACCAGTCATGCCGCGCCGCCGCCATCGCGGCGGCGACCAGTTCGAACGTACGCAGCAGGGGATCGGGGAGATCCATCACCGCCTCTTGCCGGATTGACCGCCAACCGGCAATCTCCCCATCAAAGACAGGGGAGGAACGCCGTGAACACCAAGCGCAAGATTGGCTTGAGCATTGCCGGGCTGCTGCTCGCTGGCGGGCTGACGCTGCTGGCCATGCAAGGCAAGCTGGCGCAGCGGGCCTTTGACACGGCGATCGAGAAGAATGTCGGGATCGACCGTTCGGCCGCCCTCCCCGATGGCATTCACGTCTATGTCTGCGGCTCCGGCTCGCCAATGCCGGACGCCGATCGGGCCGGGCCATGCCTGGCTGTACTGGCCGGGCGTCAGGGCTTTGTCTTTGATGCTGGCGCTGGTTCAATCCGCAAGCTCGGCCGGATGGGCTTCCCGATGGACCGGCTACAGGGCGCCTACCTGACGCACCTGCACTCCGACCACATCGATGGCCTGGGCGAACTGCTGCTGCAGGCCTGGATCGCCGGATCGCGCGGCACGCCGCTGCCGGTCAGCGGACCGGCGGGCACCGATCAGGTGATTGGCGGCCTGATGCAGGCATACAAGCTTGATAGCGGTTACCGGATTGCCCACCACGGCGCAGCAGTTGCCCGCCCGGGCGGTTTTGGCGGCACAGCCCAGATCATCGATCTGCCAGAGGGTCAGCCCAGCAAAGTGGTCTACGACCAGGGCGGCGTGAAGATCACGGTAATCCGCGTGATTCACGATCCGATCAAGCCCGCCTTCGGGTTCCGTCTCGATTACAAGGGCCGTTCGATCACGATCAGCGGTGACACTGTTTACGCCCCCGATTTCGTAGCTGCATCGAAGGGCACGGACGTGATGTTCCATGAAGCGCTCAACCCCAAGATGATCGGCGCAATGCAGGCCCAGCTCGCGAAGCGCGGACGGGCGGATTCGGCCAAGATCATGGGCGACATCCCCGGCTATCACGCCAGCCCGGAAGACGCGGCCCGCGCGGCCAGGGAAGCAGGCGTCAAGGCGCTGGTGCTCTATCACATGGTCCCGGCCCCGCCGGCCAAGCTGATCGAGCGGCTGTTCGTGGGCGATGCACCGAAAGTGTTTGGCGGCGACCTGAAACTGGCGCACGACGGCATGATCGTCAGCCTGCCGGCTGGCAGCCTGGCCGTGGACTATTCCGAAGCTTTCTAGGAAAAATGTCCCAAGTGGCGCGAGTGACGGGGCTCGAACCCGCGACCTCCGGCGTGACAGGCCGGCACTCTAACCAACTGAGCTACACCCGCGCAGCCACTTGGGAGCCGCGCCACTAGGGCCTCGCGCCGGGGCTGTCAACGGGGTTCGCACAGCAATATGCGCGCATCATGGCTAAGGCCGAATTAACCATTCCTTTGCCCCTCTTTGCGACAAGCGTCGGCGAACAAGAGGGGGCTTCCTGCCATGAATCGCACCGTCCTTGCCGCACTTGCCGGCATTACTTGCGCCGGATCGGCTGCCCCGGCGCTTGCTGCCCCGGCGGTCGCGCTGGACAGCGCGGTGTTTGTGGAGCGCGTGACACCCAAGGCCGGGCGAATGCTGGAACCCGCCAGCGAACTCAACCGCGGTGATCGCGTGGTCTATGTGGTGCGATGGTACAAGATGGGCGGCGATGGCGGCTTTGTGGTAACCAATCCCCTGCCCCGCTCAGTTTATTATCAGGGTAGCGCCAACGGCGACGAGCAAGTTTCGATCGATGGTGGCCGGACCTGGGGTAAGCTCAATGCGTTGCGCGTGGGTGACCGGATTGCGACCCCCGAAGACGTGACACACGTGCGCTGGCAGGTCGATCCCCGCACAGCCTCGCGCGGCCAGGGCCGGATCGCCTACAGCGCAATCGTGCGCTAACTAGCCAGAAGTTGTCCGCGCTTGGTCAGCCGGTAACGGCTCGACGGCGGGAAGCTGTCCTCCACCTCGCGCCCGACCAGATCATTGGCGACCAGCGACTGCAGCGTCTGCGACAAGGCGCGCGGACTGGCCGGGGCCAGTTGTCGCACCAGCTGGTTGAACCGGTCCGTGCCGGTCAGCAGTGCCTGCAGCACCGGCAGGCTCCAGCGGGTCAGCTCAGGAGATGTCAGGCCGAGTGCCTGCATCCGCTGCGCAATCGCAGCTGCTAGTCCGGCCGCTTCTCGACCCGCATCCGTCACCATCCATTCCGGGCGCAGAGGGTGGCCATGGCCGGGATTGGCCATAATCCAGCCCTGCTCACGCGCAGCTTCCAGCGCCCGCGCAAGGCTGTCTCGGGGCAGGCCGATTGCGCCCAACAGTTCGGCAAAGCGCGCGCCGCCGCGCGGCTGAAATCCGGCCATCACCGGCAGAAGCCAGCGCTGGCCACACAGGATCAGCAGTAGGTTCGATGGTGCGGTTGACAGCATTTCTCAATCTAATATACTTTTCGGACTAAAGACGCAAGGGAGAGCGAATCATGGGTCTGCAGTTCGTGCCGGAAGTCACCGCCTCAATGGCGGTCACCAGCCTCGACAAATCGATTGACTGGTATCAGACGGTCCTAGGCTTCAACCTGCTCTACCGCGCCGACGAAATCGGTTGGTGCGAGATGTCCACCCACATGCCGGGCGTGAACGTTGGCCTGAGCGAGAATCAGACTGTCCCGCAAGGCGGCGGTGCCACGAACGTCTGGACCGTCAGCGATATTGAGGCGGGCAAGGCCCACCTTGAGGCACACGGCGTCAAGATGGATGGCGACATTCAAACGGTACCCGAACTGGTCCGGCTGCTGACGTTTTACGATCCGGATGGCAACGCCATGATGCTTGCGCAATCGCTCCAGACCGGCTGATTAGTCCGCCAGCAAAAGCACCGGCGTTTCGATCAGGCGCTTGATTGCCTGGACGAAGCTCGCTGCATCCCAGCCATCGACTACGCGGTGATCGCAGCTGATCGACAGGTTCATCAGCTTGCGCTTCTCGATGCGCTCGCCGCCCATGCCGTCAGGCACGAACATCGGCCGTTCGATGATCCGGTTCGGGCCGATGATCGCCACTTCGGGGCGGTTGATCACCGGCGTGTGCGCCACGCCGCCGAGCGGCCCCAGCGAAGTCAGGGTGATGGTCGAGCCGGATAGCTCCTCGCTCTTGGCCGTGCCGTTGCGGGCCGCTTCGGCCAGACGCGTGATCTCGGCCGCGAGCTGCCACAGGTTCTTGTCCTGCGCATCGCGGATCACCGGTACCATCAGCCCGCCGTCGGTCTGGGTTGCCATGCCCAGATGGACCGCGCCAAAGCGGGTTACCACGCCGGCCTCGTCATCGAAGCGGGCGTTGAGCATCGGGAATTCCGGCAAAGCGCGGCACAGCGCTGTGATCAGCAGCGGGAGCAGGGTCAGCTTGGGCCGATTGCCGCGCGCCGCATTAAGCTGCGCGCGCATTTCCTCCAGCGCGGTCGCATCGCATTCCTCGACATAGGAAAAGTGCGGGATATTGCGCTTGGACGCGGCCATGTTTTCGGAAATGCGGCGACGCAGACCGATCACCTTGACCTGCTGGTCCGCCCGCTTGCCACCCGGCGCGCGGAAGCCGCCAGCGGCATTGTAGGCCAGAAAGGCATCGAGATCGGCGTGGCGCAGGCGGCCATCCTCGGCCGGCTTCACTTGCGCGAGATCGATCCCGAGATCGGCGGCGCGGGCGCGGACTGCGGGGCTGGCCAAGACCTTTGCGGCGTGAACCGCAGGCTGTTCGGGCGCAGGTGGCGGTGGCGGTGCGACTGGAGCGACAGCAGAAACTGGCTCCGGCGCAGGCTGGGGCGCTGGCGCAGACTCAACCTTCGGCGCGGGCGCGGCCTCTTCGACCTCCCCTTCCCCGTCGGTCTCGATCACCACCAGCGGCGAGCCGATCGCGATCATGTCGCCCTCGGCCCCGGCCACTTCGAGCACCACGCCCGAAACCGGGCTTTCCATCTCGACCGTCGCCTTGTCCGTCATGACGTCGGCGATCTTGCCGTCTTCCTCGATCCGGTCGCCAACCTTGACGTGCCAGGAGACGATCTCGGCCTCGGCGATGCCTTCGCCAATGTCGGGGAGGCGGAACGTGAACTTGCCCATGGTCGTTACGCTTTCATCAGCCGGTCAACCGCCTCGCCAATGCGGACGGGACCGGGGAAATAGGCCCACTCGAGGCTGTGCGGATAGGGGGTGTCGAAGCCGGTCACGCGCTCGATCGGGGCTTCGAGGTGGTAGAAGCAGCGCTCCTGCACCAGCGCCGAAAGCTCACCGCCAAACCCGCCGGTGCGGGTCGCCTCGTGAATGATGAGGCATTTGCCGGTTTTCTTCACAGACTTTTCCACAGTCTCAATGTCGAGCGGGACCAGCGTGCGCAGGTCGATGATCTCGGCGTCGATGCCCTTCTCGCGGCAGACCGCCTGGGCGACATGGATCATGGTGCCATAGGCGATCACGCTCATCGCTTCACCTTCCTGGACGATCCGCGCCTTGCCGAGCGGGACGGTGTAATAGCCTTCCGGCACCTCGCTATCTTCGTGCTTGGCCCAGGGCTCGACTGGCTTGTCGTAAAAGCCGGAGAACGGACCGTTGTAGATCCGCTTGGGCTCGAAGAAGATCACCGGATCGTCATCCTCGATCGCGCTGATCAGCAGGCCCTTGGCGTCATAGGGTGTGCAGGGGATCACGGTCTTGAGGCCGGCAACATGGGTAAACAGCGCCTCGGGCGACTGGCTGTGCGTCTGCCCGCCAAAGATCCCGCCGCCGAAAGGCGACCGCACTGTCATCGGGGCGATGAACTCCCCGGCCGAGCGATAGCGCAACCGCGCCGCTTCGGAGATCAGCTGGTCCAGCCCCGGATAGATATAATCGGCAAACTGGATTTCCGGCACGGGGCGCAGGCCATAGGCCCCCATCCCCACGGCCGCGCCGATGATCCCGCATTCGTTGATCGGCGTATCGAACACGCGGTTCTTGCCGAACTGCTTCTGCAGCCCGGCCGTCGCGCGGAATACGCCGCCGAAATAGCCGACATCCTCGCCAAATACGACGACATTGGGGTCGCGGGCCATCATCACGTGGAGCGCTTCGTTGATCGCCTCGATCATGTTGAGGCGGCGTGTGGTGGTAGCTGCCTCGGTCATTCCGGCTTCCATTCGGGCCACTTGATCTGACGTTCACGGATCGCCTGATCGGCCTGTTCCTCAAGATGCCAGGGCAGCTCCTTGTAGACGTCCTCGAACATGGTGTGGAACGGGTGGTGCAGGCCGTGGCCGAGGATGCCGTTCTTTTCGGCCTCCTTGGTCGCAGCCTTGACCAGATTGACCAGCTCGGCATCCATCGCCGTGTGCTGTTCAACCGACCATTCGCCCAGCGCGATCAGGTGGCGCTTCAGCCGCATGATCGGATCGCCCAGCGGCCATTCCTCGCGCTCGTGCGCCGAGCGGTAGGCTCCGGGATCGTCGGAGGTGGAGTGGCCTTCAGCGCGGTAAGTGAAGTGCTCGATTAGGGTCGGCCCGCCATTGGCCCGCGCCCGGTTGGCGGCCCAGCGGGTAGCGGCATAGACTGCCAGCGCGTCATTCCCGTCGACCCGGATCCCGGCGATACCATAGCCGACCGCGCGGTTGGCAAAGGTGCTGCGTTCCGCCCCGGCGAACCCAGAGAAGCTGGAGATCGCCCACTGGTTGTTGACGATGTTCATCACCACCGGCGCGTTATAGACCGCGGCAAAGGTCATGGCCGCGTGGAAATCGCCCTCGGCGCTTGAGCCTTCGCCGACCCAGGCCGTGGCAATCCGGCTATCGCCCTTGATCGCCGAGGCCATGGCCCAGCCGACGGCCTGCGGATACTGCGTCGCCAGATTGCCGCTGATCGTGAAGAAATTGTAGTCCCGGCAGGAATACATGATCGGCAGCTGCCGGCCCTTCAGCTTGTCCGCCTTGTTCGAATAGATCTGGTTGATCATCTCGGTCAGCGGATAGCCGCGCGCGATCAGGATGCCCTGCTGGCGGTAGGACGGGAACACCATGTCGTCCGCCGCCAGCGCGAAGGTCGAGGCGACCGAGGTGGCCTCCTCCCCGGTGCACTTCATATAGAAGCTGGTCTTGCCCTGCCGCTGGCCGCGATACATCCGGTCATCGAAGGCGCGGGTCAGCGCCATGGCGCGCAGCATCCGCCGCAGCGTTTCGGGATCGAGCTTGGGATCCCACGGCCCGACGGCCTGGTGATCATCCCCCAGCACGCGCACCATGCCCGAGCAGAGCGGCGTCGTTTCCGTGGCCGGACAGGTCTCGTCCGGGCGCGGCAACAGGCCGGCGGGCGGAATGTCGAGGAACGAATAGTCAACCGGGTCGCCCGGCCGGAAATTCGGCTCAGGCACGTGCAGCGACAGCGGCGGCAGGTTGCCGCGTGCGCCGTTCGCAGGATCAGGTCCGGTGGCCATCCTTCGCGCTCTCCCGCTTCCAGAGAGGTGGAAGCATTATTCTAACTGAGCGTTATTTTATTTCAAAGTGGTTACAGCGTCAACCATCTGGCTAGACTGCTACAGGCGCAGAAATGTGCGCTTGTGGCGCATAATCCGACACGTCAAAGTCCTCGATGCGATAGTCGAAGATCGAATCGGGCCGCCGCGTAATCGCCATGGTGGGATTGCCCGTGGGTGTCCGCTCGAGCTGTGCCTCAACCAAGTCAGCATGGTTGAGGTAGAGGTGCGTATCCCCGCCCATCCAGACCAGCTCACCCGGCTCTAAATCGCACTGCTGCGCCAGCATACGGGTAAACAGCGCCGCGCTGAACAGGTTGAACGGCAGCCCCAGCGCAACATCGCAGCTGCGCTGGAAGAGCGCACAATTCAGCCGGCCGCCCCCGACATGGAACTGGTAGGTCTTGTGGCACGGCGGCAAGGACATCTGGTCCAGTTCCGCCACGTTCCAGCCCTCGACGATATGGCGGCGGCTGCCGGGATTGTTGCGTAGGCTCTCCACCACCAGCGCCACCTGGTTCACGCCTTTGTCGCGTTTATACAAGTTATCACCCGCCGGAACATAGACCGGCCAGTCGACCCATTGCTTGCCATAGACCGGACCAAGATCGCCCCATTGCGCTGCAAACTCGGCATCGGCCGCGATCCGCTCGGCAAAGACTTCGACCGATATGGCATCGCCAGTCGCCTTGACGTAATTGGCGTGTGGCCACTCGTTCCAGATCTTGACGCCCTGCAGCACCAGCGGGCGGATATTGGTTTCGCCGGTAAGAAACCACAGGAACTCACGCGCCGCTGTCTTCCAATAGACCCGCTTGGTCGTAACCAGCGGCATCGCCCCGCCCGCCAGGTCGAAGCGAATCTGCGTCCCGAATACGGAGCGCGTGCCAACGCCAGTGCGATCGACGCGTTCATCCCCCTGCTCCCAGATCTGGCGCATCAGATCGAGATACTGCCATTCCCAGTGAGGCTGGCGGGGGGCGGAGGAGAGATTCGCGGCTGTGGCCATGCCGGGACGATAAACATGCGATTGCCCGCTTGCCACCCCGCACTTCGCTATCTATAGGCGCGCTCCTGCCTTGCCCCTCTCCGGAGGGGTGATGATCGGTCGGGGAATAGCTCAGCCTGGTAGAGCACTGTCTTCGGGAGGCAGGGGCCGGAGGTTCGAATCCTCTTTCCCCGACCAAATCATCCTTTGAGCGCGGCGAGCCCGATCAGGGTCGTCAGTCCGCCAAGGCCAAGCGAAAGCTGCCAGCGCAGCGCCAGCCAATCACGCTCCAGCCCGCCGGTCGCCCGATCGACCAGCGGCGATGCCAGCAGCAACAGACCCAGCGCGATCAGCGAGGGCCCCGGCCACTCCCAGCCGATGATCCACGGCGCATAGGCCGCCAGCGCCAACAGGCTGGGCATGACGGCGGCGGCGAAGATCCAGCTTGGCGCATCGCGCCGTGCAATGCCGATGCCCCACCAGACCCCGCCCAGAAAGCTGAAGATCAGCGCCGCATAGCCAAAGGCGATCGCCTGGGCCGTCCATTGCCACTTGCCGCCATCGAAGACGTAGAGCGCGCAAACCGCCTGCGGCAACAGGCCGGCATAGCCCAGCTGACGGGCGGCGCGGGGCAAGGCGTTCATCGGCAAGGTCCCTGAATAGCGGAAGCACCAGATGGACCAGCGACATAGGCGCCCGAAAGCTGGACCTAGGACCGCCTATCCGCCGCGCAGCAGTTGCACGCCCCAATCGCGCTCAAACAGATAGAGTAGCAGCCGTGCCGCCTCGCCGCGTTCGCCGGTCAGGCCGCCATCCCGCTCCATCAGCAGGCGCGCATCATCATGGGCAAGCGGCAGCAACTTCTGGATCTGCTCAAGGCTGGCGACGCGGAAGGGGGTATCGCCCGACTGGCGGGTGCCAAGCAGTTCGCCTCCGCCGCGCAGCTCTAGATCCTCTTCGGCGAGTCGGAAGCCATCCTGGGTCTCGCGCATCAGGGCCAGCCGCTGCCGCGCCGTCTCAGACAGGTTCGCGCTGCGCAGCAACAGGCAGGTGCTCTTCTCGCTACCCCGCCCAACCCGGCCGCGCAGCTGATGGAGCTGGGCCAGGCCAAAGCGCTCAGCCTGTTCGATCACCATCAGCGTGGCGTTGGGCACGTCGACGCCGACCTCGATCACCGTCGTGGCGACCAGCACCTTCGCCTCACCCCGGGCGAAGCGCTCCATCGCCGCGTCCTTGATCTCGGGGCGGAGCTGGCCGTGGACCAGCACGACGGTATCGCCGAAGCGGGCCTGCAAGGCGGCATGGCGCGCTTCGGCGGCGGCGAGATCCTCATTCTCCTGCTCACGCACCATCGGGCAAACCCAATAGGCTTGGCTCCCGCTCTCGATGTGACGGCCGATCGCTGCGATCACATCATCCTGCCGCTCAACCGCGACAACCCGGGTGTCGATCGGCTGGCGGCCTGGCGGCATCTCGTCGAGCTTGCTGACATCCATCTCGCCATATTGCGCGAGGGTCAGGGTGCGCGGGATCGGGGTGGCCGTCATGGCCAGACAGTGCGGTGTACGCCGGCCCTTCTGCGCCAGCATCAACCGCTGACCGACGCCAAAGCGGTGCTGCTCATCGATCACCACCAGCGCCAGGTTGCGATACGCCACCGTATCCTGGAAGATCGCATGGGTGCCAACGACCATGTCGATCGAGCCATCAAGCAATCCCATCAGGATTGCTTCGCGCGCGCGGCCCTTGTCCCGGCCGGTCAGCAGGGCGATCTCAACGCCCGTGCCCGCCGCCAGCCGGGTCAGCGTTTCATGATGCTGGCGGGCAAGGATTTCGGTCGGTGCCAGCAGCGCGGCTTGGGCGCCCGCTTCGACCGCGATCAGCATGGCCGATAGCGCCACCACCGTCTTGCCCGAGCCGACATCGCCCTGCAGCAGCCGCAGCATTGGCGAGCCTTGCGCCATGTCGCCCTCGATTTCGGCGATCGAGCGCCGCTGCGCACCCGTAAGCGGAAACGGCAGGTTCAGCCGCGCCCGGCGCGAGCCGTCGCCCTGCAGTGGCGTCCCGCTCTGCTTGCGGTTCGATTGCCGCACCAACATCAGCGCCAGGCTGTTGGCGAGGAGTTCGTCATAGGCCAACCGGTCACGTGCCGTCGGGTGAAGGCCGCGGTGCGCCAGGGCCAGGGCATCGCGCCAGTCAGGCCATTGCATCTTTGCCAGTAATCCCGGTTCGATCCATTCGGGCAGTTCGGGCACTGTAGCCAGCGCTTGCTCCACCAGCGTGCCAAGACGGCCCTGGGTTAACCCTTCGGACAGCGGGTAGACCGGCTCGACCAGCTGACCCAGCAGCTCGGCGCTGTCGGCCTCGACGTGATCGGGGTGAACCATCTGCAGCATCTGGCCGTACTGCTCCAGCCGCCCGGCCACCCAGCGCTGTTCGCCCACCGGCAGCAGCTTCTTGGCCGAATAGGATGCCCGTCCGAAATAGCTGATCGCGCAGATGTTGCCGATTGCATCCTGCGCCAGCACCCGGAACGGCCCACGCCCGCTGGAACTGCGATGCTCGACCGGAGTCAGCGCGACGACGATGTTCTCTCCCACTGAAGCATCGTCGAGATTGGCGACAGCCCGGCGCTCCACGAAACGATCCGGCAGGTGATAGGCAAAGTCCTTGACCCGCGTCAGCCCCAGCTTCTCCAGCGGGCGCGCCAGGCCGGGGCCGACACCCTTCAGGCTGTCGGCGGCAACGAACAGGGGATTGAGCCGATCGGGACGCATTCACGCCATTAAACCGGAGGCCGCACTATTTGCCAGTTTTTGATGCAACGCATGGACGACCTGCACGTTTAGCTCCTTGATAGTCCCGGGTCGCAACAGAAGCCGGGTCTGAAGGAGCCGAACATGCTGTTGCCACACGGATGCTATGTCGCTTTGGTCGATGGAGAGACCTTTGACCTTTACCGCAACGCCGGTGCGGAGGCTGAGCCGCAATTGCTGCTGCTCGATCCGCCCGAAATTGACAGTTCGAACCATTCGGGTGGCAGTCACCATTCCAGCCCAGGCAACCACGCCGACAGCCAGGTGGCGGAAGATGCCCATGCCCGAGCGGCGGCACTGTGGCTGAACAGTCAAGTGCTGCAGCAACGGATCAAGGACCTCGTGATCCTCGCCCCGCCGCGTACCTTGGGTGAGATGCGCAGGCACTATCATCGCAAGCTGAACGAAGTTCTGCGCAAAGAGGTTGGCAAGGATCTGGCCGGGTTCCATCCGCTCGACATCATGCTGGCGCTGCGCGAAGAACGCTGACCGCTTGCCTTGGCTGCTGCCGGGGCCTAGCGGCGAAACCATGATCGAGCCCAATCGCCTCAAGCGCCTGCAGTTCCGAGCCTGGCATCGCGGTACCCGCGAAGCCGATTACATGATCGGCGGCTTCTTCGACCGCTACCATGCCGAATGGGGTGAGGCGGACTGCGCCTGGTTCGAGGCTCTGCTTGAGGAAGAGGATGTCGATATCATGGGCTGGGCGCTCGGCACCCTCGACGTTCCGGAAGGATATCGCGGCGCGCTGATGGATGCCTTCCGCAAGCTCGACTACGTCGAAATCCCACACTGACACGGCGCTAAGCCCGCGCTAAGGCCGCCTTATCGATTCCCACCCCGCTGGCCTCAATTCTGGCCCGCGGGGCAATTGTTATTGCGCGCACCATGGCTGACCTGAACAAGATTCTTTCGGCGAAAACGCCCCTGACGCTCTCGGGCCTGGCCCGCGGGGCCCAGCCATTGGTGCTCGCCGACCTGGCCCGCGCCACCAAAGGCCGCGCCGTATTCATCGCGCCTGATGAGGCAGCAATGCAGGCCGTGGCCGATACCGCCGCCTTCTTCGCGCCGGAACTCGATGTCATCAGTTTCCCCGCCTGGGACTGCCTGCCCTATGACCGCGCCAGCCCGGCCCTGTCGATCAGCGCCCGGCGTCTTGCGGCGCTTTACCGCCTGCAAGCCAAGCGCGAGAGACCGCAGCTGCTGGTCACCACGATCAATGCCGTGCTGCAACGGGCGCTCACCCCGTTCCGGATCCGCGAATCGGTGAAGCTGCTAAAGCCCGGCATGCAAATCGGGCGGGAGAGCCTGATCGGACTGCTCCAGCGGCAGGGCTACAGCCGGACCGATACAGTGGTCGATACTGGTGAGTATGCCGTGCGCGGGTCGATCTTCGATATCTATCCCTCGGGCCTGGAGGCAGGGCTGCGGCTCGACTTCTTCGGTGACGAACTCGAAACGCTGCGCCTGTTCGATCCAAATACCCAGCGCTCGATTGGCACGCGCGAGCAACATCTGCTGCTCCCGGCCAGCGAGGCCCTGCTGGACGAGGACAGCGTCAAACGTTTCCGCACCCGCTACCGCGAAATGTTCGGGGCCAATGCCACTGGCGATCCGCTCTATCAGGCAGTCAGCGATGGACGCCGTCTGGCCGGAATGGAGCATTGGCTGCCAATATTCGAAGATCGCATGGTCACGCTGTTCGATCATCTCTCGGGCGATGACCTGGTGATAATCGAAAGCAGCGCACAGGGCGCAGCCGACGAGCGCCTTGGCGACATTGCCGACTATTTCGCCGCGCGCACCGACACGGCCGGCAAGGCGGCAGGCTCTTACCGTCCGCTCGGGCCCGAAGCCTTGTATCTCACCCGCGCGGAACTGGCAGACCGCCAACTTGGCTGGCCGATCCATCGGGCCGATATTTTCGCCCGGCCAGACAGCGGCGCGGTGGTCGACTTCGGCTTCTCGTCCGGTCGCGACTTTGCCCCGGAACGCGCCCGCGGCGACAATGTCTATGAAGCGGCCGCGCGTTACCTCACTGGACAGGCCGCGCAGGGTCGCAAAGCGCTGATTGCCTGCTACACCGCCGGCAGCCGTGCGCGCATTGCCGCGATCCTGGGCGAAGCGGTCAAGCCGGCTCCGGTCGAGGCCGAGAACTGGCAGGACGCCCTGGGCCTTGCCGCCAAGGGCGTGCCGGTCGCACTGGTCCTGCCGCTCGACAACGGGTTTTCCAACCCGGGCCTGGAGCTGATCACCGAACAGGATCTGCTGGGTGACCGCCTGGTCCGCCGCAAGAAGCGCAAGAAGAGCGCCGATGCCTTCCTGGCCGAACTGGCCGCACTCGCAACCGGCGACCTGGTGGTCCACATGGATCACGGGATCGGGCGCTACGAGGGGCTGCAGTCGATCCCGGTCGGGCAATCGCCGCACGATTGCGTGATGCTGACCTATGCCGGGGGCGATAAGCTCTACATTCCGGTCGAGAATATCGATGTCCTCAGCCGCTATGGCAGCGACAGCGAGCTGGTTGCGCTTGACCGGCTGGGTGGTGAAGGCTGGCAGCGGCGCAAGGCCCGGCTCAAGGAACGCATCCGCGAGATCGCGCACGAACTGCTGCGCACCGCCGCCCAGCGCGCGCTGCGCCAGGCCCCGGTGCTGGCACCGGAACAAGCCAGCTACGACCAGTTTGCCGACCGCTTCCCCTGGCAGGAAACCGACGATCAGGAGCGCGCGATCGAAGATGTCCTGGAAGACCTCGGTGCCGGCCGACCGATGGACCGTCTGGTCTGCGGCGATGTTGGCTTCGGCAAGACCGAAGTCGCGCTGCGCGGAGCATTTGTTGCCGCGATGGCCGGGCAACAAGTGGCCGTGGTGGCCCCCACCACCCTCCTCGCCCGCCAGCATTACAGCAACTTCGTCGAACGCTTTGCCGGTTTCCCGCTCAATATCGGCCGCCTGTCACGCCTAGTCCCCACCAAGGAAGCCACCGCCACGCGCGAGGGCTTGACCGATGGGACGATCGACATCGTGATCGGCACTCACGCGATCCTGTCCAAGTCGGTCAAGTTCAAGCGGCTTGGGCTGGTCGTGGTCGATGAGGAACAGCGCTTTGGGGTCAATCACAAGGAAGCGCTTAAGCAGTTGCGCACCAACGTGCACGTGCTGACCCTCACCGCCACTCCGATCCCGCGCACATTGCAGATGGCCATGTCTGGCCTGCGCGAGCTCTCGACCATCCAGACCCCACCGGTCGATCGTTTGGCGGTGCGGACCTATGTGATGGAATGGGACAACATGGTGATGCGTGAGGCGCTGCTGCGCGAGCATCATCGCGGCGGCCAGAGCTTTATCGTAGTGCCGCGCATTGCCGACATGGAAGATGTCGAAAAATGGCTGCGCGACACCGTGCCCGAAGTGCGCTTCGTCACCGCGCATGGTCAGATGGCACCGACCGAAGTCGAAGAGCGGATGAGCGCCTTCTACGAGAAGAAATACGAAGTGCTGCTCTCGACCACGATCGTTGAGAGCGGGCTCGATATCCCGAGCGCCAACACGATCATCATCCACCGCGCCGACCGCTTCGGCCTCGCCCAACTCTACCAGCTGCGCGGACGGGTCGGCCGGGCCAAGCTGCGCGCCTATGCCTATCTGACCACGCCGGCGGATACCCAGCTGAACGAGGTCGCCGAGAAGCGGCTCAAGGTGCTGGGCGATCTCGACAGCCTGGGTGCCGGGTTCCAGCTCGCCAGCCACGATCTCGACATCCGCGGGGCCGGAAACCTGCTGGGCGACGAACAGTCCGGCCACATCCGCGAAGTCGGGTTCGAACTATACCAATCGATGCTCGAGGACGCGATCCTGGCGGCCAAGGCCGGTGACATGGGCATCGCCAAGGAACGCCATGCCTTGAGCCCGCAGATCACGGTCGATGCCCCGATCATGATACCGGAGGAATACGTGCCGGACCTGGCTGTGCGCATGGCACTCTATCGTCGCCTCAACGATGCCGAGGACACTGACGAGATCGAAGCGATTTCGGCCGAAATGATCGACCGCTTTGGCCCCCTGCCCGATCCGACCGCCAACCTGGTCAAGCTGATCCAGATCAAGCAGCAGGCCATTGTGGCCAACATTTCCAAGATCGATGTCGGCGCGAAGGGTACGCTGGTCAGCTTCCACAACGACGAGTTCGTCGATCCGGCTGGACTGATCGCCTATACCGAACGGCTCAATGGCGCGGTCAAGCTGCGGCCGGACAGCAAGCTGGTGGTCAACCGCGCCTGGGGCGATCCGGCAGCCAGGCTCAACGGCCTGTTCCAGCTGACCAAGGGCCTCAGCGCGATCGCGCGCAAGGCCCGCTAGGCGGCTGCGTCGACGAGGAAGGCACCCGCCGCAAGTGGGGGCGAGCGCAGGAAGCCCTGATAGGAAAAGCAGCCCTCGGCCGCGGCCAGCAAGCGCTGCGCCTCGTTCTCCACGCCTTCGACCACCACCTTGAGGTCAAGCGCCCGGGCCATGGCGATGATCGCGCGCAGCACGGCCAGGTCGCGCGCATCGGTCGCCACCCCTTCGATCATCGAGCGATCGAGCTTGAGGTAATCGAGCGGCAGCAGCTTGAGGTAGCGGAAGTTGCAGAAGCCCGCGCCGAAATCATCGAGCGCAAACTTGATCCCGCTTGCCGCCAGACCATTGAAGGCCGTGGCGGCTGCCGCGACATCGGCCAGCAGGACCTGTTCGGTCACCTCGAGTGTCAACCGCCAGGCCGGAAACCGGCTGGCCTTGACCAGCGCGGCAAAGCTGGCACCAAAATCGCCAGCGGCCAGGTCATTGGGCGTAACGTTGAGCGACAGGCGCAGGTCGCCCGGCCAGCGGGTCGCTGCACCAAGTGCAATCCGGGCGATGTGGCGCGACAGTTGCGGCACATGGTCGGTCCGCTCGGCAATCGCGAACAAGCCGCCCGCGCCAATTCGGCCGAGCGTCGGGTGATTCCACCGCGCCAGCGCTTCGGCCCCGATCAGACGATCACCGGCGCAGGCATATTGCGGTTGGAACAGGACCTCGATCTCATCCCGGTCAAGCGCCTGGAGCAAGTCCGCCTCAAGCTGCGCCGCGCTCCGGCCCGGGCGAGTGCCCTCGCCATCGGCCCAGGCAACGCGTCGCCCCGGTTGGGCGACCAGAGCGTCAAGTGCGTGGCCGAGCCGATCAAGCATTGAATCCGCCCCTTCGCCCTCCAGCCCGCGCAGAAGCGCGGCACGAGGGCTCAGGCGAAGCGTCCCGCCCGCCGTCGGGATCGACCGCGCCAGCCCATCGAGCAATTGCGCCGCCACCAGCTGCCAGCGCTCGCGGCTGCATGGCTCACGGCTCAGCAGCAGGAACTGCCCGCCGCCACTGCGCGCTGCCAGCCAGCTGCCATCCAACTCATCGGCGGCAAAGTGCTTCAGCCGGGCGGCAATCTCCGCGAGGGCGGCATCGCCCGCCGCTGCGCCATAGGCCAGGTTGACCGCATCGAACCGCCGCAGACCAATCAGCATGGCGTGAACCTGCGCCCCGTCCGCCAGCCAGTCGGCCAATCGCTGGCGCGCGGCATCGCGTCCGGCCAGGCCGGTCAGGCCGTCGCGCGCGGCATCGTTGGAAAGCGGCAAGGTCATTACTTCTCGTAACTAACAGCAGCTGCCTACCAAACCCTTGCCAAGGGCTTTGCGTTGCCAAACGGGCCTGCTGACCATATGCACCACGCAAGATGAGCAAAACGCCCCGCCTTGCCCTGCTGGCATCAGACACGCCGCGCGCCGAGGAGGCTGCCGAGGCCTATCGCGCCCGTGAGGAGTTCGTCAGTCAGGCCGATGCTGACGCCGTAGTCGTGCTGGGCGGCGATGGTTTCATGCTCCAGACCCTGCATCACATGCTGGACAGCGGCCGCGTCCTGCCCGCTTATGGCATCAACCAGGGCACGATCGGCTTCTTGATGAATCACCCGCGCGGCACCCGCACCCTCGCGGAACGCGTCGCCCGTGCGCGCCGGATTGCCGTCGCGCCGCTCGAGATGACCGCGACCACCGGCAGCGGCAAGCAAGAGAGCTTTTACGCGATCAACGAGGTCTCGCTGCTGCGCGAAACCCGCCAGACTGCGCGGCTGGAGGTTTCGGTCAACGGCAAGGTGCGCGTGCCGGACCTGGCTTGCGACGGCATCCTGGTGGCGACCCCGGCTGGTTCGACCGCCTATAACCTCTCGGCCAACGGCCCGATCCTGCCGCTGGGTTCGAACATGCTGGCGCTGACCCCGATCAGTCCGTTCCGGCCGCGGCGCTGGCGCGGGGCGATTCTGCCGGACCATTACGAGATCGACTTCCGCGTGCTCGATCCGCTCAAGCGCCCCGTCGCCGCCGTGGCGGACCAGAAGGAGCTGCGCGACATTCAGGCGGTGAAGGTCCGTGCGGCACCATCACAAGCACTGACATTGCTGTTCGACCCGGGCAAGAGCCTGGAGGAACGGATCTTCGCCGAACAATTCCAGTTCTGACGTGTTCGCCCGCTTGCCAAACCCGATTGCGGTGTTATAGGCGCACCCCTGCCCGCAGGCGGGGGAGCATTCCCCGATAGCTCAGCGGTAGAGTAGGTGACTGTTAATCACTTGGCCGTAGGTTCGAATCCTACTCGGGGAGCCACCCCGCCCGGGCATTGCAAGGCCCCGCCAGACCGGCGGGGCCTTTGCTTATTCAGCGCAGCAGAAGCTGGGACCCCGCCCAGATCGTCAAAGCCGCAGTCAGCCAGCGAATGACCTTTTCGGGAAGCAGTCGCTGCGCCAGCAGGCTGCCCAACTGCCCTCCGACGATTACCGCCAGCAGCAGCGGCGCAGCGCCGCCAAGCGCCTCGGCAAAGCGATCAGGACCGTTCTTGGCGAGCTGCCCGACCAGCCCGGCGATCGAATTGATCAGGATGAACAGGCTGGCCGTGGCCGCAATCTGCCGGGCGCGGTTCCAGCGGGTCAGGTGCAGCAGCGGAGCGAGGAAGATCCCGCCGCCGATCCCGACCAGCCCGGCCAGATAGCCTAGTGGTGCGGCGGCGAAGCCCATCCATCTTGCAGCGGGTGCCGGTTGGCCCTCGCGCTCTGGCGCACGGGGCAGGAGTAGCGCAACGCCGGCGAGGATCAGGCTCAAGCCCAGCAGTATTAGGAACGTCGCTTCCTTGACCGGCGTCAGGCCACCGAGGAAAGCCAGAGGGGCAGCGACCAGCGCCAGGGTCAGCGCACCGCGCCATGGCATGAGCCCGGCCCGCGTAAAGCGGATCGTACTGCCCGAAACGACCACGATATTGCAGCACAGGCTGACGATCGGGAGAAGCCGGAAATCGAACCCGACCAGCGCCAGCAGCGCGCTGTAAGTCGAGCCTCCGCCAAACCCGACCGAGGCGTAAAGCAAGGCGGTGACGAAGAAGCCGAAAGCCAGCATCGTCACCCCCTAATCTTACCGATCAGGCCACGGCGCCGTGGCAGTGCTTGTACTTCTCGCCCGAACCGCACGGGCACGGTGCGTTGCGCGACAAGCCCATCGCGGCATAGGGATCTCCACCCGCTGCAGCCCCGGTGCCCAGCGCGCCGAGCATGGCCGAAGCGCCCGGAGTCGAGATCGCATCGTTTTCGCCGGTAAACGGATCGATGTGGCTGGTGAGGAAGTCTGGTAGGTCGGGCAGCTCGACCGGATCGGGCATGCGAAGTTCGCTGTTCATCATGATGCGGGTCACATCCTCGCGGATCACTTCCAGCATCTTTTCGAACAGGCCGAAGGCTTCCTGCTTGTACTCGTTGATCGGCTGCTTCTGGGCATAGGCGCGCAGGAACACGACCTGGCGCAGCGCATCAAGCGTGGCGAGATGCTCCTTCCAGTAGTGGTCCAGCCGCTCCAGCAGCACCTGCTTTTCGACCTGGCGCCAGATCGCGGCATCCTCGCCAACTTTCCCGTCAGCCTTCTCATCGGCCAGGGCGACAATGCGTTCTTCGATGACGTCCGGCTCAAGCCCGTCTTCCTGCAGCCAGTCCTGCACCGGCACGTCAATGCCGAGTACTTCACCGAGCTTCTGGCGCAAGCCATCGATATCCCACTGTTCGGGATAGGACCCCGGCGGGCAGGCAGTGCCGACCATTGCGTTGATCGTATCATGGCGCATGTCGACCACCACGTCGTCGATCGTCTCAGCGTCCATGATGTCGGCGCGCTGTTCGTAGATCACCTTGCGCTGGTCGTTCATTACGTTGTCGTATTCGACGACCTGCTTGCGGATGTCGTAGTTACGCGCTTCGACCTTCTTCTGCGCGGTCTCGATCGCTTTGGACAGCCATTTGGACCCGATCGCCTCACCATCGGCGAGGTTCGAATTCATCATCTTCGAGAACAGCGTGTCCGGGCCGAAGATGCGCAGCAGGTCGTCCTCGAGGCAGAGGTAGAACTTGCTGAGGCCCGGATCGCCCTGCCGGCCGGAGCGACCGCGCAGCTGGTTGTCGATGCGGCGGCTTTCGTGGCGTTCGGTGCCGATCACGCAGAGTCCGCCAGCGGCGAGCACCTGCTGCCGTTCGGCCTCGATCTCGGCCTCGATCTTGGCGATCGCGGCGTCGCGCTCGGCCCCCTCGGGCATATCCTTGAGGTCGTCCTCGATCCGGAATTCGGCATTGCCGCCCAGCTTGATGTCGGTACCGCGGCCCGCCATGTTGGTGGCAATGGTCACCGCCCCAAGGCGGCCGGCCTGAGCCACGATGTGGGCTTCCATCTCGTGGAAGCGGGCGTTCAGCACGGCGTGCTTGACCCCTTCCTGCTTGAGGAATTCGGACAACAGTTCCGACTTCTCGATCGAGACCGTGCCGACCAGCACCGGCTGTCCGCTCTCGTTCTTCTCGCGGATCAGCTTGGCGATTGCCTGGAACTTGTCGGTGGTGTTCTTGTAGAACTCGTCTTCCTCGTCGATCCGCTGCACTAGGACGTTGGTCGGAATCGTCACCACATTCATGCGGTAGATGTCGAAGAATTCGGCCGCCTCGGTCGCCGCCGTGCCGGTCATGCCGGCCAGCTTGGGATACATGCGGAAATAGTTCTGGAAGGTGATCGAGGCCATCGTCTGGTTCTCGGGCTCGATCTGCACCCCTTCCTTGGCTTCGACCGCCTGGTGCAGCCCGTTCGACCAGCGCCGGCCATCCATCATGCGGCCAGTGAACTCGTCGATGATGACGACCTTCTCGTCCTTGACGATGTAGTCGATGTCACGCTTGAACATGACATTGGCCTTGAGGCTCTGGTCGAGGTGGTGAACCACCTGGGTGTTCTCGACATCGTAGAGGTTCGAGCCGACCAGCAGGCCCGCCGCTTCCAACTGGCGTTCGGCCCATTCCACCCCGTCCTCGGTCAGGGTGATGTTCTTGGTCTTCTCGTCCTTCTCATAATGCTCTTCAGCAAACTGCTTCACGATCGCATCGACCGAAATGTAGAGCTCGCTCTTGTCGTCGGTCGGGCCGGAGATGATCAGGGGGGTACGCGCCTCGTCGATCAGGATCGAGTCCACTTCATCGACGATCGCGAAGTTGAACGGGCGGTGGACCATCTGGCCCCGCTCCTGCTTCATGTTGTCGCGCAGGTAATCAAAGCCAAGTTCGTTGTTGGTGGCATAGGTGATGTCGCAGGCATAAGCCGCGCGGCGTTCATCCTCGTGCATGTTGGGCACGATCACGCCCACGGTCAGGCCCAGAAACGTATAGATCTGGCCCATCCATTCAGCATCGCGCTTAGCCAGGTAATCGTTGACCGTGACGACATGGACGCCCTTGCCTTCCAGCGCGTTGAGATAGACCGCCAGCGTGGCGACCAGGGTCTTGCCTTCGCCCGTGCGCATCTCGGCGATTTCGCCGCGGTGGAGGACGATACCGCCGATCATCTGGACATCGAAATGGCGCATGCCCATCCGGCGCTTGCCGGCTTCGCGCACAGTTGCAAATGCTTCGGGCAGAAGATCCTCGAGCGTCTTGCCCTCTTCGAGCTGGCGGCGGAACTTGGCGGTCTGGGCGACCAGTTCGTCGTCAGTCAGGGCTTCGATTGTTGGCTCGAAGGCACTGATCTGACGGACAAACTTGTCCAGCGACTTGACGTAACGGTCGTTGGACGAGCCGAAAATGGCCTTGGCAATGGCGCCGAGCATAGCGAGATTCCTGCAAATTCAGAGGTATAGGAGAAAGCACGCAGCCGTCTTGGGCCGCGTGCAGCAAAGCTTGGAGAACTGGAACGCGGCGCTATTCGAGCGCGCGGTCGGGACCAAACAGGACCGAGGGGATATAGACCCGTCCCCGCGAAGGGCGGATCCGCGTCGCCTGCCGTTCGCGGCGTTCCTTCTGCGCTGCTGGCGCATCGATCGACTGAGTCTGAGACTGGGCCGGCCTCGCCGATCCCCGTTGCCCGTCAGTGATTTCGGTATCAGCATTGCCGCTCATGCGCGCCTGAACAGGGCCAGCCTGCGCGACGAGACCCGTTAGCAGGGCCAGCAAGGCAAGAAGAAGACGCGTCATTCCAGAACAATATAGGCGTGGCAGCAGCAACCGTCCACCCTGCGACGCAATCCTTGCCCCAAAAAGCCAAACGCCGCGCCTGCACTGGGCAGACGCGGCGTAATTGGTTGGGCGGCCGCGAGGCGCGCGGCCGTCAGGAATGCTGCTTAGTTGACAGCGTCCTTCAGGCCCTTGCCGGCCTTGAACTTCGGCTGAGCCGAGGCCTTGATCTTCATCGGTTCGCCGGTGCGCGGGTTGCGGCCGGTAGAAGCCTTGCGCTTGGCAACCGAGAAGGTACCGAAGCCAACCAGGCGAACTTCGTCGCCGCTCTTGAGGGCGCCGGTGATGGCGTCGAACACGCCTTCAACAGCCTTGGTGGCATCGCTCTTGGTCAGGCCGCTGGCTTCAGCGACTGCGCCGATCAGGTCGTTCTTGTTCATGGAGAGTACCCCCTACCTTTTTAGGATTGATGACTGTTTTGATTCGCCTCGAAAAGCTGGCGGAATTGAGCCGCTTTTCTGGAAACTGTCAAAGCGAAACCGTGCTGATTTCGGGCGATTATCCACCGATTCCGGCCATTTTTGACCTCCATTGTGCCGTAAAGCGACGATCCGGGCCGATGCTGCGATGCAGCGAATCGGCCCGGACCTGCTTACGCGCCATCAATGCGCCGTCCGGGTATCCCCGGCCGGGTGCGCCGGAGCCGCCAGCGGCTGGCTCGCAAGGTCGTCTGCTTCAGTCCATTCGATCGCTTCAAGCGGCGCAATCAATGCCCGCTCCAGCACCTGATCGACATGGGCCACCGGCACGATTTCAAGCCCGGCGGTGATGTTGGCCGGCAGCTCAACCAGGTCCTTCACGTTCTCTTCCGGGATCAGCACCGTGGTGATCCCGCCACGCAGTGCCGCGAGCAACTTTTCCTTGAGACCGCCGATCGCCAGCACGCGGCCACGCAGGGTAACCTCGCCAGTCATGGCGATGTCCTTGCGCACCGGAATGCCGGTCAGGGTCGAGACAATCGAGGTGACCATGCCCACCCCCGCGCTCGGTCCGTCCTTGGGAACAGCGCCTTCGGGCAAGTGGATGTGGATGTCCTTGCGGGCGATCAGGCTGGGCTTGATCCCATAGGCCGGCGAGCGGGCGCGGACAAAGCTGAAGGCCGCCTGGACGGACTCGTTCATGACCTCGCCCAGCTTGCCAGTCGTCCTTACTACGCCCTTGCCCGGTACTGTTACGCTTTCAATCGTCAGCAGTTCGCCGCCGACCTCGGTCCAGGCCAGACCTGTAACGGCCCCCACCTGATGCTCTTCCTCAGCCTCGCCAAACTTGTACTTCCGCACGCCGGCGAACTCGCCCAGGTTATCGGCGGTAACAGTGACCGCAGTTTCCTTGCCTTCGAGGATCTTGCGCAGGCTCTTGCGCGCCAGCCGCGCGATCTCGCGCTCCAGCGTGCGAACCCCGGCTTCGCGGGTGTAGTAGCGGATCAGGTCGCGCAGCGCGGCGCTTTCCAGCGTGAACTCGCCCTTCTTGAGCCCATGAGCTTCAACCTGCTTGGCCACCAGGTGACGCTCGGCGATCTCGACCTTCTCGTCCTCGGTATAGCCTTCCAGCCGGATGATCTCCATCCGGTCGAGCAGTGCCTGCGGCAGGTTCAGGCTGTTCGCCGTGCAGACGAACATCACGTCTGACAGGTCGTAGTCCAGCTCCAGGTAGTGGTCCTGGAACTTGGAGTTCTGTTCCGGATCGAGCACTTCGAGCAGCGCCGAAGCCGGATCGCCGCGGAAGTCTTGGCCCAGCTTGTCGATCTCATCGAGCAGGAACAGTGGATTGCTGGTCCCGGCCTTGCGCAGGTTGCTCACAATCTTGCCCGGCAGCGAGCCAATGTAGGTGCGGCGGTGGCCGCGGATCTCGGCCTCGTCGCGCACGCCGCCCAGCGACTGGCGGATGAACTGGCGCCCGGTCGCCTTGGCGATCGACTTGCCCAGCGAGGTCTTGCCCACGCCCGGAGGGCCGACGAGGCAGAGGATCGGCCCCTTCAGCTTGTTGGTGCGGGCCTGAACCGCGAGATATTCGACAATCCGGTCCTTGACCTTTTCCAGCGCGTAGTGATCGGCATCCAGCACCGCTTGGGCCGCGGGGATGTCGCGCTTCAGCTTCGACTTCTTGCCCCAGGGCAGGCCCAGCAGCACGTCGAGATAATTGCGGATCACAGTCGCCTCGGCGCTCATCGGCTGCATCGTGCGCAGCTTCTTGAGCTCGGCATTGGCCTTGGCGCGGGCTTCCTTGGAGAGCTTCAGCCGGTCGATCTTTTCCTGCAGTTCTTGCAGCTCGTTGCCTTCACCGGCCTCGTCGCCGCCCAGTTCCTGCTGGATCGCCTTGAGCTGCTCGTTGAGATAGTATTCGCGCTGGGTCTTTTCCATCTGGCGCTTCACGCGCCCACGGATCCGGCGCTCGACCTGGAGCACACCCAGTTCGCCTTCCATGAACGAATGGGCCATCTCAAGCCGCTTGAGCGGATCAATCTCGCTCAGCATGGCCTGCTTGTCGGACACCTTGGTCTGGATATGCGCGGCAACCGCATCGGCCAGCTGCGACGGTTCGGTAATCTCACCCAGGTTCTCGCCCGCGTCCTGCGGCAGCTTCTTGTTGAGCTTGGCATATTCGCCAAAGGCGTCGACGACCGAGCGCATCATCGCCTCGACCTCGCTGCCGCTCGCCTCGGGCTGGTCAATGGCTTCGACACCGGCAACTGCCATCTCGCCCGACGCGGTCGTTTCCAGCCGCAGGTCTTCAAGGTGCGCCCGCTCGCGCGCCTCGACCAGCACGCGGACCGTGCCATCGGGCAGCTTGAGCAGCTGGAGCACCGTGGCGATCACGCCGACGTCATAAAGATCATCGCCATCGGGATCGTCACAGCCAGGATCAAGCTGGGCGAGCAGGAAGATATCCTTGTCACCCGCCATCGCCGCTTCGAGCGCCGCGACCGACTTTTCGCGGCCGACGAACAGCGGCACAACCATGCCGGGAAACACGACAATATCGCGCAGGGGCAGAAGAGGGAGCAGTTGCATGTCCAGGTATCCGTCAATCAACAGGCGCCAGCCGGCACCTTCCGGGGGAATCCCGGCTTGAACCGAGATATGGGGTCGCCCCTTGGACGGTGCAATGGGCGGCGCTTTCAGTCCTGTGGACGGTGCGGGATTGCCATCAAACCGCGGAAGCCGCATCACGGCGCAATTGCTTGAGGAGACCACCGCCGATGAAGCGCCTTGCCCTGTCCCTGTCGATTGCCGCTGCCGCCCTTGCCGCTCCGGCTCTGGCCAAGCCGGTGGTAATCACCGCTGATCGCTATCTCGACGTGGCCAAGGGCAACTATGTGGAGCATCCGGCGATCTTCGTGGATGACAGCGGCCGGATCACCAATATTGCCGATGCGCGAACGATCAAGCTTTCGGGCGAGGTTGAGCGGATCGATCTGTCCGGCAAGACGCTGGTGCCCGGCCTGATCGATATGCACGTCCACCTGGATGGGCCGGCCGACATCGGCGGCTATCGCGGGCTGGAATTTACTGACAGCTTCTTCGCCATGACCGCCGTCGGCAACGCCCGGGCCATGCTCGATGCCGGGTTCACGACCGTGCGCAATGTCGGCTCAGGCAACCACAATGACATCGGCTTGAAGCAGGCCATCAATGCTGGCTATGCAATCGGCCCCCGGATCGTCCCGGCCGGCTATGCCCTGGGCGCGACCGGCGGACACTGCGATTCAACCTTCCTGCCGCCCTCGCTGGAGAAGGCGAAGAAGGAAGAAGGCGTGGGCGATGGCGAGGAAGAGCTCCGTCACCAGGTTCGCCGCCAGCGCAAGTTCGGCGCCGAAGTAATCAAGGTCTGCGCCACGGGCGGCGTCTTCAGCCGCAACACCGAACCCGGCCAGCAGCAGCTCCACGAAAATGAACTCAAAGCCATTGTCGACGAAGCGGAGATGTGGGGCCTGCGGGTGGCGGCCCATGCCCACGGCGCGGCCGGAATCAAGGCTGCGATCAAGGCCGGGATAGACACGATCGAACACGTCAGCCTGGTTGACGATGAAGGGATCAAGCTGGCGGCAGCGCGGGCCAAGCCGGTCTATTTCAGCATGGACATCTACAACACCGATTACACCCAGGCCGAAGGCAAGAAGAACGGCGTGCTGGAAGACAACTTGCGCAAGGATCGCGAAGTGGCGCAGATCCAGCGCGACAACTTCCGCAAGGCTTTCAAGGCTGGTGTGAAGATGGTGTTCGGTTCGGATGCCGGGGTCATGCCGCACGGCCAGGTGGGCCAACAGTTTGCCACCATGGTGCAATACGGGATGACCCCGCTCGACGCGATCCGCGCCGCCACACTGACCGCTTCGCAGGCGCTGGGCAAGGAAGGCGATGTCGGCCAGATCGCAACCGGGCGCTATGCCGATATGGTGGCGGTGGACGGTGATCCGCTGGGCAATGTCCGCCTGCTGGAAAAACCGGCGGCGGTGATCAAGGGCGGCAAGCGGATCGAACCGGCGCGCTGATCCGCGCGCCGGCCGGCCTTACATCCCCGGCAGTTTGAAGCCCGGCGGCAGGCCCATGCCCGACTGCATCCGGGCCATTTCCTGACCGGCCACTTCGTCGGCCTTGGCGCGCGCGTCGTTGAAGGCGGCGGCGATCAGGTCTTCCAAGATGCCCTTTTCCTCGGGCTTGAGCAGGCTGTCATCGATATTGACGCCGATGATCCGGCCCTTGGCCGAAGCGCGGATCGTAACCAGCCCGCCACCGGCGCGCCCCTCAACCTCGATCCCGTCGAGCTTGGTCTGGCTTTCATTCATCTGCTTCTGGATGGTCTCGGCAGCTTGCTGCGCGGCCTTGAGCATCTCTTCCATCGACTTCACGTCAGTTTCTCCACTTGTTGCCCATGCTCGCAACGCGGGCATCGGGCGTATCATCGATAATCTCGGCCTGCGGGAAGGCCGCAAAGGCCGCTTCTACCAGCGGATGTCGGCGTAAGGCCTCGTCCTCGGATGCCTTCTGCGCCTCGGCCTGTTCGCGCAGGGTCGGGGTCCCCTCCCCTTCGCCGCGCTGGAACGTCCAGCGCTCGCCAGTGGCACGCAGCAGCGCATCGCGCAGTTCGGGGCCAAGGTCGCCGGCATAGCCCGGGGCGACAGAATAGATCAGTTCGCCCGGCGCAATCGCGATTACCCGCACCCAATCGCGCATCACCTGGGCCACTCGCAGCTGGCCCGAGTGATCGACGGTCTCAATCAACTGTTCCCAGCCGAGACTAGCCACGGGCGCCGGCGCAGCTGGCGCGGCCGCGGTGCTTTCGGCGCGCGGCGCATTGGCCAGCGCCGTCTCCAGATGCCTGGCGAGCGTCCCCGGGTCTGGCAGGTCCGAAGCGTGCAGCACCCGCAGCAGCGCCATTCGCGCCGCGACCAGTGGATCGGGTGCGGTCTTGACCTCTTCGTGGCCCTTAAGCAGTAACTGCCAGAGCCGGTGAAGCTGTCCGGCGGAGATCCGCTGAGCCCATTCGCTAACCGCGCCGCGCTCTTCTTCCGAGAACGAGGATTCATCGCGGCCGAGCTGGGCCAGCGTTACCCGGTGTGTGAGTTCCAGCGTACCGCGCAGCAATGCTGGCGGCTCCACGCCGAGTGCGAACTGCTGGTCAACCAGGTCAAGCAGCCCGGCCGCATCGCCGCCAATCAGCGCGGCAAACAGCCGCCGCTGGGAAGTCTTGTCAGCCAGGCCGAGCATGTCCTGGACCTGCAGAGCGCTGACCTTGCCGTCACCCCCCAGATCGGCATGGGCAATCGCTTGGTCGAGGATCGACAGGCCATCGCGGACCGAACCATCGGCGGCGGCGGCGATCATGGACAGCGCCTCTGACTCAGCCTCGATCCCTTCCTTGCCGCAGATCATCGCGAAGTGGCTAGCAAGCAGCTCGGTCGGAATCCGCTTGAGGTCGAAGCGCTGGCAGCGCGACAGGACCGTGACCGGCAGCTTGTCCACCTCGGTCGTCGCGAACAGGAACTTCACATGCTGCGGCGGCTCTTCCAGCGTCTTGAGCAACGCGTTGAACGCGTTGCGGCTGAGCATGTGGACTTCGTCGATGATATAGATCTTGTAGCGCGCCGAAACGGCCGAATAGCGCACTGCCTCGATGATCTCGCGCACGTCGTCCACGCCGGTATGGCTCGCGGCGTCCATCTCGATCACGTCGATGTGGCGGCCTTCGGCAATGGCGAGGCACGGCTCACACTGGCCGCAGGGATCGATCGTCGGCCCGCCCTGCCCATCCGGCCCGACGCAGTTGAGTGCCTTGGCGATCAGCCGCGCGGTCGAGGTCTTTCCGACCCCGCGAATGCCGGTCATCAAGAAGGCATGGGCCAGCCGGTCACGCTTGATCGCATTAGCCAGGGTCTGGACCATCGCATCCTGGCCGATCAGCTCAGCAAAGGTCTGCGAACGGTACTTGCGGGCGAGCACGCGATAGGGTTGCGCCTGGGTAACAGGAGCCGCCACAACCGGCTTTGGCGCCGGTGCAGGCTCTGGCGCGCCAAACATCGATTCCTGGCCGGCCGCTTCCAGCTCCGCCGCGCTCGGGGCCTCGTCCTCAGGCTCGTCGCCGAAAATGTCGGGTGAATCGTCCATTGCGTCCTTGGTAGGCGCTGGCGCTCGAATTGTCGAAGGGTGAAAAGGAGCCGGCCGACCCGCCGCAACCCGTTGTGGCTGCTTCCTTCCGGACCTGACCAGGTTGGCGGACGCAAGCGTCCGACCGACTCCCGGGCGGGCATATGGCGGCCTTGTCGCGTTTACGCAAGTCTTGGCGAGCGAATCGGTTTATCCAGAATGAGAGCAGCCCTCTGATGGGCTAGAAAAACGGTCAGACTCCGGACTGGCTGTTGCGGAGGCCGCCGGACGCCAACAGCGCGACCCTGGCGTACGGTGGCCCCGCTTACTGCTCCAGCCCAATCCCCAGCCGCTTCGCTTCTGCTTCCAGCGCCGTGTTGACGCGATCCCAATAGGCGACCTGCTGGCGGCTCTTGGCGTGTTCAAACGTCATCAGCTTGCGCAAGGCTTCGCAGCTTTTTGCCGCATCACCGCTTTCGCGCGCCTGGGCCAGTTCGCCGCCAATCGCCAGGAACTCCATCATCTGACGCATTTCGCCATCGACATTGGCCTTGGCCGCAGCTTCGCGCAGGTCGATCAGCCGGTTGTCATCGAGCTTGCCCGAACCGAGCAGCTTCCATTCCAGCCAGGTGTTGAGCCGCTTGCCAAAGTGGGCCCGATCACTTTCCTGCATGGTTGCGGCGAGGAATGGCACAATCTCGGGCGCATCCTCGTCAAGCTTGGCCTTTTCGACTGTCAGACGTTGCAACGCGGGAGATTGGCAGGCCGCCGGCTCCGGCAGCCGCAAGTCCGGATCAAAGGGCGGCGGCACCGGACGCGGGCTACCCGGTTCAAGCGTCCCGTCCTGCTCGCGCTTGGCCTGCTCCAGTAAGGCCGGATCGCCGCAGCGCAGCGCGAGCGCGCCCGAGGCATCGAATTCCAGGAGCAGCCGTTGCTTGCCTTGCCCGCCCTCAACGTCGCGTTCCAGCGTGCGGCCACCCAGGACGCTCATTGGCATGATGGTATCGCCGAGGACCATCGGCTCCCACCCGGCGCGGATCATGGTCTCATCGAACCCTTCAAGTAGCGCATCATTCACCTCGCCATCAGGGCTGGCGGCGCGATAGGTGATGGCGGCAATCCGGCCAGACCAGGGCGTCTCGTCAAGCTCGGCTTCGGTAAACGGCCGGAAGCTGTCTGGCAGCAGGCGCAGGCTGCGCAGCAGTTCGGGCGGCTGTTCGGCCTGCGTCGCGCCGAGCTTCAGCCCCGGCATTCCGGTGACCGGACAGAGCCTTGCAACCAGATCGGCGCTGATTACTGGCGGTGCGGCCTGCGCCATAAGCGGAGCGCTGGTCGCAAGTAGAGCGGCGGCACAGGCGGCGCCGATGACCATCTTCATGCTGGCAAATCCCCTCTCACGCGCACCACATCGGGCAAACCGCCCGAATGCCGCATGAACGGAATCAGCGGAAATTGTCGGCGTAGCTTTGCAGCTTGAGCCGGCGAGGTGGGGTTGCGTGAATCGTCACCGCAATGCCGTGCTTGGCGGCATAGGCCTGGGCCTCGGCCAGGCTGGCGAACTTCAGCTGCACCTGCGTCTGGGTATCGCCCGAGCCAGACCAACCCATCAGCGGATCGGGCTTGCGCGCCTCAGCCGGGGCGAAATCGAGGATCCACTGGTCCAGCAGGGCCTTGCCCGACTGCATGGCGTTCTTGGGGTGTTGGAAGATGCGTGCAGACATAGCCGCGCCATCGGGCGAATCGCTGCGGGAATCAAGTGCGGCGCGAGGCTTCGAAGGCGTTTTTCGTCTTCAGGCTGGGATCCTCGACCCAAGGCGCGTCCGGCCAGCGGTGCTTGGGATAGCGCCCCTTCATGTCGCGCTGCACATCTTTCCACGATCCACGCCAGAAACCAGGCAGGTCGCGGGTAGTCTGTAGCGGCTTGCCGCCGGGGTCAGTCAGCTTGAGCAGCAACGGCTGCGGCGGCTGCCCGAAGGTTGGATGCCGATCCATCCCGAACAGCGCCTGGACCCGCAACTCAACCGAAGGGCCGCCCGGATCGTCATAGTCGATAGCGTGGCTGGTCCCGGCTGGTGAGGTGAACTGCGCGGGCACCAGCTTTTCCAGCGTCTGCTGCGCGGCATAGTCCAGCCGTGCGCGCAGGGCATCGTGCAGCTTGGCGGGATCGAGCGCATCGAGCCGGCGGGTCAGCATGGGGCCCAGCCAATCATCGAGGTCGGCCAGCAAGGCGGCTTCGCTGAGACTTTCGATCCCCGCGAAGCGCGCGCGCCGCAGCAGGCCGTGGCTGGCCTTGCCGAAGGGGACCAAGTCAAGCCCTTCGCTGCGAATCCGCTCAACCAGAAACGCCCGGATGGCTGCGGGATCAGGTGACGGATCGGACCCGCGTGCCATGCCGATTGCGCCGAGCCGGGATTCAACCAACGCTTCGACCCGGCGATCCTCCGCGATCCAGCGCAGCACGGACCGCCGCTCGATCCGGTGCGCCAGCCAGCGCTGCACCTCCGCATCAGTCAGGGCAATTGCCCCGGTGATCCGCGCACCCTTGGCTTCGCCTTGGGCATCCCCCACGGCCAGCCATTCCGCGCGGGCGAGCATGGATGCTGGATCGAGCCGCAAGCCCCTGCCCCCAGCCGTCAGCCAGTCTTCTCCAGCCGCATCGCGGCGCTTGGCGAGGTTGTCCGGGAAAGCCTCAGCCAGCAGCACCGCCAGCGGCGGGCGGTCCTGCGATCTGGCCGGAACCAGTTCCTTCGCCCGCATGGCCCAGCGCCGCGCCAGTTGCCGCGAAGCATCGGCGCGGGCAGAGCGATCGCCATTCCAGCGGTCGAGCCGGTGGGCCAGGTCCTCGCCGCGCCCACCCAGGCCGCGCTCTTGTAGCAGCAGCACCAGCCTGGCGGCATCGTCGGTCGCGCCATGCTGCGCAGCATAAAGCAGCATATGCGCCAGACCGGGCGCCATCGGCAGCGCCGCCATGCTACGACCATGCGGCGTGATTGCCCCCGCCTGATCCAGCGCGCCGAGCGACTGCAAGTTCGCCTGTGCTGCCGCCAATGCTGCAGACGGTGGTGGATCGAGCCAGGCCATCTGGGCCACGTCGCCCGCGCCCCACTGCGCCAGGGTCAGCAGCAACGGCGCAAGATCGCTGGTGAGGATTTCGGGCGGCTCGAACGCCGGTCGACCGGCGTGGGCTGCTTCTTCCCACAAGCGATAGGCCACACCGGGTCCTTGCCGCGCAGCACGGCCCGCGCGTTGTGCTGCAGCTGCCTGCGAGGCGCGATGCGTAACCAGCCGCGTCACGCCCGCCGCCTTGTCGAACTCGGCCCGCCGCGACAGGCCGGCATCGACCACCACCAAAACGCCATCGAGCGTCAACGATGTCTCCGCAATCGCGGTAGCAAGCACGATTCGCCGCCGCCCTTCCGGATCCCGCCGGATCGCAGCGCGCTGCGCTGCCGGCTCACATTGGCCGTGCAGCGGCAGGACTGGCACGTCGGGCAGGCGCTGAACCAGCCGTTCGCGCGTCCGCTCGATCTCACCCACGCCGGGCAGGAAGGCCAGAATGTCGCCCTGTTCCTCGCGCCAGGCCGTCAGGATCGCGCTGGCTATGGCTTCGTCCAGCCGCAGCTCGGGCCGCGCACCGAGCCAGCGGATCGCCAATGGCCAAGCCTTGCCTTCACTCTCGATCACCGGGGCATTGCCCAACAGGTTGGCAAACCGCGCGCCGTCGAGCGTGGCCGACATCACCACCAACCGCAGGTCCTCGCGCAGCACGCCCTGACTCTCGATCGCCAGCGCCAGACCCAGATCACTGTCGAGGTGCCGCTCATGCGCTTCGTCGAACAGGACTGCCGAGACGCCTGCCAGTTCAGGATCATTGAGCAGGGTCGAAACGAAAATCGCCTCGGTCATGACTAGAACCCGGGTTCTGGCGGTGCGCTTGCTGTCGAGCCGGGTCAGGTAACCGATGGTCTGCCCGACCGGCTCGCCCAGCAACTCGGCCATCCGCTCCGCTGCGGCGCGTGCTGCAACCCGGCGGGGCGAGAGCACGATGACGCTGCCGGTGCACCATGCCTCTGCTAACAAAGCTGGCGCTACCGCCGTGGTCTTGCCCGCGCCCGGTGGTGCAATCAGCACGGCTGCCGGTCGCGCACGCAGCGCGGCCAGCAGGTCCGGCAAGACAGCATGGATCGGAAGCGTGCTCACGCCCGACGCCATGGCGGGCAAGCCGCCACAGCGTCAAGCGTGGGCGTGGCTCAGGCGTGCAGCAGCTGGCGGCTGCGGCGGATCGTGCGGTCATGCTGGACCGCTGCAACGCGCAGTCCGGCAACACCGGAGCGGTCCATCGCATCCTCCCAGCTGTAATATTCGGCGAGTGACAGATTATAGCGCGCCAGCGCCTCTTCCAGGGTCAGCAAACCGGCCTGGACTGCCGACACCACTTGCGCCTTGCGGCTGGCAACCCAGCGCGTGGTCTGCGGTGGCGGCAGGGTTTCGCGGGTCAGGACTTCGCGGTTCGGACCGATGATCCGGACCGGGCGGGAGTTAGTATATTCAAGCATGATCACGACCTCAGTTGAGTGAAACAACGTCGGCCCCCAAAGCGAGTCTCACTTTCGCCTTGCATGGTTAAATTGGACTGAATCTAGAGCACGGCTCGCCGCTTTCGCAGGGCAGATGTCGGCCAGCCGTGGGGTCGCAGCGATGAAGCGCCAAGGGGCTGATCGCTACCGCTTTAAAAACGGCGGGCGACGGCGAACTCGGCAGCTTCAATCATGGCATCATGCGCTGCGCCGGCCGGGAAACCGGCGATCGCATCGATCGCCCGCTGCGCAAAATGGCGGGCCCGTTCGCGGGTCGCGCTGACGGTATCGTGGCGCGCGATTAGCGTGATTGCGTGGGCCAGGTCGGCATCGGCGCTGCGATAGCCCTGGATCGCATCCCGCCAGAAGCGGCGTTCCTCGTCCGAACCGCGTGCATAGGCCAGGATCACCGGCAGGGTCATCTTGCCCTCGCGGAAATCGTCGCCCTTGCCCTTGCCCATTTCGCCGGCATCGGAATCGTAATCCATCGCATCGTCGACCAGCTGGAAAGCGATGCCGAGATTGCGGCCATAATCCTCCAGCGCCCGCTCATCGGCTTCGCTGCGTTCAGCCACGACTGCGGCAATCCGGGTGGCGGCGGCGAACAGGGCGGCGGTCTTGGAGCCGATAATCGAAAGATAGCGCTCCTCGCTCGTTTCGATCTGGCGCTGGGCGGTCAGCTGGTCGACCTCGCCCTCGGAAATGACTGAGCTGGCGTTGGAGAGAATCTTGAGGACCTTGAGGCTGCCGTCCTCGACCATCAGTTCGAACGAACGGGTAAACAGAAAGTCGCCGACCAGCACCGTGGCCGGGTTGCCGAAAACGATATTGGCAGTCGACTTGCCGCGCCGCAGTTCCGAGCCATCAACCACATCGTCATGGAGCAGCGTGGCAGTGTGGATGAATTCCACCGCTGCGGCGAGCTTGTGGTGACGGGTTCCGTGATAATCGCACAGCGCCGCGCCCGCCAGGGTCAGCATCGGCCGCATCCGCTTGCCGCCGCCGGCGATCAGGTGCCCAGCCAGAGTCGGGATCAGCGGGATCCGGCTCTGCATCCTGTCCAGGATCACTGCGTTAACGGCATTCATGCCCTCTGCAGTCAGCGCCAGGATCGGGCCCAGTGACGGTTCAGTGGCGCGCTTGCGCAGCGGGATAATGTCAGCGCTCATCGCCTTCGCCCCTAGCGAGGGTGGCCGCCCATCGGCAAGTGCAATCGCAGCAATAGCCTTTCGCAAAACTGCATGCTAGCGCACCGAATATGTCCGAACCCGATCCCGTCCTTGCTGGCTACCGCGCCTCTATCGACAATATCGATGCAGCCCTGATCCACATCTTGGCCGAGCGGTTCCGCATCACCAAGGCGGTTGGCACCTATAAGGCGGAACACGCCCTGCCCGCTTCGGACCCCGGCCGCGAGGAACGCCAGATCGCGCGGCTGCGGCAACTGGCCACTGAAGCCAATCTCGATCCGGAGTTCTCGGAAAAGTTCCTACGCTTCATCATCCAGGAAGTGATCCGCCATCACGAGCAGGCGGCCGAAGCGAAGTAAGCGACTTCGGCCGAGACAGGCCAGCTTTTCAATGGCATAACCCCTGAGGTCGTTTCTAGGGGAACCCATTGTATGAAACACCTCCTGCTGCTTGCCGCTGCCGCCCTGTCCAGCCCGGTCCTGGCCCAGGAAGCTCCAACCCCGCAGGCAGGTGCCGAGGCTCCGGCGGCCGATCCGGCCCGCGTGGCGGCCGCCCAGGCCGTGGTGGACCAGCTCTTCCCCACTGGCACCTATGCCCGGATCATGAATGGGACGATGGACACCGTCATGAAGAGCGCCATGGCCAGCGTCGGCGATCTGCCACTCAAAGACCTGGCCGGGATCGGCGGCGTGCCGGAAGAACAGCTCAAGCAGATGGGCGATGGCAAGCTCAAGGAGATGTTGGCGATTCTCGACCCTGCCTTTGACCAGCGGATGGACGCCACCATGCGGGCCATGATGCCTGAGCTGACTAAGATGATGACCCAGTTCGAACCAGGTATCCGCGAAGGCCTGACCATGGCTTACGCCCGCCGCTTCACGCCCGATCAGCTCGCAGAAATGGGCCGGTTCTTCAGCACCCCCACTGGAGCGCTCTATGCCTCGGAATCGATGGTGATCTTCATGGATCCGGAAGTGATGAACCGGATGATGGCGATGATGCCGGAAATGGCCAAGCAGATGCCGGCCGTGATGGGCACGGTCGAACAGGCGATTTCCAGCCTGCCGAAACCCAAGACTTTCGAAGACCTGACCAAGGCGGAACGCGCCCGCCTCGCGGCCTTGCTCGGGATCAGCGAAGCCGAACTTATGAAGCGCAACAAGTCCGACAAGCGCAGATAGGCGATTGCTGCAAGGCGATCAGGCGGCGCTACGGATAGTCGCTCGTGGCAGTCGCAGCTTGACCAGCAGGCCGCCCAGGTCTTCGCTTTCCTCAAGCGTGACGCTGCCGCCGTAAATCTCTGCCACGTCGCGGACGATCGCCAGGCCCAAGCCGGTGCCTGGCTTGCCTGTATCCAGCCGCGCGCCGCGATCGAAGATACGGGTGCGCTCGACCTCAGGAATTCCCATCCCATCGTCCTCGATCCAGATCTCGCACCAGTCTGGTTCGGTGCCGGGGTCGATTGTCACGAAGACCGAGCCGCCACCATATTTTGCCGCATTTTCGATCAGGTTGCCAAGGATCTCGTCGAGGTCTTGCCGCTCGATCGCCACTTCGGCGGTGCGGCTGCCGTCAAGATCGAAGCGGGTCTTCTCATAGAGCCGGGTCACCGCGCGCAGCACCGCTTCGACGCTTTCGGACACCGAGGCCCGGCTCAGCCCCGCAGCGCGGCGCCCAACTGCGCGGGCCCGGGCCAGATGATGATCGACCTGCCGCCGCATCACCGCCGCCTCGCGGATCACGGTATCGGACAGGTCCGGCGCCTTGGCCGTCGCTGCGTTCATCACCACGGTCAGCGGGGTCTTGAGTGCGTGCGCGAGATTGCCAGCATGGGTCCGCGCTTCCTCGGCCTGCTTCTCCGAGTGCGCCAACAGCGCGTTGAGCTCCTGCACGAGCGGCTGCACTTCGAGCGGTAGCGGCTCAGTCAGCCGGTTCTGGCCAGTGGTGCGGAGGTGCTGAATCGCCAGCCGCACCCGCCGCAGCGGGCCAAGGCCATACCAGGATTGCAGCGCCGCCATCGAAAACAGCCCAAGCCCCAGCACCAGGAAGCTCCAGATCAGGATCGAGCGGATCCGGCTGATCTGCTGGTCAAGGTCTTCGCGGCTGGCGGCAACGGCAAATTTCCAACGGGTCGGACTGTCAGGTAGAATGACCGTGCGTTCGATCACCCGCAGCGGCTCATCCGGATACTGGAAATTGTCGTAGAGTTGCGGCGCCTTGTCGAAATGGTTGTGCTTCAGCTCAAGGCTGCGATCCCACAGCGAGCGCGAGGGAAAGTTCTCGTGGCCTGAGCCGGTAACCAGCCAGTAGCGGCCGCTGTTGGGCTCCAGAAAGCGCTGATCGCCCAGCGGGCGGTTGAAGAACACCTCCCCATCCGGCCCGATCTCGGCCGAGGCGATCATCGCGTTCATGACATATTCGAGCTGCTCGTCGAAATTGCGGCTGACTAGGCCCGTTAGGGTCCGGTCGAGTGCAAAGCCGCCGAGCGAGAGCAGGACCACGATCCAGCCCGCCGCGATCAGCATCATCCGGCGGGACAGCGACCCGGTATGCGCGGGCGTCCGCGCGGAAGGATCGCTAACGGTCATCGCTGCCTAGCCGCGGCTGCCTTCGGCCGGATCGTCGAGGCTATAGCCCAAGCCGCGGATCGTGGTGATCACATCGGCGCCCAGCTTCTTGCGGATGCGGGTGACGAAGACCTCGATCGTGTTCGAATCGCGATCGAAGTCCTGGTCATAGATATGCTCGATCAGCTCGGTCCGGCTGACGACCTTGCCCTTGTGGTGGAGCAGGTAGGACAGCAACTTGTATTCCTGCGCGGTCAGCTTGACCGGCTCGCCATTGAGCGTGACCCGGCCCGAACGGGTATCCAGCCGCACGTCGCCAGCGGTCAGCTCGCTGCTGGTATTACCCGAGGCGCGGCGGATCAGCGCGCGCAGGCGGGCGATCAGTTCTTCGGTCTGGAATGGCTTGGCCAGGTAATCGTCGGCTCCGGCATCCAGGCCGGCGACCTTGTCGGACCAGCTGTCACGCGCGGTCAAGACCAGAACCGGGAACTTGCGGCCTTCCTTGCGCCACATGCCCAGCACAGTCAGGCCGTCGATTTCCGGCAGGCCAAGGTCGAGGACTACGGCGTCGTAATCCTCGGTCGAGCCCATGAAGTGCCCGTCTTCGCCGTCTGTGGAAAGGTCCACGGCATAGCCATGGCTCTCCAGCGTGGACTTGAGCTGCTTGCCAAGGGTCGGTTCGTCCTCGACGATCAGGATGCGCATCGCAAAATTTCCCTGTTGTGGAATGCCGTTCTGCTTGCCGCAGACAGTGGCGTCAAGCTAGCGGGATTGCCGCAATACTTCGCCAGAGCGGGCGTCGACGTCGACGAACATGACGCGCCCGTCGCGAATGAACTTCAGCCGGTAGGTATAGGCAGCCGGATCGTATTCCGGACCGAGATACTGCGCACCGGCCATCATCGGCAGGACCCGCCGCTCAATCTCGCGCAGCGGGCGGACATTGCCAGCGCGCAGGTCCTTGCGGGCCATGCCCGCCTCATCGCCCTGGCCGGCAAAGGCAGGCGCGGCCGGGAAGCTGGCAACAAGGGCAATAGCAAGCAGGGTTCGGATCATGATCTGACGTCTAATCCCACAGGATTGAACGGACTGTGAATGGCTCATGCGGCACGCAGCCGCTGGATGTAGCGCCGCCGCAATTCGCTCGTAAGCGCGCCTGGCCGACCATCACCAATCTTGCAACCATCCACCTCGACGACCGGCATCACCACCGTTGTTGCGCTGGTCACGAAAGCCTCGCGCGCTGCGAACAGCTCATCGACCGAGAAAGCCCGCTCTTCCACTGCCAACCCCATGTCCTGCGCCAGCGGCAGGACCGAGAGCCGCGACACGCCCGGCAGCACGCCATGATCGATCGGGTGCGAGACCAGTACACCGCGGCTATCGATGATGTGCGCATTGGCACTCGTTCCCTCGGTGACCATGCCGTTATCAACCAGCCAGGCATCGTCCACTCCGGCCTCACGTGCGGCCTCCTTGGCCAGGACTGCATAGAGCAATTGCGTCGTCTTCGCCGAGCGCAAGGCCCAGCGGCCTTCGGGGTGCAGGATCACCCGCAGACCTTCCAGTGCCTTTGGCTGATCGACGACCGGCGCGGCCTGAGTGAAGGCAAAGCGCGTCGCCGGTACTGGCGGCAATGGGGCGAGGAAGTCACGGTCATCCGGCGCGCCGCCGGTCACCTGCAAGTATATCCGCCCCTCGGTCAGGCCATTGCGCGCGATCAGTTCATGCAGGATCGGCGGCCAGTCGGTGTCGTCGGTGATCCGGGCCAGCTCCATCGAGCGCCCCAACCGCGCAGCGTGGTGCGGCCAGTTGCAGAAGTGCCCGTCAAGTACCGGGGTCACTTCATAGACGCCCTGGGCGAACAGCAGGCCGCGATCGAAGATCGGCACCTTTGCTTCGGTTTCGGGCAGGAACTCGCCATTGAGCCAAACGATGCGCATGGCCCCTCATCCGCACCGGATCGGTGCTTGTCAACGCTCTGCCTCAACCGCTAGGGCGCGCGGGCCATGGCCGCCGCACCGATCCTTTCCTGGGAAGCCCTGGGCCTGCAACAGGGCTCAGGCTGGCTGTTCCGCGATCTCGACGTGCATATCGGCCCGCGCGACCGCCTCGCGCTGATCGGCCGCAATGGCGCCGGCAAGACCACCCTGCTCAATCTGATCTCGGGCGAGGTCGATGCCGACAAGGGCAAACGCTCGATCCAGCCCGGCACGCGGATCGTTACGCTGGAGCAGGACCCGTTCTTCACCGGCTATGACACCCTGATGGACTTTGCCCTGCACGGCAAGGACGCCCCGCCGCGCCATGAAGTAGAGGCGATCGCCGGCCAGCTGGGCATCGACATGAGCCGCAAGGCCGACAATGCCAGTGGCGGGGAACGCCGCCGCGCTGCACTCGCCCGTGCGCTCGCCAGTGAGCCAGACCTGCTGCTGCTGGACGAGCCGACCAACCACCTCGACATCGCCGCAATCGACTGGCTGGAATCCTGGCTCAGCCGCTATACCGGCGCCTTCGTGGTGATCAGCCACGACCGGACCTTTCTGGAACGGCTGACCAAGGCGACGATCTGGATCGACCGCGGTTCGCTGCGCCGCAAGGAGATCGGCTTTGGCGGTTATGAGGCCTGGATGGAACAGGTCTATGCCGAGGAAGCCCGCGCTGCGGACAAGCTGGACGCCAAGCTGAAGCTCGAAGCCCACTGGCTGGAACGCGGCGTCACCGCGCGGCGCAAGCGCAACCAGGGGCGGCTGGAGAAGCTGTGGGAAATGCGGGCCCAGCGCGCGGCAATGCTCACCCCGCAAGGCACGGCCAAGCTGGGACTGGCGGTGGATGATGCAAAGTCAAAAGCGGTCATCGTGGCAGACAAGGTCGGCAAGAGCTTTGGCGATCGCCCGATCATCAAGGACTTCACGCTCCGGATCACGCGCGGGGACCGGATCGGGATTGTCGGCTCGAACGGCGCTGGCAAGACTACCTTGCTCAAACTGCTGACCGGCGAGCTTGAACCAGACGTCGGCACCGTAACCCGCGCCAGGACCCTGCAAGGCGTGCTGATTGACCAGCAGCGCAGCCTGATGGCCCCGGAAAAGCGGGTCCGCGACGTGTTGGCCGAAGGCGGCGACTGGATCGACGTGCGCGGGGTGCGCAAGCACATTCAGGGTTACCTCAAGGACTTCCTGTTCGATCCCGGTCTCGTCGACGCGCGGATTGGCACGCTCTCTGGCGGCGAACGCTCACGGCTGCTGCTGGCGCGCGAATTCGCCCGGCTGTCGAACCTGCTGGTGCTGGACGAGCCGACCAACGATCTCGATCTCGAAACGCTCGATCTGCTCCAGGAGGTGATCGCGGATTACGACGGAACGGTGCTGATCGTCAGCCACGACCGCGACTTCCTCGACCGCACGGTGACGATCACTCTGGGCCTCGACGGCTCTGGCAAGGTTGACGTCGTGGCCGGCGGCTATGCCGACTGGGAAAAGCAGCGGACCAAGCGGATCGCGCCGGTAAAGACCGCCAAGCCCAACGCCGAAGCCGCACCGGCTGCCCCGCCTCCGCCGCCGCAGAAGATCAAGCTCTCTTACAAGGACCAGCGCGACTACGATCTGCTGCCCACGCGGATCGAGGAACTGCTCGCCCAGATCGCCCACGACGAAGCAGCCCTTAGCGATCCGGCACTTTACGCCCGTGATCCGGCGAAATTCGCCGCCTTGACCAAGGCAATCGACACCGCCCGGGCCGAAAAGGACGCCGCGGAAGAACGCTGGCTCGAACTGGCCGAGCAGGTCGAAGGCTAGCCGATCCGGTAAAACCCGGCGACCCGGTCCAGCGCGATCCGCAGGACCAGCTTGCCGCTGCGCACCGGCCAAACCAGGGCCCGCTCCGCCGTCGGCAGCGTTTCCCCGGCGCAGACTACGCGCCAGAGGATGTCCGCCAGATCCTTACCCGCCGTTGCCAGCGCCCCGTCGAACCGCTGGCGCGCCGCAAGCTGCCGTTCGGTCGGGTTTAGGCCGCGTTCGCCGGTCCCGGCAATCCGAACTGCATCCCAGCGCATGGTCACACCCGGCGCGCGCTGCGCGCGCTCGAAATCGCGGCGCAGGCATTCACCAGCGGCAAGTTGTGCATCGCTCAGGTGACCGCGCGCGTGGAGCCAGGTCAGCGGGCTCTCGGCCAGGTTGACCGTAACCCGGCGGCGGCCAGCACGCGGCGGAGTGGCCAGAGGTCCGGTGCTGTCCAATTCGCGATCGACAAGGATCTGTTTCATATGCGCTCCCGCTGCTGTGACCGAATCCCGACTTGCCAAATCTGTCCACTTGTAGGAAAGCGGAAAAACCAATCTGGTTAATCGAGGTCTGCCGTGATCAATCGTATCCGTGACATCCGCAAGCAGAAGGGCCTGACCCTGGCCGACGTGGCCGAGCGCTGTTCGCCCCCGACAACCGCCCAGACGATCGGCCGGCTCGAAACCGGGATGCGCCAACTCTCGCTGACCTGGATGAACAAGATTGCCGCAGCGCTGGAGGTTGAACCCGAACTGCTGGTCCGCGGTGCTGAAACCGAACAGCCGCGCTATATCGCCCGCTTTACCGATACCGGCGCCGAGGCCCTCACCACGCCGCGCGATGCGATCCTGCCAACCGAACTGGGCGGCGATGCGCCGCTGGTGGCCTTGGCGATCGAGCATGGCGCGGGGGACTATCGCAGTGGCGACCAGGTCTGGCTGCGCCAGCACGGGCCAGACCACTATGCCCGCCTGCTAAACCGTGATGTCCTTGCCCCCCGCCCCGGCGGCCGCTTTGCCTTTGGCCGGATGATCGACCGGGATGACAGCCGGGTGGCGATCCTGCCCCCCGGCCCCGGCAGCCGCCAGGTGGTGATCGAGAACCCGGCCTGGATTGCCGCTGCGGAAATGCTGGTCCGCAAACTGTGACCCGCCGCTTGCGCGTGCTCTCGCTCAGCACGCTCTATCCCAACGATCAGACCCCGAATTTCGGCGTGTTCGTCGAACGGCAAATGCAGGCCGTGGCGAAGCGCAGCGATGTCGATCTAACGCTGGTCAATCCGATCGGCCTGCCGCCCTTCCCGCTTTCGCTTCACCCGCGCTACCGCACGCTGCGCGCTCTCCCCGCGCAGGAACAGCGCGGCGGGTTTACCGTGTTGCGGCCCCGCTTCCGGCTGCTGCCGATGATCGGGGCCCGCTTCAACGCCGGGGCCATCGTCCGCGCTGTGCTGCCGCTGGCGCGCAAGCTGCACCGGCAGGATCCGTTCGACCTGATCGATGCGCAGTTCTTCCACCCCGATGGCCTCGCTGCGGTGCAGATCGGCAAAGCGCTTGGCCTGCCGGTTTCGATCAAGGCACGCGGCGCGGACATCCAGCATTGGGGGCACCAACCCGCCACTGCCGCGCAAGTCAGCGAGGCGGGACATCGCGCCACTGGCCTGCTGGCCGTGTCCAAAGGCCTGGTGGACGATATGGCCGCGCTCGGCATCCCGCGGGAGAAGATCACGCTGCACCGCACCGGCCTCGATGCCGACCTGTTTCGGCCTTATGACCGCCGGATGTGCCGCGACCAGTTCGGCCTGCCGCGCGACGTGCCAGTGCTGGCCACAGTTGGCGCGCTGATCCCGCGCAAGGGCCAGCGCTACGTGCTCGAGGCTCTGCCCGCGCTGCCTGAGGCGATCCTGCTGCTGGCCGGCAAGGGTGAGGATGAGGCCATGCTGCGCAGTCTGGCGCAGCAACTGGGCGTGGCCGGGCGGGTCCGCTTCCTCGGGCCGGTACCGCACGCTGAGCTACCGATCCTGCTAAACGCCGCCGATGTCTTTGTGCTGCCGTCGGCCAGCGAAGGCCTGGCCAATGCCTGGGTCGAGGCGCTGGCTTGCGGCACGCCTGTGGTGACCACCCCAATCCCGGGCGCCCAGGAACTGATCGCCGATCCCGATTGGGGCCGGCTGGTTTCGCGCGACGGCCCGGCCATCGCCGCTGCCGTCAGCGCGCTGCTAGCTGAACGGCCCACACCCGAACGCGTGCAGGAAGCCGTCGCGGGAATGAGCTGGCAAGCCAATGCCGCCGCGCTCGTTGAGCACTGGCGGCGGCTGGCCGGCGCTTAGGCGCCTTCGCGCGCCAGACGCTCCTGGCGTTCGATCTCGGTTTCGGTCGGCACGAAGCTGTTGGCGTTGACCTTCAGCCAAATCAGGATCGGCGCGGCCATGTAGACCGAACTGTAGGTCCCCACGAAGATCCCCAGCGTGATCGCGGCAGTGAAACCGAAGATCACGTTCGGCCCCAGCACCAGCAACGCGAGCAGCGTGATCAGAACCGACAGCGATGTCACCATAGTGCGGCTCAGCGTCTCGTTGACCGACAGATCGAGCAGTTCCGGCATCGGCATCCTGCGGAACTTTTTCATGTTCTCGCGGATCCGGTCGTAAATGACGATCGTGTCATTCAGCGAATAGCCGATCAGCGTCAGGATCGCTGCAACGATGTGTAGGTCGAACTCCATCTGCGTCACCGCAAACAGGCCCAGGGTCAGCGACACGTCGTGAACCAGCGCGAACAAGGCACCGACGCCAAATTGCCATTCGAACCGGACCCAGATGTAGAGCGAGATCGCCACCATCGCCGCAAGTAGCGCCTGCATACCGGTCTTGAACAGTTCGCCCGACACCTTGCCGGAGACCGAGTCCACCCCGTCAATCCGGGCATCTGAATGGTCGACCTTGATTGCTGCGGTAATCTTGCGCGCCATTTGGTCAGCCAGATCGGCATTCTGGGCCGATCCCTCGGGCAACCGCATCCGGATCGAGACTTCGTTCGGCTTGCCAAATTGCTGAATGATCGGCTCGCCATATCCCAGCTTGCCCACGGTCTCACGCAATTCGGCAATTGGCGCAGTCGGCGTGTTCTGGAACGTGACGCGGATCATCTGGCCGCCGACAAAATCGACCCCCAGGTTGAGTCCCTTGGTCAGGATCATGCCCCACGAGGCGGCGATCAGCAGCAGACTGATCGCATAAAACGGCACCCGCCAACGCAGGAAGCGGATGTTGGTGTTGTCGGGAACAAGCTTGAGCAGTTTCATCAGGTTGCTCCCTCAGAGTACCAGATCGGTCGGGCGCGCGCGGCGCAGCCAGCCGGCAACCCACATCCGGGTCAGGGTAACGGCGGTAAAGACCGAGGTCACAATCCCGATCATCAGCACGATCGCAAAGCCGCGCACCGGGCCCGACCCGAAGGCGAACATCAGCACAGCCGCAATCAGGTTGGTTACGTTACCGTCGAAAATGGCACTGCTGGCTTCCTTGTAGCCCATTTCGACTGCATTCACGACGCGGCGACCGCGCGCGCGCTCTTCGCGGATGCGCTCATTGATCAGCACGTTGGCATCGACCGCCGCACCAATGGTCAGCACGAAGCCAGCAATACCCGGCAGGGTCAGTGTGGTGTTTATGACCGCCATGATCCCCAAGATCATCAGCGTGTTAATGATCAGCGCGGCGTTGGTGTAGAACCCGAAGCGGCCATAGGTGATCAGCATGAACAGCATCAGCGCCACGCTGCCAACACCAAAAGCGATGGCACCCTTTTCGATCGAGTCGGCACCTAGGTCCGGACCGACCGAGCGCTCTTCTACCACCTTGAGGTCAACCGGCAGCGCGCCAGAGCGCAGCGCGATCGCCAGCTGGTTGGCGCTTTCGATCGTGAAGCTGCCGGAAATGCGCGCCGTGCCGCCGATGATCGGTTCGTTGATCACCGGTGAGGACAGCACCTTACCATCTAGAATGATCGCAAAGGGCTTGCCGACGTTGTCGGTGGTCAGCTTGGCAAACTTGGCCCCGCCCTGTTGGTCGAAGGTGATGGTGACGACTGGTTCGTTGGTCTGCTGGTCAAAGCTCTGCTGGGCATTGGTCAGGCGGTCGCCCTTGATCCCGCCGAGCCGCTTGACGGCAATCGCGCCGGCCGGCTGAGTGGTGCCGGGGGCAGCCTCCAGGGGCACGATTTCCGATCCCGGCGGGGCAATGCCCTGGGCAACGTCGCTCGGCAGGGCAAGTCCGTCTACCAGTTTGAATTCCAGCTTGGCGGTCTGGCCCAGCAGGTTCTTGAGAGCGGCCGGGTCCTTGAGCCCCGGCACCTGCACCACGAT